>ENA-OQEX01000264-OQEX01000264.1-human-gut-metagenome-genome-assembly--contig:-NODE-264-length-30458-cov-7.172464_pt1 | contig 30458 bp, 41 predicted proteins | sample MGYA00242802_ERZ504649 | MGnify/ENA primary metagenome ERZ504649 (study PRJEB26092, sample SAMD00036194) | human gut metagenome | host: Homo sapiens | study: EMG produced TPA metagenomics assembly of...
CGGCAGCGCCCGAGCCGTGGGTGCGGACGTCGTCATGGTACAGATACTTGCTGACGAGGATGCCGGTGTCCACGCTGCCCAGCAGATAGGCTTCGGCAGCGACCGCCAGCACAATGAGAAATGCGGTCATAGAACCAGTCTCCCTTCCTTATACGTCCTTCGCGCCCACCTCGCCGGAGCCGCGCTCACGCACGACAAGGCGGATGGGGGTGTGCTCCAGACCGAAGTTCTCGCGGATCTGGTTGATGATATACCGCTGATAGCTGAAGTGGAACAGGTGCTTTGCGTTGACGAAGGCCACGAACGTCGGCGGACGGGTGGAAGCCTGAGTCAGGTAGAAGATCTTCAGGCGGCGGCCCTTGTCGCTGGGCGGCTGCATCCGGGCGGTGGCGCGGGCCAGCATCTCATTCAGCACACCGGTGGGCACGCGGGCGCCGTTCTGGCTGTCCACGTCGCGGATGAGCTGCATCAGCTTGTTGACGTTGTAGCCGGTCTGGGCCGAGATGAAGATGATGGGAGCATAGCCCATGAAGCTGAAGCACTCGGCATAGCCCCGGCGCTGCAGTTCCATGGTGTTGGTCTCCTTGCCCTCCACGGCGTCCCACTTGTTGACGACGATGATGCAGGCCTTGCCCTGATCGTGGGCGTAGCCGGCCACCTTGCTGTCCTGCTCGGTGAAGCCGACGGTGGCGTCCACGAGGATGAGGCCACGCGGCTGCGCTCGACGGCGGCCAGTGCACGGACGACCATGTAGCGCTCGAGGCCGTCGGTGATGTTGCTGCGCTTGCGCAGACCGGCGGTATCGGTAAAGATGAACTTTCCGTAAGCGTTGTCCACGGGGGTGTCGATGGCGTCGCGGGTGGTGCCGGCCTCGTTGGCCACGATCATGCGGTTCTCACCAAGGATGCGGTTGGTCAGGCTGGACTTGCCCACGTTGGGGCGGCCGATGATGGCGACGGGGATGCGGTCCTCCTCCACGACGGTCTCGCTGAAATCGAGGTGGGCGCAGACGGCGTCCAGCAGGTCGCCGGTGCCGTGGCCGTGGACGGACGAGATGGGCATGACTTCGTCGAAGCCGAGGTTATAGAACTCGTAGAGCTCCATGGGGGTCTCGCCCACGTTGTCGCATTTGTTGACGGCGAGGATGATGGGCTTGTGGCTGCGGCGCAGCATATGGGCCACGTCCTCGTCGGCGGCGGTCAGGCCGTTGCGCACGTCCACCACCATGATGATGCAGTCGGCGGTGTCGATGGCGATCTGGCCTGCTCGCGCATGTGGCCAGAATGCCCTCGGTGGCCTTGGGCTCGATGCCGCCGGTATCCACCAGCAGGAACTCATGGCCGCTCCACTCGCAGTTGGCGAAGATGCGGTCGCGGGTGATGCCCGGGGTATCCTCCACGATGGCCAGACGCTGGCCGCAGAGCTTATTGAACAGGGTGGACTTGCCCACGTTGGGGCGGCCCACCACAGCAACGATCGGTTTGCTCATAGGGGGTTCCTCCTTTCACAAAAGGGGTAAAATTACGGTCTTCTCCGGCGGGCGATATGCAGGCCGCTGCGCAGCAGGGCCTTGGCCTCGTCGCCGCCGCCGGTGGGCAGGACTTCCACCTTTACGCCGAGCCGCTGGCCCAACTGCTCGATGGTCATATCATCGAGGAAGGTGTCCTTCTCCTCCCGCAGCATCACGGCAGGCACGCCCAGGGTGCCGCTGGACAGCCGGCCCTCGCACTGGGCGATGATGTCGGTCGCCGTGACGAGGCCCGCCACGCCGACGTTGCCGCCGAAGAAGTTGTTTTTGATGGGATGCACTTTTACTTCTATCATGGGGTACTGGCGGCGCAGCTCGTCCATCATCTCGGTGATGAGGGGCGCGGCCATGGTGCCGGTGACGACATCCATCTTTTTGGTGCCATAGATGCGGTGGGGCTTTTCCAGCTCGGCCAGAAATTCCTCCCGGAAGAGGCTCATCATGCCCACGCCGTTTTCCAGCTGGTCGTAGTCCTCATAGAACTCCGGCTCCGGGATGGGGCGGCCGGCCTTGAGGTACCACTCATCGCTGGGGTAGATGATGCGCTTGCCGTGGCGGCGCTTGCACTCGTCGCCGAACTCTTCCATGATGTCGATGACGGCGGCGCTGGTCTCAGCGTCGTAGGGCGTCTGCTTGAAGAGGTTCTGGCGGTAGTCCGTCACGCCGCAGGGGACTGCCGCCACGCTCTGCACCATCGGGGTCAGCTCCAGCAGGTCGGTGAGGGTGCGGCGCAGCTCGTCGCCGTCGTTGATGCCCCGGCAGAGCACCAGCTGGCAGTTGACGGCGATGCCGCCCTCCACCAGACGGGCAGGTACTTCAGCACCTCGCCGCCCCGTTTATTCGCCAGCATCCGCACGCGGAGCTGGGGATTGGTGGTGTGGACCGAGATGTTGATGGGCGAGATGTGCATCTTGATGATGCGGTCGATCTCGTGGTCCTGCATGTTGGTCATGGTGATATAGTTGCCGAACAAAAAGGACAGGCGCTCGTCGTCGTCCTTAAAGTAGAGGCTCTCACGCATCCCCGGGGGCAGCTGGTCGATGAAGCAGAACATACAGTGGTTGGAGCAGGAGTGCTTCTGGTCGCCCAGATAGGTGGAGAAGTCGCAGCCGAAGGGGCCGCGCTCTTCCCGCCGGACATCCCACTCCCGGATGCCGTCCGCCACCTTTGCTTTGAGGTGGAAGCTCTTGCTGTCGGTATAAAAATCATAGTCCAGCGTGTCGTTCAGCTCGTTGCCGTCCACGCTCAGCAGCTCGTCGCCGCCGGCGAGGCCGAGGGCTTCTGCCTCGCTGCCCGCGTCCACGCGGTCAATCCTGATGGCCATGCTTTCACCTCACAATTTCGTTTTCAAGACAAAGCAAGAAGGGGAAGGCATTGCGCCCTCCCCTTCTGTACATAACACCAATGTGCCACCAATTCTGCGCAAATTAGCCCTTCTTGATGACTTCCTCGCCCTTGTAGTAACCGCAGTTGCCACATGCCTGGTGGGGGAGCTTCAGAGAGCCGCAGTTGCTGCACTTGACCAGTGCGGGGGCCTCCAGCTTCCAAACATTGCTGCGACGCTTGTCGCGGCGGGCCTTGGAAAGATGTCTCTTAGGTACTGCCATATTTTTGCACCTCCTTGATGGGTTTCTCAGTTCAGCAGTGATTTGAGTATCGCTAGCCTTGCGTCTGCGGGTTCGGCCTCAGCTTCTGCCGGAGGGCAGGTACATTCGGCCATCTTCTTCCCGCACCGGGGACACAAGCCCGGGCAGTCAGCGCTGCAAAGCAGCACCGTCGGTATCTGGAACATGAATTCCTGACAGAGCCATTCGTCCACATCCAGATGTCCTTTTTCGTTGAGGGGCAGGTCGAAATCCGGGTCATCCAGATCGCGCTCCCTGACCGTCCACTCTGCTTGCACCGTCTCTTCCCGTTCGACGGGGTCGAGGCAGCGGGCGCACTCTCCGTGCACCAATGCGTTTGCCCGCAGCGTCATCCGGATCTCCTCGCCATCCGGCACCGCCTCAAAGCGGGCCGTCACAGGCTGCTCGATCCTTGCACCGGCAAAATCCTTTGCAGACAAATCACACTGAAACTCTGCGGTGTAAGGTTTTGTGCCGGATACGATAAACTTTCTCAGGTCAAATTGCATAGTACACCTCATAAAAGGCTGCCTTGTTAGTATAGCGCCAACACAGCCCTTTGTCAACACCGAAACAGGCAGAAAACCGAAAAAATTTCAAATTCTCCGGTTTCCTGCCTGTCTGGGATGCTTCAAATCAGAAATTTCAGAGTTATTTTACAGGTACTTCTTCACATCGTGGGGCAGAGCAGCCTCATCAGCGCTGACAGTGACGGTGACCTTGATGGAGTTGCCGGCGGCGGCAGCGATCTCGTCCAGAACGACGCCCAGACGGTTGATGTCGTGATCCAGCACCTTCAGGATGCCGTCGATGTACAGGTCAGTGATGTCATAATTGCTTGCCAGCAGGCCGGCCACGAAGCCGTACAGCATCTCGCCGCCGGCGATCTTGTACTCGTCCAGGTCGATGAGACGGGCGGCGTTGGGGACCTCATAGGTCAGCTTCATGCCCTTCTCGACGACAACGACGTTGCCCTTGGAGGTCTTGACCGAATCGTTGATCATGTCGATCATAGCCTTGGTCTTACCGGAGCCTTTGGTGCCAACAATCAGTTTAATCATAGTTCTGTCCTCCTGTATTTTCCACGCCTCACGGCGGGAGATCGTTTTTTGTTCCGCTTGCTCTTACTTCAGCTTCGCTTCCAGCTCGGCGGTCAGGTTCTCGTAACCCGGCTTGCCCAGCAGAGCGAACATATTCTTCTTATAGCTCTCGACGCCCGGCTGGTTGAAGGGGTTGACGCTCAGCAGGTAGCCGCTGCAGGCGCAGGCACGCCAGAAGAAGTAGATGAGATAGCCACATTATAAGCGGACAGGTCGTCCACCTCGATGACCACCTCCGGCACGCCGCCGTCGGTGTGGGCGAGGATGGTTCCTTCCATGGCCTTGCGGTTGACCACGCTCATGTTCTGGTCCGCCAGGAAGTTCAGGCCGTCGAAGTTGCCTCCAGCTTGTCGATGAAGAGGTCCTGTGCGGGCTTCCTGACGTCCACGATGGTCTCGAACATGGTGCGGGAGCCTTCCTGGATGAACTGACCCATGGAGTGCAGGTCGGTGGAGAAGATGCAGCTTGCGGGGAACAGACCCTTGTTGTCCTTGCCCTCGCTCTCACCGAACAGCTGCTTGTACCACTCGTTCATGAGGGTGAAGTTCGGCTCATAGCACTCGAGGATCTCGATGCTCTTGCCCTTGCGGTACAGGATGTTGCGGATGGCCGCATACTTGTAGGCGTCGTTGTCGGGGCTGAGCACGGAGAAGCGCTCCATCGCGTCGGCTGCGCCCTTCATGACGTCGTCGATGCTGATGCCGGCAGCAGCGATGGGCAGCAGGCCCACAGCGGAAAGGACGGAGTAGCGGCCGCCGACATCGTCGGGAACGACGAAGGTGGGCCAGCCCTGGGCGTCAGCCAGCTGCTTGAGGGTGCCCTTGGCGCGGTCGGTGGTGGCGTAGATGCGCTTGTTGGCTTCTTCCACGCCCATCTCGTCTTCCAGCAGCCTGCGCAGCACACGGAAGGCCAGAGAGGTCTCGGTGGTGGTGCCGGACTTGGAGATGACGTTGATGGAGAAGCGCTTGCCCTTGCACAGCGCGATGATGTCATTCAGATAGGTGGGGCTAATGCTGTTGCCGCAGAAGTAGATCTTCAGGCGTTGTCCAACTCGTTGTGGTACATCCCCTTGACGGCCTCGATGACGGCACGTGCGCCCAGATAGCTGCCGCCGATGCCGGCGACCACCAGAACGTCGGAATCCTCACGGATCTTGGCAGCAGCTGCCTTGATGCGCTCGAACTCTTCCTTATCATAATCACGGGGCAGATACATCCAGCCCAAGAAGTCGCTGCCGGGGCCGTTCTTGGCTTCCAGCGTCTTGTGCGCGGCCTCTACCTGAGGGTAGATGGCCTTGTATTCCTCTTCGTTGATGAAACTGGAGAGGTGCTTTGTATTCAGAGCGAGACTCATTCTATCAAAACCTCCAAAACATTTTACGGGCTCTTTGCCCGGCGAGGGTTTTTCTTGGTATAAGTGTACCGTTCCCGCCGGGCAAAGTCAAGGCCAAAATCCTCGCTTTTCATACAATTTTAATAGTGTTGTTTTGTATGCCCTTACATCTTTTATACAAACGTCCAAGCCATTCTTTGCCCTCGCTGACCGTTTTTGACCGGTAGTGCGCAGTTTTCGGTCATGCCGCGCCGGTGAGGCTCTGCCACAGCAGGCCGATGGCATCCCGGACGGTCATCCTCGGCGCATCGGCGGCAGCACGCACTTCGTACTCTTCCAGAAGTGCTTCCCCCTGATAGACGGCGGCTTTGCCCAGCGTCTGGCCCCGCTCCACCGGGGCTTCCAGCTCCTCGGGCAGGGTCAGCTCGGTATGCAGGGACGCCCCGCTCCCCTTCTCCACCAGCACCGTCTCCGGCAGGGCCGAGTAATCCAGCGGGACGCTGCCCGCCGCGCTGCCCTTGACCGTGATCTGGAGCGGCTGTGCCTCGAGTTTTGGCAGCGGCGCGGCTCATAGGCCCGAAGCCGTAGTCCAGCAGGGTCGTGGCGGCGTTGAAGCGGTCGGCGCTGGACGGTGCGCCCAAGATGACCGCGATGAGGGAGAGGCCGTTCCGGGGTGGCGCTGGCCGAGATGCAGATGCCCGCGCCGCCGGTGGTGCCGGTCTTGAGGCCGGTGATTCCCTCATACCGGCGGAGGAGCTTATTCGTATTGATCAGCTGGGTCGCCCCGCCCCGGAGGTATCCGTCCAGATGCCGGTGTAGTGCAGCACCTCGGGGCAGGTGTTCAGGATGGTGCGGCTCATGGCGGCCACGTCCCGGGCCGTGGAGAGATGGCCCTCGGCGTCCAGCCGCAGGCGTTGCGGAAAGACGTCTGCTCCATCCCCAGCGAGGCGGCCCGGGCGTCATCTGCTCCACGAAGGCCGGCTCACTGCCGCCCACCAGCTCAGCCACGGCCACTGCCGCGTCGTTGGCAGAGGAAACGCAGATGGCCTTTATCATCTCGTCCAATGTAAAGTGCTCCCCCGGCTCCAGCCAGATCTGACTGCCGCCCATGTGGTAGGCGTGCTCACTCACCGGCACCGGCGTCTCCATGGTCAGCCGCCCGTCGTGGACAGCCTCGAAGGCGAGCAGCAGGGTCATCACCTTGGTGATGGAGGCGATGGGGACCCGCTCGTCGGCGTTCTTCTCGTAGAGGACCCGTCCGCTCCCCTGCTCGATGAGGATGGCAGCGCGGCAGTTGAGGTCGAGCTGAGGCGCGGCGGCTGTGGCCGGCAGCAGAATTCCTTCCGCCGTTTCCTCGACGTCGGCGCTGACGGCCCGCTCTTCCGGGTGCATGACAGCCCGCAGGCCCACGCCCTCCGCCGTCCCAAGGGCCAGTGCAAACAGCCAGAAGCAGAGCACGGCTGCGCAGAGCACCGCAAAATTCTTTCGTTCCATCCCTTGTCCCTCCCCGCAATGTCTGTCTGATTGCATTCTATGCAAAAAAAGAGGCCGGAATGCTCTTTTCTCCCCGGGAAAAATCTGCTATAATAGGATGGTTTATTATAAGGTAATAACCTCTCCGTCTGCTTCGCAGCCAGCTCCCCCGACAGGGGAGCCAAATCGGAGAGGTTTTGGAAAGGACACCCCATGCGAGTTTGTTTTTATACCCTTGGCTGCAAGGTCAACTTAAACGAGACCGGCGCGCTGGAACAGATGTTCCGCTCCGCCGGTTTCACCATCGTGCCGGAGGCGAAGAGGCCGACGTCTTTGTGGTGAACAGCTGCACCGTCACCAACTTCGGCGACCAGAAGAGCCGCAAGTGGCTCCGCCGGGCCAAGCGCGAGAACCCCGGCGCCGTCACCGTCCTCACCGGCTGCTACCCGCAGGCCTTCCCCGAGGAAGCGGCCCAGTTCATGGAGGCCGACCTGGTCTGCGGCAACGGCGACCGGAAAGCCATCCTCGACAATGTGCTCAAGCTGCTGGACGGTCACGAGCGCATCGTCGCCATCGCCCCCCACGCGAAGGGCGAGCGGTTCGAGGAGCTTCCGGTGGAGCGGTTCGAGACCCACACCCGCGCCTTTATTAAAGTAGAGGACGGCTGCAACCGTCAGTGCGCCTACTGCGTCATCCCCCGCGCCCGCGGCCCGGTGCGCAGCCGCTCGGAAGAGAGCATCCTCGCCGAGCTGCGCCAGCTGGCCGCTTCCGGCTACCGGGAAGTGGTGCTCAGCGCCATCTCCCTGCCCAGCTACGGCCTCGACACCGGCACCAACCTCGTGGAGCTGGTGGAGAAGTGCGCCCGGGTGGAGGGCATCGAGCGCATCCGGCTGGGCAGCCTTGACCCCGATATGCTGACCCCCGAGTACATCACCCGGCTGGCGGCAGTGGACAAGCTCTGCCCCCAGTACCATCTGAGCCTGCAGAGCGGCTGCAGCGCCACCCTGCGCCGGATGCGCCGCGTCTATACCGCCGAGCAGTACGCCGAGGTGGTCCGCCAGCTCCGCGCCGCCTACGGCGACCGCCCGGTCAGCTTCACCACCGACTGCATCTGCGGCTTCCCCGGCGAGACGGAGGAAGATTTCCGGGAGAGCTGCGCGTTCCTGAAGGAGATCGGCTTCCTGAAAGTCCACGTCTTCCCCTACTCCCGCCGCAGCGGCACCCCCGCCTACGACTTCCCCGATCAGGTCCATGAGCGCGAAAAGCAGGCCCGCAGCCGGGAGATGAACGCCATCGCCGAGGACATCCGCCGCGAGGTGCTGGCCGGCTGCGAGGGCAGCGAAGACGACGTTCTGCTGGAGACTCCCCTCTCCGGCACCCTCTTCACCGGCTACACCCGGCTGTATGTTCCCGTCGTGGTCTCGGCCCCGGGCCATAAGAGCGGCGAGATCGTCCATGTCCGGCTGGGCAGCTACGACGCGAGCGTGTCCGGGCCGAGATGGTGTAAATCTTAGCCGGTTCTTTGCCGTTTTGTACAAATCCATTTGTTCGCATTTGTGCAAGATATACCAGTTGTGAATTTCATAACAAATTTTAGGCTTTTCCCTTTTCTTCCCGAAGGGTTTATGCTACAATAAAAGTGGATCATTCGGGGCATCCGGCTGTTTGCAGCAGCCCGGTACCAAATGCCCCGGAGAAAAGCCGCGTCAGAGCGGTTTTTGTTCTGTTGTTTCAAAGCAAGGAGAGATTGGAATGAGTTTCAGAGGAATCAACACGACGGTCATCCAGATCCGCCGCCAGGTCTTTACCGAGGTGGCACGGATGGCCTACGCCAACGTCAAGGGCGAGCAGGCCAACCACCTGATGCGCAAGATCCCTTACACCATCATCCCCGGTGAGGAAGGCAAGCTCCGCAAGGACATCTTCCTTGAGCGCGCCATCGTCGAGGAGCGCGTTCGTCTGGCCATGGGCCTGCCCACCCGCCGCATGGACGAGCACAACAGCGTTGTCTCCGGTCTGGAGGACGCTTCCATCGCCGATAAGTATTATGACCCCCCGCTGGTGAACGTCATCAAGTTTGCCTGCAACCGCTGCCCCGAGAAGCTGGTCAAGGTCTCCGACCTGTGTCAGGGCTGCCTCGCACACCCCTGTATGGAAGTCTGCCCCAAGAAGGCCATCACCTGGGAGAGCGGCCGTTCCACCATCGACCAGGAAAAGTGCATCAAGTGCGGCCGCTGCGTCGCGTCTGCCCCTACAACGCCATCGTCAAGACCGAGCGTCCCTGCGCCGCTGCCTGCGGCATGGGCGCCATCCACTCCGATGAGCTGGGCCGCGCCGAGATCGACTACAGCAAGTGCGTGTCCTGCGGCCAGTGTCTGGTCAACTGCCCCTTCGGTGCCATCGCCGACAAGGGCCAGATCTACCAGCTCATTCAGGGCTTCAACCGCGGCGACCGCATCTACGCCCTCGTCGCTCCCGCCTTCATCAACCAGTTCCCGGGCCTGGCCTCCACCGGCAAGCTCAAGGCTGCGCTGAAGGCTCTGCTTCTACGACGTCGTGGAGGTCGCCATCGGTGCCGACCTGTGTACCGTGGATGAGGCCCACGACTTCCTCGAAGAGTGCCCGGCAAGCTGAGCTTCATGGCTACTTCCTGCTGCCCGGCATGGAGCATGATGGCAAAGACCGCCTTCCCGGATCTTGCAAAGAACATCTCCATGACCATGACCCCCATGGTCTTCACCGCCCGCATGATGAAGCAGGCCGACCCCGAGGCCCGTATGTGCTTCATCGGACCCTGCGCCGCCAAGAAGCTGGAGGCTTCCCGCCGCACCGTCCGCTCGGATGTGGACTTCGTGCTGACCTTCGAGGAACTGGCCGGCATCATCGAGGCCAAGGACATCGACGCGGCCAACCTCGAAGTTGACCCCGATGAGGTCGATCTGGTCCACGCTTCCAGCGCAGGCCGCGGCTTCGCACAGTCCGGCGGCGTCGCCAAGGCTGTCGCCGACAAGATCAAGGAGTGGCACCCCGATATGGACGTCAAGATCGCGTCCGCACAGGGTCTCGCCGAGTGCAAGAAGCTGCTGATGCTGGCCAAGGCCGGCAAGTACAACGGCTACCTGCTGGAAGGCATGGGCTGCCCCGGTGGCTGCATCGGCGGCGCCGGCACCATCGCCGACCCCGCCCGCACCGCTGTCGCACTGAACAAGTACGTCAAGGAGGCTCCGTTCCAGGACCCCGAGCAGAGCCCCTTCATGACCAGCATCCACGTGCTGAAGGACGACCCCAACTTTGAGGTCTGAGTTTTCCTGACTTCTGCCGCTTCCCGTCCGCCGGGAGGCGGCTTTTTGTGTCTTCGGCCAAGTCTGTGTTTTTTCTTCCATAAGATGTGTCTTATGTGAAACATTTTTGTGAAAGACTCACAAGCCGGATTGACTTTTTCTTCTGAATATGTTATTTTTGCGGTGACAAATTCCTTCGCGTTCCGTTTTGGAACGCACAGAGCCGCCTCTGCGGCTGGAAAGGTCGATTCTTGAATATGACGATTTCTTTGAAGCATATGGGCAGACGCACCGGGGCGGTCCTCGTCTCGCTGCTGCTGCTCCTGACGCTGGCGGTCAGTGCCAGTGCCGCCGCCGTCAAGATGACGGTGGGCGTCCGGTTCTGGCGGGAGTCCGGGGACAAGGAGTCGATGGCCGACAGTGCCGTGGACACCACCCGCGAAGCTACCCTTACCCGCCAGCCCAACGGCACCTTCACTCTCGAGCTTCCGGTCAAGCAGCTCTCTTCCATGAACATGACCGGCTGTCTCACCGGCATCGCCATCGGCGAGGTGAACTATGACGGCACTCTGAGCGGCGACCTGTCCGACGGCACCGCCGTGCTGACCCTCAAGAACCTGCCCGCCTCGGTGCTCACCGGCAGCGATTCCAGCAAAGCGCTGGCCGTGACCTGCAGCATCAAGATGGACACCATCCTTCTCGGCGACATCACTACCAGTGCGAAGATGTCCGTCTGGGTCGAGCGCTGAAAAGCCAAACAGCGCAAAAAGCGCCCCGCAGCTCGTAACAGAGCTGCGGGGCGCTTGCGTTGTTTCAGAAAAGGTTTACTCGGCGATGATGCTCTTGCCGGTCATCTCTGCCGGGACGGGCAGGCCGATATAGGGCAGCATGGTGGGTGCGATGTCGGCCAGGCAGCCGCCCTCGCGCAGCTTCACATCGCCGCAGCCGATGGCCACGAAAGGCACGACGTTGGTGGTGTGGGCGGTGAACGGAGTGCCGTCGGGGTTCTTCATCTTCTCGGCGTTGCCATGGTCAGCGGTCAGGAAAGCGCAGCCGCCAGCGTTCAGCACAGCGGTGACGACCTTCTCGACAGCAGCGTCCACAGCCTCAACGGCCTTGACAGCGGCTTCAAAGACGCCGGTGTGGCCGACCATATCGCAATTTGCGAAGTTCAGAATGACCACGTCGTACTTGCCGCTCTCGATGCGCTTGACGCACTCGTCGGCGACCTCGGGGGCGCTCATCTCAGGCTTGAGGTCGTAGGTAGCCACCTTCGGGCTGGGGATGACACAGCGGTCCTCGCCCTCGTAGGGAGCCTCAACACCGCCGTTGAAGAAGAAGGTGACGTGAGCGTACTTCTCGGTCTCGGCGATGCGCAGCTGGGTCTTGCCGTTCTCGGCCAGGTACTGGCCCAGGACGTTCTTCAGCTCAACAGGAGGATAAGCGACCTCGCAGTTGGGCGATGGTGGCGTCATACTCGGCCATGCAGACGTAGTGGACCTGCTTGCGGCCGCCGCGGCGCTCAAAGCCGGTGAACGCATCGTCGCAGAAGATGCGGGTCATCTGGCGGGCACGGTCGGGGCGGAAGTTCATGAAGATGACGGTGTCGCCATCCTGCACGCGGCCACCCTCACAGGTGACGCAGGCAGAACGAACTCGTCGGTCTTGTCTGCTGCATAGGATGTCTCGATGGCCTCGGCAGCGTTGGCGGCATGATTGCCCTCGCCGTAGACAAAGGCAGCATATGCCTTCTCCTCACGATCCCAGTTGTTATCGCGATCCATGGCGTAGTAACGGCCGGAGACGCTGGCGATCTTGCCGATGCCCAGCTCGTCCAGCTTGGCCTGCAGGTCGGCCAGGAAGCCCTTGCCGGAGTGCGGGTCGGTATCACGCCATCGGTGATGCAGTGCAGGTAAACGTTCTTTGCACCAGATGTTTTGCCATTTCCAGCACGCCGAACCAGTGGTCTGCGTGGCTGTGCACACCGCCGGTGCCCACCAGACCCATCAGATGGATGGCCTTGCCGGCATCGATGGCAGCCTTCATGTTCTTGACCAGAACCGGGTTCTGGAGCATCTCGCCGTCCTTGATGGACTTGGTAATGAGGGTGAGCTGCTGGTACACGATGCGGCCAGCACCCATGTTGGTGTGGCCAACCTCAGAGTTGCCCATCTGGCCCTCGGGCAGACCGACGGCCATACCGGAAGCGTTGATGGTGGTCATGGGATATTTTGCCATCAGAGCATCGAGGTGGGGTTTCTTTGCGGCGACTACGGCGTTGCCGAAGGTCTCCTCCGGCACCCAGCCGAAGCCATCCATGATGCACAGAAGAACAGGTTTCTTTGCCATAAAATTGAATCTCCTTTGAATTTAACAAATCAGCGCCCGGCACAGCGCTGGAAATGCGGCGCAGCCGGGCGCTGAAACAGCTGATTTAAATCGTCGATCAGCCCTTGGTGGCTGCGTTGACAATCACTGCAAAGTCGGGAGCCTTCAGGGATGCGCCGCCGATCAGGCCGCCGTCCACATCCTTTTTGCTCAGCAGCTCCTCGCAGTTCTTGGCGTTCATACTGCCGCCGTACTGGACAGTGGTAGCCTCGGCAACTGCCTCGCCGTACACCTCGCCGATCACCTTGCGGATCTGGCCGCAGACTTCCTCAGCCTGATCGGCGGTAGCGGTCTTGCCGGTGCCGATGGCCCAGATGGCTCGTAAGCGATCACAACATTTGCCATCTGCTCAGCGGTCACATCACGCAGAGCGATCTTGGTCTGCATACGCACCAGCTCTTCGGTCACGCCCTCTTCGCGCTGCTGCAGGCTCTCGCCCACGCAGATGATGACCTTCAGACCGGCGTTCAGAGCAGCCAGAGCGCGCTTGTTCACGGTCTGGTCGGTCTCGGCGAAGTACTGGCGGCGCTCAGAGTGGCCCACAATGACATACTCCACGCCCAGATCTACCAGCATGTCAGCGCTGATCTCGCCGGTGAAAGCGCCGGACTTCTCGAAGTGAACATTCTCAGCGCCCACATGGATGTTGGTGCCCTTGGTCTTTTCCACAGCGGTGACCAGATCGGTATACGGGGTGCAGATAACCACCTCGCAGCCTGCGTCCTGCACGGCGGGGACCAGCTCATCCACCAGAACAGCAGCCTCGGAGGCAGTCTTGTTCATCTTCCAGTTGCCTGCAATGATAGCCTTACGCTTTGCCTTATCCATGATACTCTATCTCCTTTATTTACCTTCTATCGTGCAGAAAGCTCTGCACAAACAAAAAGATGCGGCGGCGCTAAAGCCGCCGCACCCATTATGATGCCGGGATCAGATTATGCGTTCTGAATAACTGCGATGCCGGGCAGCTCCTTGCCCTCCAGATACTCCAGAGAAGCGCCGCCGCCGGTGGAGATGTGGGTCATCTTGTCGCCCAGACCCATCTGCTGCACAGCTGCTGCGCTGTCGCCGCCGCCGATCACGGTGGTAGCATCGCTCTCAGCCATAGCCTTGGCAACTGCCAGAGTGCCAGCTGCCAGAGTGGGGTTCTCGAACACGCCCATGGGGCCGTTCCACACAACGGTCTTGGATGCCTTGACAGCATCGGCAAACAGCTTCATGGTCTCGGGGCCGATGTCGCAGCCTTCCATGTCAGCCGGGATCGCGGTGACGGGAACAACAGTGGTCTCAACCGGAGCGTCGATGGGATCGGGGAAGTCCTTGATGCAGACAGCATCAACGGGCAGCAGCAGCTTCACGCCCTTCTCCTGAGCCTTGGCCATCATCTCCTTGCAGTAATCCAGCTTGGAATCGTCGCACAGGCTCTTGCCGACCTCGTAGCCCTGAGCCTTGACGAAGGTGTAAGCCATGCCGCCGCCGATAATCAGGGTATCGACCTTCTCCAGCAGGTTGGAGATAACATTCAGCTTGTCTGCGACCTTTGCGCCGCCCAGAATAGCGGTGAAGGGACGAACGGGATCGTTCACAGCGTTGCCCAGATACTTGATCTCCTTCTCCATCAGATATCCGACAGCGGTATCCTTGATGAAGTCGGTGACACCTGCAGTGGAGCAGTGTGCACGGTGGCAGCTGCCGAATGCATCGTCAACATATGCATCAGCCAGAGAAGCCAGCTCTTCGCTGAACTCAGGCATGTTCTTGGTCTCTTCCTTGCGGAAACGGGTGTTCTGCAGCAGAACGACATCGCCGTTGTTCATGGCAGCAACAGCAGCCTTTGCGTTCTCGCCCACAACGTTGTCGTCGTCAGCAAACACAACGGTCTTGCCCAGCTTTGCGCTCAGAGCCACAGCAACGGGTGCCAGGCTGAACTTTGCCTCGGGGCCGTTCTTGGGCTTGCCCAGATGGCTGCACAGGATGACCTTTGCGCCATCGTTGACCAGCTTCTGGATGGTGGGCAGAGCTGCGTTGATGCGGTTCTCGTTGGTGATGACACCGTCCTTCATCGGGACGTTGAAATCGCAACGGACAAGCACCTTCTTGCCGCAGTAGTTCTGATCGTCGATCGTCTTCTTACCTAAACCCATGGTAATAAACTCCTCTCAAGTTTTAATTTCTGAACTAGAGTTTCGCTCGCATTCGGGGGATCTTGCCCCGTTACTCTACTATTATAAACAAAAACCGTGCACATTGCAAGGTTGCAAGATAGATAATAGTTTAACAAACATTTGCCGCTGATGCACGGAAATGTGTGTATTTTGACCGAAAGCCGCAGCCTTACCGTGTTTTCCGGCAGAACATTCCGCAAATGCGGTCATACATTCCCCATATGAACTTCTGGTTCCGCTGATCCCGCTCAAAAATTGCTTCCACACCAGCATAGCCGCTCGCCTTATACTTCCTGAAAATTTTATTTCTCAGTCTGGTATGCTTCGTTGGCCGGTTCAGCTGCGTATTCACCTGAGCAATGTTAGAAAATTCGACCGGATAGCTTTCTATCTTCGCACCGTATTTCTCGACAAGGTGTTGTCCGCATTCCGTGTTTATCAGCAGGCAGGAAACGCCTTCTTTGCTATTGATCGTTCCTCCCTGTTCCACCAGAAGCTGCGGATCATATTTCTGAACGCCCCAATAATCTCCAACGGTAATGTCGCCCACACGCTGTCTTTGTGCGTAAGGGCATCAACAGCGACATCAAACACAGTTCCGCGCATAGCGCGTACCAGCTTGCACTGCGGATACTGTTTCTGGAAATCAGCTTTCGCTGTGGTGGGTTAAGTATAGAGCGCAGCCAGAAGCCATTAATCCCCGAAATCACGCCGGAACGCAACGCACCATGGCATACAGAAACAAGTTGAGGTAAAAAAAGGTCACGCCGCGCAAACCCGCATGAAATCAGGATTTTTTCTGGTTACCCATATTATACGTTCAATGGTCGGAACAGACTTCTGACGGACTCCCTCGTACTCCGTTTTACCAGCATCGTCATATTCCGCACCGCTCACATGATGTCCCGATCTGTTGTAGCATGTCACCTGACAGCCTGCTGCGCCATCCGTGTGCACAGCTCTTTTACCACGATCTCCACGCCGCCCTCTCTCGACCACCTTTTGTGGCCAAAAACAGCAAGCCTCAATTTCTCTTTCATTTTCCCTTTCCTGTCGCTTTCCCCATTTAGATCTCATCCACATACCGTGCCAAACTCCGGCCCGGTTTCCTTTATATCACAAAAAGCCCGGACGCATTTACGCCCAGGTTTTTGACTGATTTACGCCGCAATTCATTGACATTTTATTTCCAGAATCATCAATATCAATTTCGTAAATGTATTTATTGACACTAAAAATATTTTACCATTTTTTCCTCTGGGGTACAATACTTTACAGCTGTATCATTGCCTGCATCATGGCTAAGATTTCCGTACTTTATTCCGTCTTTTTGTTGCAACCTATTCATTTTGGAAAGGAACTCGTTCCATTGCTTTTTTGCAGCAAAAACACCCTTCCTCTCACGGAAACCCGCAAAAGGAAGGGTGTTAAACTCGTTATCCTGTTGTCGTACCAATCACAGCATGTTCGTATCAGCAAAGCCAATACTAGTTGTCATTCAGCACGGCACCTCAAGCACTTTTGAGCGTAGAGCTGTGATTAGCAGTTCTCAGCGAAGTACTTAATGGTACGGACCATCTGAGAGGTGTAGGAGTTCTCGTTGTCGTACCAAGACACGACCTGAACCTGATAGGTGTCGTCGTCGATCTTAGCGACCATAGTCTGGGTAGCATCGAACAGAGAGCCGTAACGCATGCCGATGACATCGGAAGAAACGATCTGATCCTCGTTGTAGCCGAAGGACTCAGAAGTAGCAGCCTTCATAGCAGCATTGATGGACTCCTTGGTGACGTCCTTGCCCTTGACGACAGCAACCAGAATGGTGGTAGAGCCGGTGGGAACAGGCACACGCTGAGCAGAACCGATCAGCTTGCCGTTCAGCTCGGGGATGACCAGGCCGATAGCCTTAGCAGCGCCGGTGGTGTTGGGAACGATGTTCTGTGCGCCAGCACGAGCACGGCGCAGATCGCCCTTGCGCTGAGGACCATCCAGGATCATCTGGTCGCCGGTGTAAGCATGAACAGTGGTCATGATGCCGGAGACGATGGGGTAGGTCTTGTTCAGGGTGTTAGCATGGGAGCCAGGCAGTTGGTGGTGCAGGAAGCAGCAGAAATGACTGATCCTCAGCGGTCAGGGTCTTCTCGTTGACGGAGAAGACAATGGTCTTCAGATCGTTGCCTGCGGGAGCAGAGATAACGACCTTCTTTGCGCCAGCCTGAATGTGAGCCATGCTCTTCTCCTTGCTGGTGTAGAAGCCGGTGCACTCCAGAACGACATCAACGTTCAGTTCGCCCCAGGGAGCGTCCTTTGCGTCCTTAACAGCGTAGATCTTGATCTCCTTGCCGTCAACAATGATGGAGTCCTCGGTAGCCTCGACGGTGTGCTTGCCCTCGCCGATCTTGCCGCAGAAAGAACCCTGAGCAGTATCGTACTTCAGCAGGTGAGCCAGCATCTTGGGGCTGGTCAGGTCGTTGATTGCGACGACCTCGTAACCCTCAGCATCAAACATCTGACGGAAAGCCAGACGACCAATACGACCGAAACCATTGATAGCAACTCTAACAGCCATGTTAATAGTACCTCCTAATTATTTTACCCATAATCGGATAAATCACGGTATCTTTATTTTAGACCAAAACGCAGAAAGTTTCAAGTATCTGCCAAAAAATTAACAAGACATTCACTGCATTTTTTGCTTTTGTACGATTTTAATTCCTTTCATTCCCTGCTTTTCGGCAATTGCGCCAACAGAGTGCCAACATTTTTGTCAGCTTTCCCCGTTCAAGCAGGCTGTAACGCACGCTCCGCCAATGCCGCCCACGCAGCAAAGGCCCAGTCCGGCAAAGATCTCCGGCCAGACAGCCGGTGCGGCCCAGCTCAGGCCGCTCATCAAAACCAGTACATAGGGCAGCTGCCAGCACAGGCAAAGTGCAAATGCGGCAAGCCCGGCTGCGCACAGTGTTTTGCCATTGCCCGGCTGCGGGACATGCAGCGCCCGGGCCAGCGCTGCCAAAAACACCAGTGCCGCAAGCGCCTGCCACACCGCCGCTGTAGGGGTCACGCGGTGCCAGCTGGAGCTGTTCTCCATAAAGCGCAGCAGCACGTTCCAGTAGAACAGCAGACTGCCCGCCACGGCCAGATACAGCCCGCCAAAGGGCTTTTTCCACTCGTTGGGGCTGAGCCAGCAGCGGCCCATGGTGCTGAGCCACGCGGAGCACAGGCATTCCAGAATGCACCGCACAAAGCCGCCCAGACCGGAAGCTGCGCCCAGCGCGATCTGTGCACCCGCTGCGGCCAGAAAACATACTGCACCGACAAAAGCCAGAATACCGGCCAGCGGCCTGCGGCTACGCACCGCTTCCGAGTGGGAAGCTGTGTACGGCCCACAAGCACTGCAGCCAGCACCACGATACCCAGTGCCAGATAGCGCCACCACACCGAGCCGACCACGCACAGACCGGTGACTGCATCGGTGCCAAAGGCAAGGTCTGCCGCGCGCAGCACGCCCAGCAGAATGCTCAGGATAAAAACGAACAAAACAGAAGGATTCATCAGCGTTCCTCGATCGGCTTATATTTCTGGCGCACGCCCAGATACTTGTAAGCGGGACGAATGATACGGTTGGCGAATACCACCTCTTCCACGCGGTGTGCACACCAGCCGGGCACACGGGCAATGGCGAACAGCGGGGTGTAGATATCCTCAGAGATGCCCAGCATGTTGTAGATCAGGCCGCTGAACAGGTCCACGTTGGCGCACACCGGCTTGGTGCTGCCCTTTTCCTCGGCAAAGATGCCGGGGGCCAGCCGTTCGATGCTGCACAGCATATTATACTCTTCCTCAAAGCCTTTGTCGTAGGCCAGATGGCGGGCGCGCTGCTTCAGGATCACCTCACGAGGGTCGCTGATGGTGTACACCGCGTGGCCCATGCCGTAGATCAGGCCGGAGCCATCGCCCGCCTGCTTGCGCAGGATGCGGCGCAGATACTCGCGCACCTCATCGTCGTCCTCGGGGTTTTCCACATGCTTGAGGATATCCTTCAGCTGACGGTTCACCATCAGGTTGGCACCGCCGTGCTTGGGGCCCTTCAGTGCACCAATGGCCGCCGCGATTGCGGAGTAGGTATCGGTGCCGGAGGAGGACAGCACACGGGTGGTAAAGGTGGAGCAGTTGCCGCCGCCGTGGTCGGCGTGCACCAGCAGGCACATATCCAGCAGCTTTGCTTCCTCGTGGGTGAACTTCTGGTCCGGACGGTAGGTGCTGAGGATGTGCTCTGCCGTGCTCTGGCCGGGCTTGGGCAGGTGGAAGAACATGCTCTGCTTATCGTAGTAGCGGCGCTTCATCTGGTAAGCGTTCACCATCATGGTGGGCATGCTGGCGATCAGATTGATGCTCTGGCTCAGGATGTTCTCCAGACTCAGATCCTCAGCGTGCTCATCATAAGAGTAAAGGCCCAGCACGCAGCGCTGCAGCTATTCATGATATTGGGCGAGGGGGCGTTCATGGTGTCCATGAAGCTTCCGGCAGGGCGCGGTGCTCTGCAGGATCTCACAGAAATCGTCCAGTTGCTCCCGGTTGGGCAGACTGCCGAACAGCAGCAGCCAGATCACCTCTTCAAACACAAAGCGGTCATTGCGGTAGGCCTCGTCCACGATCTCGTTGATGTTCACACCGCGGTAGATCAGCTTGCCTGGAGTGGGGATCACATGGCCTTCCTGATCCTTTTTATAGCCCACAACGTCGCAGACGTTGGTCAGGCCGGCCAGCACACCGGTGCCATCCGGGTTGCGCAGGCCGCGCTTGACCCCCAGACGTTCGCTCGTCTCCGGATCGATGTAGTTGTTGGCAACATATTCCTCACACAAAGTCCGCATCGTGTTCGGGTCCAGCGTTGCCACCTCCGAATGTGCAAAATTCATAAGGGGAATTCTCCTTTCATCCTATTTATATACTTTCCCGCCCACCCTCAATGATGGTATAATTCTATATTATCGCTTTTGACGAGTAAATTCAAGCATTAACTGCACCGTTCAGCGCTCAAAAAGTCGGTTTGGTGCTTTTTTGCGCTTGCACCACAAAAGGCTTTTTCCCTGTTTCGCATCTTTTTTCAGGGTATATCCGGTATTCTGATTAAAAAAACACCGCTGTCGGAGGGTTTGGGACTATGAAAAAGTTTTTTCTGCCAATCTTTGCGGTCCTGCTGGTGCTGGGCAGCATTCTGCCGCTGGCTGCCTACCGGGTCACACGCGCCGTGCTCAGCGGGGCAGAGCCCGCATCTTCTGCCGTGTCTTCGCCTGCAGCATCTGCGCAGCCGCCAAGTGCCGTGCCTTCTGCGGATGCCGAGACCTTTCTGGTGGAGGATCAGGCCACCGGACAGGTGCTGGAGCTTTCCCGTCAGGAATACGTTCTGGGTGCTGTCGCCGCCGAGATGCCGGTGAGCTGGCCGGACGAAGCGCTCAAGGCACAGGCCGTTGCCGCCCACAGCTATGCGCTCTACTGCCGGGACCACACCACCCTGCAAAGCGGCGCTTGGCTCACTGCCGACCCAGCCCGGCGGCAGGGCTGCCTGACTGAGCCGGTGCTGCGCAGCTACTGGGGCACCGCCTACGAGCAGAATTACGCCCGCCTCTCCGCCCTCGTGGACGAGGTCTTGGATGAGATACTTTATTATGAGAATGCTCCTGCCTGCGCCAGCTACTTTGCCATTTCCAATGGGCAGACCGAGGCCAGTGAAAATGTATGGGGTTCCGCCCTGCCCTACCTCATTTCAGTGGACAGCAGCACCGACCGTTCCGCTGACAACTACGAATACACCGTCACCTTTTCTGCAGAACAGTTGCAGCAGGCCCTTGCAAGCCTTGGCATTTCTGCCGACCTCGCCGCGCCGGAGGCTGGTTCGGCCCGGCAGCGCTGACCAGCGCCGGATACACAAAAACCGTCACGATCTGCGGACAGACCGTTTCCGGCACGACCCTGCGCCGGGCGCTGGGCCTGCGCAGCACATGCTTTACGGTACAGTACCAGAGCGGGAATTTCAGCTTTACCACCCGGGGTTACGGCCACGGTGTGGGCCTGAGCCAGTGGGGTACAAAGGCCATGGCGGAGCAGGGCAAAAGTTATGCCGATATTCTGGCACACTACTACCCCGGCACGCAGCTGCAAGTGCAAGAATGAAAAAGCGGCCCGCACCGCAAAGGCACAGACCGCTTTTCTATTCACTCTTTTTCTTATACCCGCACCATATCCGGGGTGATCTCGGCCAGAGAATGCGCACCGCACATCTGCATGGTGTCAGCCAGCTCACCGGCCAGCTTATCAATGTAGCACTTCACGCCTTCCTCGCCGCCGCCATACACAGCCGTGACGAACGGGCGGCAGATCAGCACGCCATCTGCACCCAGTGCCAGTGCCTTGAACACATCCACACCGGTGCGGATGCCGCCGTCCACCAGGATCTTCACGCCGGTGCCCTTGAGGGCTGCTGCGATCTCCGACAGCACCTCGGCAGTGGCCGGGCACTGATCCAGCACGCGGCCGCCGTGGTTGGACACCACGATAGCAGCCGCGCCGGCTTCCTTTGCCTTCAGTGCGCCCTTAACGGTCATAACGCCCTTGACGATAAAGGGGCGCTCGGCCAGCTTGACGATCTCGGCAAGCTCTGCCACGCTCTTGCTGCCTGCGGGCGGAGTCATGTTCTTCAGGAAGGGCAGACCGGCTGCGTCCACATCCATGGCCACGGCAAAGCAGCCGCTGGCCTTGGCCTCGGCCATCTTTTCCTTAATGGTATCAATGTTCCAGGGCTTGATGGTGGGCACGCCGCAGCCGTTTGCTGCGCCAATGGCCTTGGTGGCCATCTCCATAACGGTGGGGTTGGTGCCGTCGCCGGTAAAGGCAGCGATGCCGTTCTCTGCACAGGCGCGCACCAACACATCATTATAGGTCATATCGGTATAGGCTTCGGAGTAGTGCAGGTTCACAGCACCCACCGGGCCTGCAAAGAACGGGTACTTGAAGCTCTTACCAAACAGCTCAATATGGGTGTCCGGGGTGCCGCCCTCGCACAGGGTGTCCATGTTCACGCGGATCTCGGCCCACTTATTATAATTGCGGATGGCCGTATCGCCCACGCCCTTGGCACCGGGGCCGGGGATCTGGTTTTTGCAGGCCACGCCGTTGCACACCGGGCAGGCCTTGCAGTATTTGCCAATGCACTCACGGGCATTGGCCAGCACTTCAGGATAAGTCATAAGAAAGCATCCTCCTTTTTTATTCCACTCTGCGGCCGCAAAGATTTCCCGCCGCAGTACTCTCCTGCTTCATCATAGTCCGGTTCAACCGCTTCGTCAAGGGTTTTTGCTGCATCCCTGAATTTTTTGCCGTTTTTTGCCTGCACAGAGATGTCGTTTTGAAAAAAACCCATTTTTTTTCAAAAAATCCTTGACAAAAGCGGTTCTTTCAGGTATTATAGTGTGGCGCTGCGGCGTACAACCGAATATGGAAAGATGGCTGAGTTGGTCTAAGGCGCACGACTGGAAATCGTGTAACGTGTCAAAAGCGTTCTGGGGTTCGAATCCCCATCTTTCCGCCAGGAATCCGAAACCTTACGGTTTCGGATTTTTTGTTTTTTTCAGCGCTTCTCTGTTCCGCCTTGACTTTTGTCCGCTGTTCCGCTATGCTGAATAAAACATCTGAGGGAGGATTTTTTATGGCATCTTCCAAACGAAAAAAGCACGGCGCGGGCTATGTGGTCCTGATTGCAGTGCTCATTCTTGTACTGCTTGCAGTCGTGGCCGCTGTAACCGGGTACAGTCTGGTAGCCCGCCGGGTGAAAGCGCTGCAGGCAGGCGCGGCCTTTACCTTTGATTATGAGATCACATCCACAGCCGATTCCCCTGCCCTTTACACCATCCTGCAAAAGACAGGCTCCACCAAGGCACCGTCAACGGCCTGTATGCGCCGGACGCACTGCAGCTGAGCATCTCGGCCCCGGATGCCGTTATCCCGGCAGGCCCGCTCACCCGGGTGTATATCAGCAGCAGCGAGACCTTATACGATGTCGGGCAGCTGTACAAAAATATCCGCTCTTCCATCACCGGCAGCTACCCGCTGGCGAGCCTTCTGCTGCCGGACTGGAGCCTTGGCAGTTATATCTCGCAGGCCCAGCTGGCAAGCCTGCTGGGTGTGGACACCACAGCCACCAGCCTGCAGGACATGACCGAGTTTGAGCTGCCGCAGAAAAAGCTGCAGCGCGTACAGCCGGAAAACGCAAAGGACGGCTACCTTTATTTTCAGCTGGATACCGGTGATGCCAGCGCCAATGCACCGGTACTTGTTATCGGGCTGGAAAAGAGCAGGTTCTTTGCGGATGCCATCCCGGTGCACATCCTGCTCACCATCGGAACACGGGGTCAGCATCCAGCTCACTGGCACCGTGAGTGCCCAAACCGTGGTACTCACTGCGCCCACATCCCGCATGAAGGACGAAGACATCCAGACGCTAGTGCAGATCCGCGATACCATCCAGAGCGTGCTGCAGTTCGTGCAGACCGCTGCCAACAGCGTACAGAACGCGGCTGATCTTTCCGCAAACATCAAAAGCCAGAAACGGCAGCAGTCGTTTCTGGCTTTTGTTCTGTCATTTTACCGGTCGAGGATGCGGCCATCGGTGGAGAAGGTGACTACATTCCACGGGATGAACTTGCCGCTGTTCTTCAGAGCAGTGATGGCAGCGTGCTCCAGCCCGCCGCAGCAGGGCACCTCCATGCGCAGCACGGTCACGCTCTTGATATCATTGCTGCGGATGATCTCGGTCAGCTTTTCGCTGTAATCCACAGCATCCAGCTTCGGGCAGCCGATGATGGTCACATGGCCCCTCATGAACTCCTCGTGGATATTGGCGTAGGCATAGGCGGTGCAGTCGGCGGCGATCAGCAGCTTGGCACCGTCAAAGTAGGGCGCGTTCACCGGCACCAGCTTGATCTGGCAAGGCCACTGTGCCAGCTGGGACTGCATGGGCACTGCGGCTGCGGCAGGTGCGGTCTGCTCACGGTGGAACTGTTTCATCATGCTGCCCGGGCAGCCATGGAACGCCGGTGCGGCGGGCTGTGCCTGCTGCTGGGCGGCAGCGGCCTTTTTCTGCTTGTTTTCCAGCACAGCCTGCTCGTCATAAGCGGCGGCTTCGCGCTCGGTAAAGGTGATGGCACCGGTGGGGCATCCGGGCAGGCAGTCGCCAAAGCCGTCGCAGTAGTCGTCCCGCATCAGCTTGGCCTTGCCGTTTACAAGGCCGATGGCACCCTCGTGGCAGGCGGTGACGCAGGCACCGCAGCCGTTGCATTTTTCTTCGTCTATATGAATGATTTTGCGGATCATGGAAAAATCCTCCTTGCTTTGATGTTCTGAGTATACTATAATCAGACCATGCTTTCGGTTGTTATAACCACAGAAAGAGGATTTTTATGAAAAAGATCGCGTCGCCCCTGTTTCAGGATCTTTCAGAAGCCGAGCTGGATACCCTTGCTGCTGCCGGGCACCTGCGCACCCGGCAGTTTGCAAAGCACGAGGTCATCTTCCACGCCGGAAGCTGCGTGCGGGAGATCGGCATTGTGCTGCGTGGTTCCGTGCACATTGAAAATCTGGATCTCTGGGGCACCAAAAGCATCCTGAGCAGCGTAGGTGCCGGGCAGGCCTTTGCCGAGACCTACGCCTTTTGCGGCGAGGCCTTGATGGTGGATGCTGTTGCGGCCGAACATTGCGAAATACTGTTCCTGCACACTGCCGCCCTTACCGATGCGCGGATCGAGCCAGCGCTGAAAGACAAGCTGCTGCGCCGCCTGCTGGCGGTGTCCATGCGCAAGAACCTCAGCCTTTCGCAGCGCATCTTCTGCACAACGCCCAAGACTGTGCGCGGACGGCTGCTGACCTATTTTTCCGCACAGGCAGCACGCTGCGGCAGGATGGCGTTCGAGGTGCCCTTCAACCGCCAGCAGATGGCCGACTACCTCAATCTGGACCGCAGCGCTCTCTCCAAAGAGCTGTGCAAAATGCGGGACGAAGGTTTGCTGGAATTTGATAAAAACCGCTTTGTTTTAAAGCAGCTTCCAGAATAACCAAAAGCGCCGCCGGGCAGGGCTAGACCTCCGGCGGGCGCTTTCATTTTAACAAATCAACAGAACGAGATCAGACCGTCTCCTTCTTCTTGCGGGGTGCGCACTTGCGCTTGGGCTTCTCCGCAGCAGGCTTTTCCTCTGTAGGTACTTCTGCCTTTGCAGGCTCTGCTTTTTCGGCAGCCTTGGCGGCGGTCTTCTTTGCGGCGGTCTTACGGGCAAGCTTTGCGGGCTTTTCTGCCGGTGCTGCGGTCTCTGCCTTCCCCTCTTCTGCAGCTTCTGCCTTGGCGGCAGCCGCCTTTTGGTGGTGCGGGGCTTGCGGGCCGCAGTCTTCTTGGCCGGTGCCTTTTCTGCATCGGGGGCAGCTTCAGCGGCAGCTCCACAGCAGGTTCCTCGGCCTTCTTTGCGGCACGCTTTGCGCGCTCCTTCACCTCGGCAATGGTCCACAGCTGGTCATCTGCGCCGGACACCTCCTGCCAGATCTGCAGCACAGTGCCAACCGCAGCGCCCATGCCAACGGTGTCCACGCACTTGCCGCCGGCCCAGGAAGAGCGCAGGCGCACAGTTCCTTCCGGGGTGGGCTGAACGGTCCACATCTGAGAGGTGCCGCCCACATCCTCCCACAGGTGCAGCCAGGTGCCGTTGGCGGTGCCGGTCATGGTCAGGTCCAGCAGCTTGCCGGATGCGCGGTTGCGGATGCGGTAAACGCCGTCACCCACGCGGATAAAGCTCCACTCCTGCTCAGGCTTATGCTCGTACTTGCCCAGACGGACGGTACCGGCTTCCTTGGTGCCCTCCACGGCTGAATGACGTTGCCGGTGTGCGCGGCAATGGTGTAAAAGTGATCGGCTTCGATCACGGTCTGTGCAACAGTTTTCATGGTTTGTTCCTCCTATGGATCGCAGCCGCCCGGCTCTGCCCGCGGCTGCCACTTGTATTTTGTATGCAGCCTGTACAGATGCACAGGCTCTTTTGTTTTCCTTATGGTAAATGATACCACATATCGTGATTTTCTACAAGCAATTCGACCAGCCTTTAGCAAAACAGACAAAAACAGTCAGGCTTTCCGTCCGTTTTTCTCCCGCTCCATGGGCATTTCAGGCACCATTCTGTACCGGTTCGGCTCTCGACTTTTTGCCGCAGCTGCGTTATACTATGGAACGTGCATCCCGTGCACACATTCAAATTATCCGCCGCTCTGCTGCTGGGCGGCTTTTCTTGACCTATTCCTTATGATAAAAGGAGGTTCTTTCATGTCAGCAGACGAGCTCAACATTCAGCAATACAAAAAAATGACCGAGACACCCATTCCAAAGCTGATCCTCGGTCTTGCCGCCCCTACCATTTTAAGTATGCTCATCACCAGCATCTACAACTTGGCCGATACCTTTTTTGTGGGCCAGATCTCCACCAGCGCTTCCGGTGCGGTGGGCATTGTTTCCAGCCTGATGGCCATTATTCAGGCGCTTGGCTTTACACTGGGCCACGGCTCCGGCACCATCATCAGCCGCAGCTTGGCAGCCGGAACACCGATGCCGCCACCCGCTTTGCTTCCACCAGCTTTTTTACTGCTCTGGCCGTTGGCGTGGTGCTGGCCGTTGTGGGCCTTGCCACTCTGCCCAGCTTCATGATGCTGCTGGGCAGCACCGAGACCATTCTGCCCCACGCCTGCGCTTATGCACGGCCCATCCTCATTGCAGCCCCGCTTATGATCTCCAGCCTTGTGATGAACAACATCCTGCGCTATGAGGGCAAGGCGAACTTTGCCATGATCGGCCTTGTGACCGGCGGCGTGCTGAACATTGTGCTGGACCCCATCTTTATGTTCGGCTTGGGCCTTGGCACCGCCGGTGCAGGCATTGCTACGGCTCTCAGCCAAAGCATCAGCTTCTGCATCCTGCTGTCCATGTTCCTGCGGGGCAAAACCGTCAGTCAGTTCCGTATTGCTGCCGTCACCCGTGAAGCGCGGGAGTTCGGTATGATCCTGGTGGGCGGCGCGCCCAGCTTTGGCCGTCAGGGCCTGCAGAGCATCGGCGGCATGCTGTTGAACATTGCCGCCCGCAGCTATGGCGATGCCGCTGTGGCCGGCATGAGCATCGTTTCCCGCATTTTCATGTTCATCATCTCGGTAGCCATTGGCGTTGGGCAGGGCCTGCAGCCGGTGGCCGCGTTCAACTACGGTGCGCGCAAATTCCGCCGGGTGCGGCAGGCGGCCATCTTCACCATGGGTGCCGCCTTCTGTATGCTGGTGGTTCTGGTCGCTCTGTGCTGGGTGGACAGCGATGCCCTCATCCGCCTGTTCCGCGACGACCCGGAAGTTACCGCCGTGGCGCTGCCCGCCTTCCACTATCAGTGCCTTGCCATTCTGCTGCAGCCGGTCATTGTGGTGGCAAACATGACCTTCCAGAGCGTGGGCAAAGCCGGGCGCGCCACCTTTCTGGCCTGTTGCGTCAGGGCGTGTTCTTCATTCCGCTCATCCTCATTCTGCCCCGCACTTTCGGCCTTGTGGGCGTAGAGATCTGCCAGCCCATTGCGGATGCGCTCACCTTTATTGTTTCCCTGCCGTTCCTGCTGGCCTTCCTCAAGCAGCTGGACCGGATGGACGATGCTGAAAAAGCCAAAGCACAGTCCTGAAAGTCTGTCATAAAACTGTAATCAACAGCCGCGTTTTCCTGCAATGGAATGCGCGGCTGTTTCGTATTATAATTGAACTGGAAAACCTTTCCGGCTTTCTTTTAAACTTTGTTCCTTTCCATACTGTAAGGAGTGATCTTTATGAAGCGTAACGTTTGCCGCATAGGCAGCGCTGCTGTATGCGCTGCCCTGTGCCTTACCCTTGGCTGCAGCTGCAGCGTGCTGCCGCCCGCTTCCGGCAAGCCTGCTGCTCCTGCTTTCTCAGTGCCCACCGATGCACATGGGGATCCGCTTTACGACAGCTCCCGGCTGGACGACGGAAAGCTGCGGATCCTTTACGGTTACGACAATTCCGGCGGTGCCTGCACCGTTCTGTGCGGCAGCAAGGTGCTGTACCAGTCCTTCCGCAGCGAGAACGTGAACCTTCTGCAGGACACCGTGACCGGTGAGACCAACTACTGGTTCCGCACCTGGGCCGACCCGGACGCTTATTGCGGACGGCGCAGCGGCCTGTTTGACAAAGACGGCAATGAAGTCATGACCTTTGAGGGGGAGCAGAACGCTCCATGCAGAACGGTCTGCTGGTGCTGCAGGAAGCCCACGCCGTGAACGGCAGCTACGAAAACGGCTACGACGATTACGGCACCTGTCAGGTGATCGACCTTTCCACCGGCGAACGTCTGCCCGTGCCGGATGGCGCATACCGCTGCATCGTGTGCGGGGACAGGCTGGTGTTCACCTGCTATGCCCGCCCAGCAGACCTTGCCGAGGACGCATGGGACGATGAACCCGCCCTGCACAGCTGGATCATTATACAGACGAAGGACGGTACACAGACTTACGGCGCAGATGCCACTACTGCCCTGAGCCTTTCCTATGCACCGGACGTTCTGAACGACTGGGTAGAGTTGGACACCTGCCACGCCAGCGGCGAGCCAACGGACGAAACGCTCTATAACCCCGCCACCGGCGAAGGCTTCACCGGCTTCCGACAGGTATGCGGCAGCGGCACCGCCTGCTTCGAGACCAGCGATGGCCGCTACGAACTGCGGGATCTCGCCACCGTGGACCGCACCCTCATTGGCACCTTCGACGACCAGCCCAGCAGCTATTTCCCGGGCTATGTGGTCACATGGCGCACGAGCGGCGACTTCGGCTATGATCTGCACGACCTTGTTACCGGTGAGGTGACACCGCTGTACGCTTCCAGCGTCATGAGCGACACCATCGCCCTTTACTATGAGGACGGACGGTTGAAGGTGTTCAACACCGAAACCGGCGATTTGATTACTGATACCACCGTGGAGCCAGTGGAGGGCCAGCAAAGCGTGATGATGGATAACAAGGGTGACGGCTACGTCTGGCTGGAGTTGCGGGATAACGATAACTTTGAGACCACCGCCACCCGCGTGTACGGCCCCGAGGGCCTTGTCTCCGACCTGACCCATCTGCAGGACAAGTATTATGCCCTAAACTATCTCATCACCACACCGGAGGGCAGGCCGCTGTACTGTGGCAACGCCAATGCGCCCAGCAGCAACGGCTCAATGTGTGACGTGCTGGATGAAAACGGCAACATTGTGTTCTATGGCCTTGGCAGCTGCTACAGCTACTACGACAACAGCCTGAACCAGCTGCCAGAACACGTGTTCGTTGCAAAACGCGGCTTTTACTACGGCTGGATGGATACGAACGGCAAATGGCTTTACTGCCAAAGCATCTTCTCTTCCATCAACGCCGACGATGAAATGGGCTACTGAGCCAATAGGAGACTAACTATTAAAAGTCAAGCCCCAAAATGAAAAAATCCGTCAACCATTCGCTGCCCATGACAAACAGCCTTCAAATGCTGGTCTTGGAACAGCGAGGGCGACGGAGAGAACAGCAAAGCAAGCCCAGCCAGCCCTCGCAAAATCAGGATAGCATTTGAATGCTTCGGTTTGTCAAGGGTTCGCTGCGCCAGCTAAGTGGTTCTTGGGGTTAGCTCAGGCTCTGGAGAAAATCAGGCAGCTGTAAGATATGCTTTTCCAGACTTCTGTAGAGCATAGATCAGCCGTACAAGTTTCTTTGTGGCATGGGACAAGGCAACATTGTAATGCTTTCCTTCGGCACGTTTCTTGGCAAGGTATTCAGCAAAGACAGGATTCCAATAGCAGACGTACTTGGTCGCATTGTAAAGGGCATATCGCAGATATCGCGAACCACGCTTCTCCATGTGAGCGTAACAGTTTGTAAGTTTTCCGGACTGGTATGTAGATGGAGAGCAGCCAGCGTAAGCAAGGACTTTGTCAGGAGATTCAAAGTTGGAAAAATCACCGATTTCAGCAAGAATCATGGCTGCTGACTGGATACCGACACCGGGAATAGAAAGAATCGGTGGATTCAGTTCATCCATGATTTTCTGAATAGAAACTTCAATTTCATCAATCTCGGAGGTGAGTTCCCGAATGAGTTTAATGGTATGCTTCAGCTCCAGAGATTTAGCAGGCATAACGGAACCAATGGAAGTTCTGGCAGCATCTCGAATCTGGATAGCCTTATCTTTGCCATAACGACCCTTGGATGCTGTCACAAGAAGGTTTGTCAGCTTGGTGAGATGAATTTCTGAAATCTGTTTTGCACCGGGATATTCACTGAGGAGCGCATAAACCGAAGCAATATGGAGAGAGGGAACGAGCTTCTCCAGTTCTGGAAACAGAATCGTGACCAGTCTGGACACTGACTGCTTCAGCTTGGCTCTTTCACGAACCTTATCGAATCGGTATCTTGTTAGTGACTTTAACTCTTCGTTGTGGTATGCTGTATCCGTGTAGGACTTGAGGTCTACAT
>ENA-OQEX01000265-OQEX01000265.1-human-gut-metagenome-genome-assembly--contig:-NODE-265-length-30332-cov-11.644728_pt1 | contig 30332 bp, 33 predicted proteins | sample MGYA00242802_ERZ504649 | MGnify/ENA primary metagenome ERZ504649 (study PRJEB26092, sample SAMD00036194) | human gut metagenome | host: Homo sapiens | study: EMG produced TPA metagenomics assembly of...
CACCGGATCGCGTCGATGGTGATGGCGTTCTTGAGGGTGGTCTGGTCGACGGTGCCGTCCTTCTTCATGGAGTCGAGCAGTACCGGGTTCGCGCCGCCCTTGAACCAGTCGTTCTGGGCGTCGGCGCTGTACAGGTATTCCTCCCACAGGCGGGCTGCGGCCGGGTGCGGGGCGTCCACGTTGATGGCCTGGTTGTAGTAGCTGACCACCTGGGCGTTCTTGAAGGTCTTGAACTTCCAGTTCACGCCCTTCTCCTTGAGCTCTTCTGATAGGAGGCCTGGTTGTAGCTCCAGTCCATCACCACGCCGGTCTGGCCGGAATCGATGGTTCCGTCGGTCACGTCAACGGTGGTGAGGTTGCCAGCATCCTTGAGCTTCTTGAAGTAGTCGAGGCCCGGCTGCAAGTCGTTGATGTCACCACCTGCGAGCTGGTTGATCATGAGGTAACCGTTGAATGCGGCGCCGGCTTCGGCAGGCTTGCCGTTCAGCGCCACGGTGCCGGCGAACTTCGGATCCATCAGATCGTCAAGGCTGTTGATGTCGCCGTACTTGTCGGCGTTCCAACCGATCGACATGATGCCGGTGTAGTCGGCGTAATACTTGCCGTCAGCATTCTTCACAGAATCCGGAATCTTATCCCAGGCCTGCACCTTGTAGGAGGCGAAGTTGTCGGTGCTGGTGGAAGCCACGGCCAAGCCGAGGTCGAACACGTCGGGGGCAGCGTCGGTGCCCTTGTTAGTCTTGGCTGCGTCCACTTCTTCCTTGGAGGAGGCGTTCGGGTTCAGCTCGTTGATCTTAATGTTCGGATACTTCTTCTTGAAGCCGTTGATGACCTCACCATAGTTGGACCAGTTGTGAGGAAGTGCGATGACGTTAAGCTGGCCTTCCTTTTCGGCGGCGGCAACCAAATCGTCCATCGTACCGAAATCAGCCAAGGAAGTGCTTTGCGGACTTTTCATCAATCTTCACGCCTTGCCGGAAGTGGAATCAGCGGAGGAATCCGTGCTGCCCGATCCGCAGGCGGCCATGGAGAAAGCCAGAACGGCAGCAAGAGAGCCGGCAGCCAGTTTGCGCAGAGAAATCATGGAAATCAATATCTTTCTTATGCCTTGTTCATAACAACAAGAAAGAAGATAAGCCCTCAAATCAACGCGATACTGACCTTACAGTAAATATGCAGTTTATTTTGAATCGAAAAAACTAAATTTTCCCAAACTGCAGGTAATTGGCGGAATATGTCAACTGGCACCAACGCAGTGTCAGCATTGATGCCAGTCTCATGCAAATCGAATCAGACTAAAGCGAGCAACCACCCAATCGAAATCAGCGCAGCACGCCCTCGATCAGCGTGGTGATCAGATCGGTGTAGCTCACGCCGGTTGCCTCCCATGCCTTGGGATACATGGAAATCGGGGTGAAGCCCGGCATGGTGTTGATTTCGTTGACCATCACTTCGCCGTCGGCCGTCACGAAGGTGTCGACACGACTCAGGCCGGCGCCGTCGACTGCGATGAACGCTTTTTTGGCGGTTTCGCGCACGCGGTTCAGAGTTTCTTCCGGCAGGCTTGCGGGCACTTCCACATGGCTTGCGTCGGAGTTCACGTACTTGCTGTCGAAATCATAGAACTGGTCGTCGCCCTCGGCACGCTTGTCAAGCACGATTTCGCCCGGCCAGCTGGCCTGCGGAGCCTCGCCGGCCTTCGGGCAGAGCACGGCGCATTCGATTTCGCGCGCGTCGATGCCCTGTTCCACGAGCACACGCCAATCATGGTGGGACGCTTCGAACACTGCGGCGGCAAGCTCGGCCGCATCGCCCTCATGTTCGACCTTGGTCACGCCGAAGCTGGAACCGGCGCGGGACGCTTCACGAACAGCGGGTACTGCAATCCGGCCTGCTGCACCGCGGCAAGCATTTCGTCCGCCTCGGTGGCAAATTCGGAAGCGGCATCATAATCGCGCACATCCAACGTGATGCCTGGAGCCACGGGAATACCGGCCGCAGCCAGCAATACCTTCGTATAATGCTTGTCCATGCAAGCGGCGGAAGCGAGCACACCGCAGCCAACGTACGGCACGTTCATCATTCGAACAGGCCCTGAATCGTGCCATCCTCACCGTACGGACCATGCAATACCGGAAGCACGGCGTCCACGTGGCCAAGCGAAGTCAGCGTGCCGTCATCTTCACGAGCGAAGAAACCATCCTGGCCGAGTGCCACATCCAGCACCACATCTTTGGAGGAATCCGTCTTCTCCACCATCGGCAGGCCTTCGCTCATGTTCCACTTGCGTGGATCCTCGCCGCCTACGATCCACTCGCCGTTCTTGGTGATTCCCACCTCAATGGCTTCGAACTTGTCAGTATCCAACGCGCGCAGCACGCCCGCCGCAGAGATGCAGGAAATCGAATGCTCGTCGGCTTTGCCGCCATACATCACCACAATGCGCTGTTTTGCCATCTTTGTCTTATGCTCCATAAGTTGGTCCGTTGAACGCACGCGCGCCCAATACCGTCTGCCAATACTGTCTGTACTGTCTGTCTTCGCAATATCGCGCCGGTTCGCACTTCTGTTCGCCCGCGATACCACGCATTCGCAATATCGCAGTTCAGTATACAAACCGCACCCCACAGCCCACACACGACGAACCATAATTACACACGCCCGTCACTCATGTCCTATTTTCATGAATCATAGAATACGGAATCAAACGTTGGAATGATGCGATTGCAACCTGAAAAACCGAGCTTAATCGCTTTGTCTAATCACGATTAGACTAATCACGATTAGACTATTTTTATACAGATTTACTATTATTGCCGAAATATATGGCGATTGACGATTGACACATTCCGATTGACGTTTTACGCAATCGCATGCCTCGAAAAATAAAAAGACCGCACCTGAAAGTGCGGTCTTATCTGCAATCGCGATGTTGCGGAAAGCTTATTCTTCGCTGATGCCTTCGCCGAAAAGTTCGGACAGCATTTGCGCGCAGGAGATGCCGTCGGAAAGCACGTGGCTCATGGCGGTGGCGAGCGGCGTGGGCACACCATACTGCTTGCCGAGCGCCACCACCGCATCGGTGGTCGGCACGCCTTCGGCCACGCCGTTGCTCACCTTGGTGGCTTCCTCAACGCTCAATCCCTTGCCCAAGTTGGATCCGAACGTGTAGTTGCGGCTCAACGGGGATCCGCAGGTGGCGATCAGGTCGCCCACGCCAGCCAAACCGGCGAACGTCTTCGGATCGGCGCCTGCCGCCTCGCCCAGGGCGGTCAGTTCGGCCAGGCCACGGGTTTCGATCATGGCGGCGGTATTTTCGCCGTAGCCGGCGCCGCGGGCCATGCCCACGGCCAGCGCGACCACATTCTTCAGCGATCCACACATTTCCAAGCCGATCACGTCGCGGGTTACAAACGCACGGAAATAGTCGGTGGTGCAGGCAGCTGCGATCTTGCGCGCATTGTCGAGATTTTCGCAGGCGACCACGGTTGCGGCCGGCTCGCGGTCGGCGATCTGCTTGCTCAGGTTCGGTCCGGAAATCGCGGCGAAGCGGTCGGCCGGCAGGTCGAGCGTTTCCATAACGACTTCATCCATGCGCTTGCCGGTGGTGCGTTCGATGCCTTTCATCAGCGAGGCGACGAGTGCGGTTTCGGGAATCAGGTCCTTGAATTCGACGAGCGCGACGCGGGCGAACTGTGCGGCGATGGCCACGATCACAATGTCGGCGTTGGCCACGGCTTCGGCACGGTCGCCGGTGGCGGTCATGTTGCTTGGCAGCACTTTCACGCTGGGCAGGCGAACACCGTTGTGATGGCGGTCGCGAATGCCTTCCACGATCTCCGGTTCGATGGCCCACATGGTCACATTGTTGCCTGCATCGGCAAGCACCTGACCGAAAGCGGTTCCCCAAGCTCCTGCGCCCAGTACCGTCACGTTCGTCATATTTGCTCCTTGCATTACTCCGAGCATCATTCATAACCCGGAGTCTTGGCTCAAAAATTGCTTTTCCTATGCTACCGCCGGCTACGCACACCGCGATATATGCCGCAATACGCGCCATACGTATGCGCAATCGGCTGGCAGTATTTCGATTACCGCATTTCAGCAATCGCGTGTGCGGTCTTTTTCGATTCGGCCTTCTTCGATTCAGTCCTCCACTCGGCTCATCGTACGATAATCCCAATATCCATCGGGGGCTTGTTCGCCGCGGATTTCGGCCATGACTTCGGTCATACGCACGCGGATGCGTCGGGTAAGTTCGTTGGCGAGATCCTCCGGCACTTCCTCACCCCAGAAATCGCAATCGGCGAGCAGGTCCGCATAATCAAGCGCCTCGTCGTAGCACATGACCACGTTTTTACGCGGCCACGGCCACCAATGGTTGATGCTTGCCGCGCCCCACGTTACCGCGCAATACAGCGGAATCTGGTAGCCGAGTCGGCGCGAAGCCTCAAGCGCGATCATGCCCACGCCGTTTTTCATGCTCATCGGCCATTTCTGCGGGTCGCGCGTTACCGTGCCTTCCGGCCATACGGTTAGGGGTCGGCCGGAGGTAAGGATTTCCACGGAGGTTTCCTCGATGGCTTTCGCCTTGCCCGAACGGCGTTGCACGGGCTGCATGCCTACCAGTTGGAACCATTTGCCGATCAGCGGCCACGAGGCCATTTCGGCTTTGGCCATGTAGCGCGGACGGCGGCTTGATGGAACATGGAGATCATGGGCACGAACACGTCAAACATGGTGACGTGCGTGGCCGCGGTGATGAACGGACCGGTTTCCGGCACGTGTTCGATGCCCCACGCCTTGAGTTTGGTGCGGTTGCGGAATACGATGTCGCATCCGGTGAGCAGACGATGGGTCGCTTTCGGATTCTGCGCCGCGATTTCGGCTTCATTGGCTTTGCGCGGCCCGCATGGAAAGTCGTGGGTTGGGTCAACGAGATGGTGACGCTGTGCGAGCTTTGCGACTTGTTCGTCGCTTAACGGTTTGACCGCGGAACGCGGCGAGGGTTTTCCTTTGGATGCCATGCGTTCCATTCTGCCACCACCCATTCCGCTTGGTTGGAACGATTGCGCTCATGCACGACGCACACACGAAATACAAAAACACGGAATATACGAAAAAGGCGGAACTGGTGAATAGGCTGGAGGACGATTGACGACGAAGATGTTGCGACTATCCCTAGAATCCGTCTGGACATGCAGTAAACACAATAACGATGAGGGAAACCCTTATATCTTCGGCTGTTCACCTCGTTGCAAACGCCATTCGATATCGACAATCATAATGCCATTCCGAAAGAATCTCTGCCGAAAATCGGCATTATTTTCAAAAACAATAAAACTTTTGCATCACTATTATGCGCCATAACCCCCTAAATTAAGTTCAATAATTTATACACTGAATTACTAAGTTTTTGAGAACGAGCAACGGCAATGTGTAAGCAAAAAGCCGGTGCCCACTGTTGTGAACACCGGCCTTACCAAGCCAATCAAGCTATATCAGCGATAAATCAAGCAACAAATCAGTCGAAATCTGCGCCGAGAGCTTCGAGCTTGCCACGGAAATCGGCATAACCGCGGTCAATCAGCGAAATGCCCTGCACATTGGACGGGCCCTTTGCCGCCAACGCGGCAATCAGATGGCTGAAGCCGCCACGCAGATCCGGCACGTCAATATCGCGGCCGGTCAGCGGGGTCGGTCCGAAAATAACCGCGGAATGCTTGTAATTGCGCTGCTGGAAACGGCATGGCAGCGATCCGAGGCATTCGCGATACAGCTGAATCGTGGCACCCATCTGCACCAGTGGCTTCGTGAAACCGAAACGATTCTCATACACCGTTTCGTGCACGATCGACAGGCCCTTCGCCTGCGTCAACGCCACTACCAACGGCTGCTGCCAGTCGGTCATGAAGCCCGGATGCACGTCGGTTTCGATCGCGACCGGCTTCAAATCGCCGCCCGGATGCCAGAAACGAATGCCGTTATCGGTGATGTCGAACTCACCACCAATCTTGCGGAACACGTTCAGGAACGTCATCATTTCAGGCTGCGTAGCACCCTTGACGAAAATGTCGCCATGCGTGGCCAATGCCGCGGAAGCCCAGGAAGCGGCCTCGATGCGGTCGGTCAGCGAAGTGTGCGTGTAACCCTTCAGTTCCTTCACGCCCTCGATGCGGAACGTACGATCCACATCCACGGAAATAATCGCGCCCATCTTCTGCAGCACGCACACCAAATCCATGATTTCAGGTTCGGTGGCAGCGCCGGAAAGCTCCGTCTTGCCCTCAGCAAGCACGGCGGCAAGCAACGTCTGCTCGGTAGCGCCCACCGACGGGTACGGCAGGTGAATCTTCGCGCCATGCAAACCGTTCGGAGCGGTGATATGAATGCCGTCCTTATGTTCCTTATCGACGTTGGCACCCAACTTGCGCAACGTTTCCAGGTGGAAATCAATCGGACGACCGCCAATATTGCATCCGCCGAGAGCCGGAATGAACGCCTCACCCAAACGGTGCAGCAGCGGGCCGGAGAACAGAATCGGAATACGCGACGAACCAGACAGCGTATCCACGTCGGCCACATCGGCAAGCTGCACATTCGTGGCGTCGATCGTGACCACGCCGTGATCGCCATCCACCGTAACGTCCACGCCATGCAGACGCAGCAAGTCGGAGACCACATGCACGTCGCGAATCTCCGGAACATTCTTCAACACGGACGTACCCGGGGCGAGCAGCGCCGCCACCATGGCCTTGCTCACGAAGTTCTTCGCGCCACGCACCTTGATGGTGCCGTTCAGCGGCTTGCCACCTTCGACGTGCAGAATGTCGTTGTTGTTGTCAGACACGCTCAACCTCTTTCGCTTCCCTTATACGGTTCAAGCTTGAAACACACTAACCCTCAGTTTGCCATAAGGCATGTAGTGGCTCGTGAAATGCCGCGTTCAGCGCAGTGTCTCCCAATTTCGTTCGACTTTCGACCAAAATTCCCAGCCACTGGAACAATCCACCCGCCAAACCGCATCCCAGCGGGCAAAAACTTCCAGTCGGTGGAAGAATCCTCCCGATACAAGCCCCTCCACCGTCCAAAAACCTCCAGTCACTGGAAGAATCATCCCACCAAACTGCATCTCAGCGGGCAAAACCCTCCAGTCACTGGAAGAATCAGGACGGACAGCTACCCCCGTGCTGCACTAATCCTTCCAGCGAATGGGAAAAATGGACGGTGAAACGCAACAGAGCGCAAATCAGGCGCAATTGAACCTGTGACTACAGTGCGGCTTTAATGTCTTGCGCCAAACGGGCGTTCCACATGGCACCCGTAGCGCTCATCACCGCGTTTGCACCAGCCTCGCGGTACGCCTTGTAATCTTCCGGACGAATCACACCGCCCACGCCAACGATCGCAAAATCAAGACCCAGCTTCTCGCGAATCGCATTCAGGCGGCCAACCATATCGAGACCTGCACCACGAATCGCATTGCCACATACGCCCGAACGGTCACGCCCCGCGCCTGGCAATGCCTGATTGCCGTTCGCATCCACCAGCTTCGCGGAGATTGTGTTAATGGTGGAGAAACCCTGCACCGCGCCATGGCCGGCGGTTTCCTTCACCATGATTTCCAGATCGGCATCATTCGGAATGTATGCGAGCTTGACGATCAGCGGACGATCGCCGATTTCGTTCTTCACCGCTTCCGTAATCTCGCCGACCAAATGCGGATCGTGGCACAACAGACGATTATGTCCCTCATTCGGGCAGCTGGTGTTCATTTCCATCAGGCCAGCGCCAGTTTCGGCAACCAAATGCGCGGTGGTGACATGATCGGCGATATACGCTTCACGATCCATGCCCTCCACGCGGGAGCCTTGGAAGCTCGGCACCAGCAGCTGGCCGTCACCGGCTGCGGCGATCGCTTCTGCATGTCCGGCTGCCATTCGTCGGGATCACGGGAGGGAACGCCGAAACTGTTGGAAATCGAAATCGGAAGCTCATAACGGGTATCGGCAAGCACACCCTCGTCAAGTTCGGCACTGCCCGGAACCAGCGAACCATCGGCATTCCGCGGATGCACGGCCAGCACGTTCGGGAACGCATTGCAGCCCCATGCGCGGGAACGAACCGTCTTGTATACCGCCAGATCGAAGCCCATACGGAAAGCGGCCGTGGTGAAACGCTCATTCAGCAGCGGACCAGCTGGAATACCGAACGGCAGATTCACACGAAAACCAAGGAATTCCTGCGCTTGAGCGGCCTGAATGGTCTGAACGCCCTGAACCTCACTGGAGGAATCGGACGCAACCTCAGCAACAACAGACGTGACCGATCCCGCAGAATCGGACGCATCAGCCCGCAACACTTCGGCAAACGCGCCGAACGGCCCTTGCAAATAGTTGTCTTCATACGTGCGATTGACATCATAAAACGGCGCAAAACCCTGGCTCATTTTTCTCTCCGAAAGCTACGAAAGCACGAAACAATAAGCCCACCATAGCGCGTCTCATATGCAAAACCCGCGCAAATCTCACATAATCAGCAATCCCAACGTCCCAATCCTTCCAGTCACTGGAAGAATCCGGACAATATGAGTCCCCTAATCGTCCCAAAACCTCCACCCAGTGGAGGAATCACCCCGCTACGGACCGTCTCAAAGTCCAAAAACATCCACCTACTGGAAGAATCCTCCCGCTCACGCATCACATAACATCCCAATCCTTCCAGTCACTGGAAGAATCCTCCCGCAAACAATCATCCCGACGTCCCAATTCTTCCACCCACTGGAAAAATCCTCCCGCAAACAGCCCGCGCAACAACGCAAGCGGGGTGTTCCTTCCACCCACTGGAGGAATCACCCCGCAAACAGCCCGCGCACCTAGCCAGCCGCCAACTCAGATGATGCCGCGATCGGCAAGCGGGCCCTGCCAATCCGGGTATTCGCCTTCGCGCGCGGACGCGATCAACTGCTCCGGCTCACGCTTCGCCGGCAGCGTCTTCGGCTTGAACGGGAACTTTTCGGCACGCATCTTCTCGTATGTCACAATATCGTCTTCATACTGCAACGTCAGATCGATATCGTCATAGCCGTTCATCAGGCGCCAACGGGTATAGTCGTTCACTTCGAACGGCAGCGTCACGTCGCCGCACGTCACCGTGCGATCCTCCAGGCTCACCGTCATATCACGGCCCGGCTCCTCGTCAAGCAGCTTCCACAGCAACTCAACGGATTCCTGCGGCATAATCGCAGCCAGCACACCGTTCTTCGCGGTGTTGCCGTAGAAAATGTCGGCGAAACGAGACGAAATCACCACGCGGAAGCCGTAATCATGCAATGCCCACACGGCATGTTCACGAGAAGATCCGATACCGAAATCCGGTCCGGCAACGAGAATCTTGCCCCGCTTGTATTCCGGCTGGTTGAGCACGAATTCCGGATCGCGACGCCACGCATAGAACAGCGCGTCGTCGAAACCGGACTTCTGCACGCGCTTCAAGAACACGGCTGGAATAATCTGGTCAGTATCGACATTGGAACGGCGAAGCGGCACGGCCACGCCGGTAAGAGTAGTCAGTTTTTCCATTTCACTATTTCTTTCGATGTAACGATTCACAGAATGCCGGAAATCCAAGATTTCTCAGGTTTTCAAGCATTCTCAACGATTCACAGATCAGCCGGAGACGAGATGGTACCGCGGATGGCCGTTGCGGCGGCGACCGCCGGCGACGCCAGATGCGTACGCGACCCCTTGCCCTGTCGACCTTCGAAATTGCGGTTCGAAGTGGAGATGGAACGTTCGCGGGCCACCATCTTGTCGGGGTTCATGCCCAGGCACATGGAGCAGCCTGCGTTACGCCATTCGGCACCGAAGTCCTTGAAGATCTTGTCAAGTCCTTCCTTTTCCGCCTGCAAACGCACGCGAGAGGAGGCCGGCACCACGAGCACGCGGTGAATGTTTTCGGCCTTGTGATGCCCCTTCATAATGGAAGCGGCCACACGCAGATCCTCGAGACGTCCGTTGGTGCAGGAGCCGATGAACACGGTATCCACGGCAATGTCTTTGATGCGCATGCCCGGCGTCAAGCCATGTAGGCAATGGCACGCTCGGCCGCGGTGCGCTCGGTTTCATCGTTGAACGAAGCCGGATCCGGCACCACGCCGGAAATCTTGATGCCCTGACCCGGTTGGTGCCCCACGTCACATACGGCTCGAGATCTTCGGCTTGATGGTCACTTCCTTGTCGAATACGGCGTCGTCATCGGTTTTCAGCGTCTTCCAGTATTCGATGGCCTTGTCCCACATTTCACCTTCCGGCGCGTGCGGTCGTCCCTTCAGATATTCGAACGTCACTTCGTCCGGCGCGATCATGCCGCGCGAGCGCCCGCTTCGATCGACATGTTGCAGATGGTCATGCGTGCGTCCATCGACAGTTTCTTGATGGCCTCACCACGATATTCAATGACGTGCCCTTGGCCGCCACCGGTGCCGATCTTCGCGATAATCGCAAGAATAATGTCTTTTGCGGTGACGCCCTTCGGCAGTTCACCTTCGATATTCACGGCCATGGTCTTGAACGGCTTCAGGCTCAGGGTCTGCGTTGCCATAACATGTTCGACTTCGGAGGTGCCGATGCCGATGGCCATGGCACCGAACGCGCCGTGCGTGGAGGTGTGCGAGTCACCGCACACGATCGTCATGCCCGGCTGCGTCAGGCCCAGCACCGGCGCGAACGCGTGCACCACGCCCTGATCGGCGTCTCCCAGCGGGCACAGACGTACGCCGAAATCCTTGCAGTTCTTTTCGAGCGTGCTTAGCTGCAGCGCGGAGATCTTATCCGGATTCGGGCGGTCGATGTCGCAGTCGGCGTGTTGTGATCTTCCGTTGCGATCAGCTGGTCAAGGTGACGTGGCTTGCGTCCGGCCAGTCGCAAGCCTTCGAATGCCTGCGGACTGGTAACTTCGTGCATGAGCATCAGATCAATGTACAGCAAGTCGGGAGCCCCATCACTACCCTTGCGTACCAAATGATCGGCCCAGACCTTCTCGGCCAATGTCGTTCCCATTGCGGGACCTCCTCGAATTTTTCCTCGCTTTTTCCTCGCGGTATTGCCAACCCGCGTTGTTCGTGCTATAAGCCTATGGTGTTCGAGCCTGGTTCGAACGCGTTTATGCCGGTATATGAGATACTTGCATGCAACGCACACATCACATATGGGCCAAGTTCACTCCAGATCATGTCAAAATCGCCGCGATTGTGGCATACCTCCCCGTATGTACCTACAAAATCGTTGAAAATTCAGATTTTTTCCAGCTTTTTCCATAACTGAGTAAAGATATAAAATATCTGCTCTACCGCAGTCCGACATTGCGTACATTTTGCATTTCAATATGTGAGATGGCATAATCCCTCTTATGACTCTTCGAATACAAGCACCACCATGCCTGAATCGCAGTCGGATGAGACTGAGCTTCCAGCTGAGACCCACCACACGACGTCTTCTCAAAGCAATGAGATTCATTCCGGTGTGGGTGTGCTTGACAAGACCGTCAAAATCCTTGACGCGCTTGAATCCGGTCCGGCAACGCTCGGACAGCTGGTTTCCTCGACGGGCTTGGCCCGACCGACCGCGCATCGACTGGCGATTGCGTTGGAGCGTCACCGTTTTGTGTTGCGTGATCAGCATGGTCGTTTCGTGCTTGGCTCGCGTTTTGCGGAATTGGCCGCTGCTGCCGGCGAGGATCGTTTGCTGACCGCAGCCGCGCCGATTTTGCAGACGTTGCTGGATCGCACTGGCGAATCCGCGCAGATTTACCGCCGTCAGGGCGATATGCGCGTGTGCATCGCCGCCGTGGAGCGCGCTTCCGGTTTGCGTGATTCCATTCCGGTTGGTGCGATGCTGTCGATGGAGCCGGTTCCGCGGCCCAGATTTTGCTGGCTTGGGAGGATTCCGAACGCCTGCATCAGGGGTTGCGTCACGCCAAGTTCACCGCGGCCAAGCTTACCGCCGTGCGCAAGCGCGGTTGGGCCGAGTCGGTCAACGAGCGCGATGAGGGCGTATGCTCGATTTCCGCGCCGATTCGCAATGCTTCCGGTCAGGTGATTGCCGCAATTTCGATTTCCGGCCCGGACGGTCGTATGGGGTCCAATCCCGGACGCCGTTATGCCCCGCTGGTTATGGCTGCCGGCAAGTATTTGACCGACGCCTTGATTAAGGCTTCTTCCGGTCGCTGACGGGCAATATACAGCCTCTCAACCGTGTTCCGCGATGCATGCAGGACACGGTTTTGCTATTTCCTGCCTTCCGCAAGTTTTGCCATTTCCTTGCAGGATTTGTCATTTCGCTCTTTTCAGCTACTTCTTACGCAGCCAAGTCAACAGTTTGCTCCACCATGTCGGCCGATGCAGCAGATCCACGCCTTCGGATTCGGGCTTCGATTCACTGGTCATGCCGTACGCGTACGCCTTGCCCGCGCTCGGTTTGCCCACCAATTCGCCGTATTCAAGCAGCTGCGTACGCGGCTCGTACGGATGGCGGATGTCGAACTCGATCAGCCGCGCGGCCCGCTTCTGCGGCACCGGACCATACGATCCGAAACCGCTGGTGGGCGACGCGATCATCATCAGACCGCCAACCTTGCCTGGCGAAGCCGCCGTCTGCGCATCAGCCGAGGCCATTTCTCGCGAAACCGGCACTGTTCCAACGAATGCGTTGCGGTGATCATGTCCCGCGGAAATCGCAAAATAGTCATGCTGTTCCAATATCGCGAATTCACCGCTGTCGGCATCCGGGCAGCTGACACCCTCCCCCAGATAACTGCCGGGAAGCGTTTTTTCCTCATCCAAAACGTAATGTTTTCCAGCGAAATTGCGGTAGCCTTCAATCGCACGCGCCGCATTCGCCGCGGCCGGCTTAAGCAGTTGGTAATACTGTTGCACCGGAAAATGCTGGAATACCATGCACGGGACCGCCGGTTCCTGCGATCGCTCAATTTCCTGCGATTGCGCACGCATCGCTTTCGGCATATCGGCAAGAAACTGCAATGCGGCTGCCGACGGACTTCCGTACCCGCCGGAACGTGCGTAATCGCCTGAATCCAGCAATACCAAGCCCAGCACGGACATCGTATGGTCCACATCGGCAACCGGCAATGCGAAGGTGCCCGGCTCGCAAGCGAATACGCGCTGATTCGGCAAATACGATTCCGCCCGGAGTTGCACGAAACCTGCATCTTCCGCAGAATCCATGCTTCCCACAGAATTTGCAGAATTTGCGCCCCCGAGGCCGCTCTCGCCTCCCGTAGGCTCAGGGTTCACGCATCCGGGAAATTCCCTGCAAATGCTTTCGATTTCCGCATTGCTGAGCCCGCATTGAAAATCGTGGTTGCCGAATGTCACCGCCCACGGAATGCCGCGATCGGCAAGCGGACGCACGAGCTGTTCGACAGTGGCGCGCACGGATGCGCAGGTGCGTTCCAGCGCAGCTTCGAACCGTTCTGACGCTTCGGAAGACTTGGATGAAGCGGTTTTGGAGGAAATCCCCGCGGCAGCGCTCCAACGACGTTTGCGCGTGGTTTGCGCGTATGCGGGATCATATCCTGCGATCTGATTGCCGGTGAAGATGACGATATCCGGCCTTGTGGCATCCAGTGACGCTTCGATGAGTTTGACGGTGTCTTTGCTGACTTTCGGCCCGTCTTGAATGTCGGCAAGCTGCAGAACGCGGAATTTGCCGGATTGGTGGAATTGCAATCGTCCCAGTCGCGCGGATACGGAAAGCGGGCGATCGTCGCCTTCTTCCGCCGGTTGGATGCGCGGTCGCGTGGCGGCGGCTTTTGCTGCGTTCTGCAATTCAGTCATGCTTCCTAGGGTAGTGCAATTTTCTTGGACTATGTTGTACTGGCAGACATGCTTGCGAAAAACAAAAAACCCTCGCATCTGCGAGGGTCATTGGCTGGGATGCCTGGACTCGAACCAAGAATGGCTGAACCAGAATCAGCTGTGTTGCCAATTACACCACATCCCAATTTGGCAGGCGTGGCAACTTCGAAAAGTTGTCCGTCGTACCCCCGACCGGATTTGAACCGGTGTTGGCGCCGTGAGAGGGCGTAGTCCTAGACCGCTAGACGACGGGGGCTTGAGTTATTGCTGTGATTCTCAGCTGAGCCGTGAACCGCAACGAGTGATAAATATACGCGAATCCGTAGGAGTGCGCAAGTCACGGCGTGTCGCGCCATTTTCCGCCATTCTTAAACAGCATCCCAGAACAACAAACCCGCTGGAACGGAACATTCCAGCGGGTCGACAGTCATGCGATCGGCAAAATCACACCATCAGCGCATCACAGGTGCTCGCGCAAGCCCTGCAAGCGTGCGACGGTGATCTCCTTGCCAACGATCTCCATGGATTCGAACAGCGGCGGAGACACGCGACGGCCGCTCATGGCCACACGCACCGGACCGAACGCCAGACGCGGCTTGTAACCGCCATCTTCGATCAGCGACTTGTTCAGTGTCTCATGCAGGAAGTCGGTCTTCCAATCATCTTCAGCAACGTCGGAAAGCGCCGCAATGGCGGCGTCGAGCACTGCCGGAGCGGAATCCTTCAACTGCTTCTTGCGTCATCATCAGGCTCGATGTAGCCCTCGGTGGAGAGCAGCGAGCCCACCATGCCGGCGACCTCGCCCAGCAGGCGCACGCGCGGCTGCACGAGCTCCACGGAAGCGGACAGCACCTCACGCTCGCGATCGGTCAGCGCATCCCAGGAATCGGCGGAGACCACGCCATCGCGGTTCAGGTACGGCACGGCACGGTTCAGGAAGTCCTGCGGCTCAAGCATACGGATGTGCTCGGCGTTGATGGAAATGGCCTTGTCGAGGTCGAAACGGGCCGGATTGGCCTTGACGTCACGCACGTCGAACTTTTCGATCATTTCTTCCATGGAGAACACGTCGCGGTCGGCGGCGATGGACCAACCCAGCAGCGCCAGGTAGTTCAGCAGGCCTTCGCGAATGAAACCGTTGTCGCGATGCAGGAACAGATTGGATTCCGGGTCACGCTTGGAAAGCTTCTTGTTGCCCTGGCCCATCACGTACGGCATGTGGCCGAACAGCGGCATTTCCTTGGCCACGCCCAGCTCGATCAGGTAACGGTAGAGCACGATCTGACGCGGGGTGGAGCTCAGCAGGTCCTCGCCGCGCAGCACCACGTTGATGTTCATCATGGCGTCGTCGACCGGGTTGGTCAACGTGTACAGCGGATCGCCGTTCGGGCGCACGATCACGTAATCCGGCACGGAACCAGCCTTGAACTCGATGCGGCCACGGATCAGATCGTCGAACGCGACATCCTCATCGGGCATGCGGATACGCAGGGCGGGCTTGCGCCTTCGGCACGGAAGGCGGCCTTCTGCTCTTCGGTGAGATCACGGTCGTAGCCGTCGTAACCGAAAGCCTTCGGGCGGCCGGCGGCCACGTTGCGGGCTTCGATTTCTTCCGGAGTGGAGAAGGATTCGTATGCATAGCCGGCTTCAAGCAGCTTGGCTGCGACATCCTTGTAGATGTCGCCACGCTCGGACTGGCGGTACGGGCCGTCGGGGCCACCCACGTTGATGCCCTCGTCCCAGTCGATGCCCAGCCAATTCAGGGCTTCGATGATCTGGTTGTAGCTTTCCTCGGAGTCGCGCTGGGCATCCGTATCTTCAATACGGAACACGAACGTGCCTTGGTATGGCGGGCCTCAGCCCAGTTGAACAGTGCGGTGCGGACCATGCCGACGTGCGGAATGCCGGTCGGGGACGGGCAGAAACGCACGCGAACATGCTCAGGAAGTTCTGGTTTGGTGTTTTCAGCTTCAGTCATAAGCTCCATTGTGCCCCGCAAACCGGACGTGCCATCCAGTCCCACGCACCAACTCGCTTTTCGCGGTCATGAACATCCTGCAGCTAATTGACCCGATGATCGCAGCCACCAATCCTTACAACACCATGCTGGGCATGAGCCGCGCCATCGACGGACTTCCCCAACGCGTCAGAAGATGCCCCAAGTCAAAGGGGATTTTTGCGGGGTCTGTCGGGATTGTCCCACACTGCAATATTTTTCGGTATTTTTGGCGATGCAAGAGTATTGTGTTAATCGACTTCACTTTTTGATGTCGATTCACTTTCCGAAAGGGTAATCTAATGACGGACCCCAACCAATATAATCCGCAGAACCCGCAGCAGGCCCAGCAATATGGCGGTTACGGCTCCTACGGTCAGAATGATTACGGCCAGCAGGCACCGCAATACGGCGCACCCGACTACGGCCAGCAGGCACCCCAGTATGGCGCGCCTCAATACAGCGCACCGCAATACGGCAATGCGGCCGGATACAACCAGCAGCAGCCGCAATACGGCGCACCGCAACCTCAGCCACAGGGGTCCGGCAGCTTCTTCGCACTGACCGCTCCGCTCGACCAGCCGGCCTACAACTGCACCATCGGCGAGGCGTTCATCCGCTTCTGGAAAAAGTACGCCACGTTCAAGGGCCGCGCCTCCCGCGGCGAATTCTGGTGGTGGGTTCTGTGCACATTCATCATCCAGATCGCGTTTGCCGTCATCTTCGCGGTGTTGGGCGCCATCATCGACAGCAATACAGCCAATGGAATGCGAAGCTTCGTCAACACCATTTGGGCACTGGCAACGATTGTTCCATCCCTTGCGCTTTCCGTTCGCCGCCTGCACGACACCAACAAGGCCGGCACCACGCTGGTCATCCTCTACGCGATTGACTTCATCGGTGGCGTTCTGCTGAGCGTCGGCCTCGTCATGACGGGACTTGGCGCCATTTCCGTAATCGGTGGCGGATCGAGCTCGACTGGCGTAGCCGGCATACTCCTGTTGATCATCGGTTTCATCGCATGCCTGGCCACGTCGATCGTGCTCATTGTGCTCATGGCCAAGAAGACCGATCCAGCCGGCGCACGCTTCGACGATCCGGCAGCCGGCAACGGCTACGCCCCAGCCCCGGGCATGCCACCGACCGCAACCGCACAATACGCCCCGAACGGCACTCCGGCACCGGTCGCCGACCCGTACGCAGCGGCTGTTCCGACGCCAACCGCTGATCCGTATACGGCAGCCGCTCCGGCACCTGCAATGCCTGCGCCGACTCCGGCAATGCCCACCGCAGACCCGTATGGCGCTCCGACCCAGCCCCGGCAGCCACCAACACTCCGTACGGCAACCCGTATGGCGCTCCTTACGGAACTCCGACCGATCAGTACGCAGCACCTGCGATGCCAGCCGCTCCAGCCGCCCAGTACACTCCGGCCGCCCCGGCAACTCCGCATGCAGCCCCGGCACCCGAAGCCCCTTCCATGCCGAGCATGCCTCCGCTGCCTACGGTTCCGGAACAGTCCACCCAGCTTGACCAGACGCAGTTCGATCGCCCCACGTTCGGCAACGATTCGCAGGGCCAGACCCCATACGGATCCGACGATTCCGACGATTCCGACGATCCTACCGTGTACGGCAACATACAGCATTGACGAAATATGCAGGTTCAGCACTGAACTTAAGAACCGAACTTGCAATAATCAGTACTACATAAAGAAAATCCCGGCACCGCAATCGCAAGTGCGGGATTTTCTTATTCCTATATCGATAATTCCCACTAATTCGGATTATCTCGGATTGCCCACGTCACGCAGCATCCGCACCTTCGCCTGAATCACCCGAATCATCGGAATCATCCATGTAGCTCATACTTTTCATAGCGTCCGTCATCAAATTGAACTTTTCAGCGAGCGCTTCCTTGCTCTTACGTTCATCCTCATCTTTGGCTTCCTGCTCGGCCCTCTTCGGATCCCAACGCAGGCACTCCGCATGATGATCCCACTCCATGCCCGCGCACGGAATGACATTGTCCGCGGTTATGGTGAATGTGTTGTCGCAGAAGGAATTCTCCTCGAGTGGCGTTGCCCTGCCCGCCTCACGCACAGCATTACGCAGCGCAACCATTCGAGACAAGGTCACGTCGCCGACATAGATCGGCGGAACAGCCATCTGCTCGCACAACTCGTTGATGTACAGCATCACCGGCAGCACGCGCACGGTCTGTTCGTCCACATCGTCAATGCCTTCGCACATGAGATTCATCAGACCGTCACCCACCGCGAGCGCCGCGAGGAATCGCCCGGTGAGCGTCCTTGGGGTCGTGGTGAAAGCGTAGCAGTAGTTGACATCTTCCAGCGCTCCGCCGTCGAAGCCCAGGCTGACGCTCTGCCGAATGTACTCCACGATCTTTTGCAGTATATTGCGGACTTCCGTCTCGACATGGGCGTCGATGAAGATGCCCAGAATGTCGGCCGCTTCGAAGAACAGGTCGGCATTGTTGGTTTCGGAATAATTGCGCATCACATCGTATGCCTGATTGGCCCGCGTGAGCGCTTGCACAATTTCCGGATCGCAACCCGGAATCTCGTCCATTCCCTCGTACACGGCTTCCGCCACGGACGGGTTAATCCCGTGGGACAATCGCAGCATTGCCCTTGCCATGGTGCAGGAGAATCTTACTTGCAGATCTTCCGTGTACTTTGCGTCATTCTCCATCTCCTGAACGGTTTGCAGCGGCCATAATTCCACCACTCCAACACAGCTTTCGATGGCAATTTTCATATGAGGCCTATCGAATAACTGATAAAGCGCTCCGTTGTTGATAGTGAAAGCCATGCGTGCCCCTTTGCAGCTTCGACATTTTGTTTTCCTCACTGGATCCAACAGCATCCAGCCCTTCCATGATTGCATGGAATCCCCGTTCTTTCAACAACCGCCGCACTCATTGTCGCGTGTCTCGGTCAAAAGTTTCCAATCCGGCGATTCCATACCGCATTATGCGCTATTTCACGTCGGCCGCGGGATCGACGTAAACGATCGACAATACTTTGCGTGTATCGCAATCGTACGTAATGGAAGTGATGGAGGCGAGTGCCGTATGGCGTAGCAGCATATTATGTTCCGGGTGCCCGGTTTCCAGCATGTGCCTGTAGCTCCAGATGGGCGATTCATGGCTGACTACGATGATTTGCTCGCCGGGATGCTCCCCCACTTTTTCGAGGGCGAACGCTTGCACACGATGCGCGATCGACTGGTAGCTTTCACCCCAGCTTGGCTTCCACAGGTTGCGTACCAGCTTCCAGTTGCCGTTTTTCCAGAGTGCGCCTTCGCCGTAGCCGATGCGCGTGCCGCGGAATTCGTTGCGCGCTTCGATGATGCGCTCGTCGGTGGTGAGTTCCAGCGGCTCCTCGCCACGGGTTTCACGCACTTCGTTGAGTGCGGTGAGGATTTCGCCGGCCGTTTCGCGCGTGCGTTCCAGCGGCGACGAGTAGATGGCGGAAACTGTGTTGAGTCGTGGATTGACGGCAATGTAGTGCGCGGTCGCCTGCGCCATACGCACACCCACTTCCGACAGGTGGAATCCGGGCAGTCGTTCGTAGAGCAAATGCCCTGGATTTTCGACTTTGCCGTGACGTACGAAATGGATGGTTGTTGCGGGCATCCCTACCGCCTTTCCGCAAGATGCTGCCGGACTGCTGACGTTGACCGATGGAACGAAAATTCTGCAATCGCAAGCTTTGGAAGCGTTGCGCAACCATTTTGCAACAACCGTCTTTCGCCCGCCGGACATCTTTTCGTCCACCAAGTGAACGTGTGGTGAGTACTTACAAAATAGCCAATCGAATTATGTCTGCCAACCTCAATGCACCGCGTGTTGCGACAGTACCTCCGCATAAAGTTGTCTAGTTCAAGAAAATGGCACACAACCAGTCTCCACCCCTATGCAACACGCTTGAACGTCAATCGATTGACGTTCAAGCAAGGTTGAAGTGAGAGACTGGGGCTAGAGAGAAAACAATCAAGACAGAACAAGGGTATATCAAGCGGTCCGCGGCAACGCAACGCAGCGGACGCAAGCACCAGCCGTGAGCAGAAAGGAGCGGCAAAACATGACCAATTCAGTCCTCGCCGGTGCCAAAAGCATCGGCCAACATCTTTTCGGAGGGTACGCGGAACTTCTTCGCATACCACACACCGCCCGATTTTCGGTCGGTTCAGTGATCGCATGCATGCCGTTCCCGATGGTCGGCATGACGATTACGATTTCCGTGCAGCATTATTACGGCAATTATTCGCTGGCAGGCGCGCTGACGGCCGTGCAAGCGATCGCGCTGGCCGTTGCGAGCCCGGTGCTCGGCAAGCTGGTTGACAAGTTCGGCCAGCGTCAGGTGTCGATTCCGACAATCATCGTGTGGATGATTGCGCGACCGCACTGGTTTCCTGCATCACCGCCCGAGTGCCGTCGTGGATTCTGTTCTGTATCGTACCGTTCATGGCGGCGATTCCGCGTGGGGCGCGATGAGCGTCAGCGTTGGACCACGCTGCTTAAAGGTGACACGGAGAAAACCAACCGCGCGCTTTCGCTTTCCGGCGTGTTCGACGAATGCATGTGGGTGATCGGCAATCCGCTCGCCTCCACACTGGCCGTGATTTCCGGGCTGTTGGCATTCTCATTCACTGGCGTGTGCGTGGTGGTCGGTGCGCTCATGTTCCTCACCGAACTTTCCACCGAGCCGAAATCGCAGACGCAGCTGGCTCGCGAAGCGGGCATGACCCGCAAGGAATACCGTGAGCGCGAAGCCGCCCGTTCCAAGGCGTTGCAGGCGGAAGCGGCCATTGAGTACGCTCGCGACCGCGCACGTTCCGAAGGCAAAACGGCTGCGGAAGTGCAGGCCGCCATGGATCAGGCCGCCGCCGATGTGAATGCCGGGCGCAAGGAGTCGATTTGGGGGCCGGGCCTAATCGCCGTATGCGTGACGTGGTTCGGTTTGGGCGCGTTCCAGTCGGCCGCCAGCATTTCGATCGTCGCGTTCGCCACGGAAGCGAATATGAAGCAGTACACCGGTTTCGTGTTCGCCTGCTTCTCGTTCAGCTCGCTGATCGGCGCACTCGTGTATGGTGCGAAGAATTGGACGATTCCGCTGTGGAAGCGTTTCTACTTCTGCCTTGCCGTGGTCGATCTGGGCATCGGCTCGTTCATGTTCGCCAAACATCTGTGGGTGATCATGATCATCTACCTGTTCATCGGCGTATGCCAGGCACCGACGTGGGTGAACGGCAACCAGCTGATGCTGCACTTGGTGCCGCCCACACGCTTCACCGAAGGCATGGCCTGGATGGGTGCGATGAACTCAATCGGCGGTTCCGTCGCTCGGCGATTGCCGGCCAGTTCATCGACCGTATGGGATCACACGGTGGTTTCATTGTAGTGACGGCTCTGGCGCTCACCTCGCTGGCGATCGCCCTGTTCGGCTTCAAGCAGATCAAGGACTCCACCGAGCAGCCCATGCTTACCACCGTAAGCGTGTGACCTTTCGCACGTAAAGCATGCAGAGCATATGAAAAGGCGGTGCTTATACCTTTATAGGTGTAAGGCACCGCCTTTTCATATTCAGGACTGTCCGGCCGTCTGCGCGAGTCGGGAATCAGGGCAGATTTGATCAGGGCAGATTTCCGGGTTGTGCAGGCAGATTTTCCGAATTCAGGACTACTTGGGCCAACCGTTGGGGGTGTGCTCCAGCGACCATACACCGAGCCTGTGCGAGAAGCTGTTCTGCCACTTGGCTTCCAGCTCTTCCGGCGTGAGGCGGTTGTCGGCTTTGCGCAAACGGTTCATGGCGTTGGTATGCGTATCGTCGAGCAACCATTTGCGTGTCAGGAAATTCCACACCATCACCACGGCGGTGGCGATGAGCTTGCCGACATTGGTGCGAATCAGATATTCCGTGCTCTGCGACACGTAGGCATCATGGTTCATGCCATACGTGGAGATCCAAATAATGGCGTCGTTCATGAACAGGCCGATGACCGCGCCGACCACGAAAATGAGGATTTCCATCCAACGGGCCATGTCATCACGGTGCTTGAACACCAGTTTCATGCTGGCAATGTAGTTGAAAATCAGGGAAATAATGAACGAGATGGTTGCGGCGAGCACGTTGTGCATGCGGAATACGCCGACGAGAAGATTCAGAATGCCCCAGTCGATAATGAAGGCGATCACGCCAACGAGGCCAAATTTCATAAGCTGTTCAATCAGTTTTCTCACAACGAATATTTAACACGCGCACGCAGACCACCTTGGCGGATATCCAGACAAAGCCCAAAATTTCTCACACAGCCACCCCGTCTGAGCCGTTTGACGCCTAGACTGGAGATGAACACGCAAAGGCTGATTCCAACAATCCAAGGAGAGCATCATGCCAGTCATCCACACTCATGTTTCCGTTTCCACCACTCCCGAGCAGCGCGAGGCGCTGAAGTCCGCATACGGCAAGGCGATCACCGCCGTTCCCGGCAAGTCCGAAGGCTGGCTGATGTGCCCGTTTGAAGACAATATGCCGATTTATTTCGGCGGTGACGATTCCAAGCCGGCCGCATACGTCGAAGTGAACGTGTTCGGCCGTTCCGTGCCCGGTTCCGCTTGGGAGAAGCTGACCGAGCAGATCATGGCCGCATTGGAGAAGGAACTGGGCATTCCGGCCGACCGCACGTACATCCGCTACACCGCCACCACCGACTGGGGCTGGAACGGCGGCAACTTCTGACGAAGTTTCTACCGTTCCTTCGAGGTTCGCCCATATTGCGAACCTCTCACCTCACCTACGGAAAACACACCGTGTTCCCCGCCTCACGGTTCGGGGCGGCAACTTCTGACGAAGTCACCTCCGTTCCTTCGAGGTCATGGCGTTGCGACGTTCGCTAGAAACCGCCGAAATTAAGGTGCAAAAAGGCGGTCACCTACGCATATACGCAAGTGACCGCCCTAAAACGTTGCGATCAGAACGCTATGACTCGTTTATCACACGATCTTCGGCATAGGGGTGGTCAGCGAAACGGTGAGATTCACATGCACCAAACCGGCACCGGAATGCACTTCAACCTTCTTCAACGTCACCGTACGCTCCTCTGCCGGAGCGGAATCGTTGTCAGTCATCGTGGCCGGAGACTTCACCGCAACCAGTGCAAGCGAACCGAAATCAATACCGGCGCTGGCGCACAGGTCCACCGCCTTATTAAGCGATTCAGCAAAACCGTCCTTCAGGATCACGCGATCTGCCGGAACACCATACGCATTTTCGGCAACCCAACGCACGTTCTCCACCAGAGCCATACCCTTGTGGCTGTGCGGCGTGCCGGCATGGAACCATTCACCACCGCGTCAACGAACGCGTCAAGCTGCGGGGCGAGCGCATCGCCGCCATCGCGATACAGGTTGCCGATAATCGGCTCGCGGAACTCCAGATCCTTGGCGGTCTGCTGCAACGCCGGAATTTGATCGTCTTCGCCATCCCACAGGTTAATCAGCGGGAACGTAGGAATATCAAGACCTTCCAAACGCTGCACGTGGAACGGGTAACGCCAGGCAAGCGCCGGATCGTCACGCCAAGTGGAAGCGCGGGTCACCACAATCGCGGCGGACGGCCACTGTGCGCCATACTCGCGGCAAGCAATGTCAAGCCACTTCTGAGCGCCCGCGTCAGCACCGTAACCGGCCTCGACGATCACCACATCATGCAGGGCGCACGCCATTTCCACGGAAACCAGCGTCGGAATGCCGATCGACACGTTCGCGAACGGACCGCCGTGCACATACACGGGAGAACCATTCACCGTTTCCGTCTTCGCCGCTTCACCGCATCGGAAAGAATGCCGGTAATACGCCACAAATCAACGAATTCACCGAACGTAACGGCCTTGCCGTCCTTCGTGCCGGCAATCATCTTGGCAACGCGCTCGGCGATCTCATCCATGGAACGGGAGAGCACCACGATCTGCATGAGCTCGCAGGTCGGAGTGAGCACCACACGCTCGGCCACATTGCCCTTGCCGCGGTCCACCGCGATCTGACGCAGCGAACGGGACGGCACTTCGGAAACGCGCGGCACGGCGATATCGTCGAGCTTGCCGTCGTCGATGGCCTTCTCAGCGAAGGAAACCAGCAGGTTCTGGGCCGCTTCGATAGCGCCCATTTCGCCGCACAGACCCCAGTCGATCAGCTCAGGGTGGGTCAGGGAAGCCTTGCCGCCGCCCGAAGCGCCGCCCTTGGAACCGGCAGCGGTAATGCCCATGCTCGGCTGACGGAGCACTGCGGCCGCATCAATGCCACGCTCACGCAACGCGTCGATCAGCGCGATCGTGGTGGTGGTCTTGCCCTCGCCGCGAGACGCCTTCAGCGGAGTATCGGCGGTGACGAGCACGACCTTGCCATGCTTGCGTGGAGCATCCGGATCATTCTTCAAATAATCGAGATAGCCGAACGCATCAATCTTCTGCACCAAGCCGTACTGGCTGGTGAAATCCTCAATGCTGGTCACTGGGGTTTCCTTTCTTCAAATTGGAATGCACGCCATTCTAACGATGTTGTATTGCGGAAAATAATTGGCTCCCGCAACGTGGTCACGAGAGCCGAATAGTGAGATTTTAGAAGTCCGACATGTGGAAGCCGTTCTTCATGTTCATGCTGGCGGTGTACAGCACGGAATCAAGAAGCTTGTCGGTTTCCTCCTTGAGCTGCGCGGCCATGGTCTCGTTGGCTGCGGCAAGGATTTCACGGGCTTCGCCGTTGCGCACGGCTTCGATGATTGCATCCGGTTCCATAGGCTGAACATCGCCGATTTCGTCTTCCGCATCGAATTCGTCGGTCACGTCACCCACCAAACGTTCGATCTGCTCGTCGGTAGAGGCAACCATGCGGTGGCCCATCGCGCCGGTCTTCTCCTGATAGCGTTCCACGGCGTTGGCGGTGTCGGCGAAGCTGGAATCGCACAGGGCCGCGATGATGCGGTTCTCCCAATAGAAGTTTTCGGACGTGACGCGCGTGGTGGTGTCTTCCAAATACTTCGGCGTGGAGTTGACGTTCGGGAAGAACGGCACGAGCGTGTTGAACGGATTGGAACCATAGGCGATCCACTGGATCGCACGGCTCACCTGCGGGCGGTACGGGCGGATCTGCATCACCGCAAGCTGGCTCTGACGGTTGATGCCGATCGGGCGGAACATGTGGCGGGTGCGCTGGTCGCCAAGCTTTCCATACGGATCGTACGGAGTGCCCTGATAGTGGGAGCTCAGCACATACTTCACATCTTCGATGGTGATTTTGCGTTCCGGCTGGCGAGCCCACGGAATATCGTCGGAAACCGGCTTATGATCGGCATCCTGACCATCCCACTGCTCGTCGTACGGGTTAAGGAAACGCTGCATGTACCAGGCACGCGGAGTGTTGTACACGTGGTCGGAATCGGAGTGGGAGCCGAACGCGTCACGCGGGTTGAACGGAGTGGAATTCTCCACCGACAGGTCAAGATGGTTGCGTTCGATGAACTCGGCCAGATCGGCGGAGCACATGTGGTCCTCCTGCTCGCCAAACGCATCTTCAAGATCAAATTCGTCAATGCCCAGCTGGTTCGGCATGGTCACATACGCTTCGTCCGGCACACGCTTGGCGATCCAATGATGGCCGCCAACGGTTTCCAGCCACCAGATCTCGTCGACGTCGGAGAAAGCAACGCCGTTCATCTCATACGTGCCATACTCCTCAAGCAGAGCGCCCAAACGTTCCACACCCTCACGGGCGGTGGTGACGTACGGCAGCACGAGAGTAAGGAAATCCTCTTCGCCAATGCCACCGGCGACTTCCGGCTCATAGCCCTCTTCGCCTTCCTTGCCTTTGGCCGGCGTGAGTTCCACGAACGGATCGGCACCGAGCACACGCTCATTGGTGGTGAGCGTTTCGGTGGCGCTCATGGCAACGTTCGCTTCGTTCACGCCAGCTTCGCCCCAAATGCCTTCCTTCAGATCGGCATTCGGCACAGCCGTATACTGCAGCGGATTGTCAGGAAGATCGATTTCAACATGCGAAAGCACGCTCTTGTACTTGTGCGGCTGATCTTCAGGCTTGACTACGATGAAGCGCTTCGGGCAAAACTCACCATTTGCACTATCTTCATTACGGGCGATGATGGTCGATCCGTCATAACTTGCGTCTTTGCCAACCAAAATCGTGGTGCACGCCATAATTATTCAGTAATCCTTTCGATTATTGTCAATACGTTTTCGTCGGATATATTTCTGATTTCCGCATCTTTATATCGTTATATTGCTGCGGAAATCAAATTTCTGGCCTTACTTGAGATCCTCTTTCACAAATCAGGCTTTTCCAGTGAGGAAAATAGCGCCCTGATCAACGATTGTACCGGAAGTACGCAGCGCACGTTCCATTTCGTTGAGCCAGAATCCCTGATTGAGGCCGGCGAGCGGAGCCGTGGTACCCCACACATGCAGATAGTAGTCGTGATCCTGATCTGGCGGATATGGACCGTTGTAACGCATCGTCACTGCGGGATCACTGCTGCGGCCCTGCAGCAACGGCGAGGCGGCGGACGTGCGTCCCTGAATCGTTTCAGGAATCATCGCGGAAACCGTACGCGAGAAATCAGCCGGAATCGCGAGCGCGTGAGAATCGTTGAAATCGTACATCAGCGCATCCACGGGCAGGTTCGCGAGGGACCAATGATTCCACTGGAAACCGCATACCGGAATTGAATCCGGATCAACGAATTCCCAATGCAGGAACTGCACTGCAGGATCAAGCGCATCAATGTAGAAGGGGAAGGAAACAATCGGCGTACCGTCGATGCAGTTCTCAGGCGGCGCGCTTGGCAAACGCGTCGGGAATGACGGTGAAATCTGCGGAAATCTTCATGCACCCAGTATCCCTCAAGCGTCTGACTCATACAAGGTTTCAATTGACGGCATAACGAAACATAACGAAACGACCCCTGCGGCGGGCCTGTGGGGCACGCGGGCAGGGGTCGGTCCGGGAAACAGGGCCTATCAGACCTCACATCGCTTGAAAAACAAGGCATTACAGGCGATAGGCACAGCTAGTACGGCTCAGTTGGCCGGGTGGTAGAAGTCGCCGTTGAGGGCGGCTTCGGCACGGGCCTGAGCCTCTTCGAAGGTGACTTCGGCAAGGGAGGCACGCACGTCGTCGAGTGCCACCGGAGTCATGGACAGGGAGTTCACGCCAAGACCGGCCAGCACTACGGCCAAGTCCGGATCGGCAGCGGCCTCGCCGCACACGCCCACCGGCATGCCCTTGGCGTTGCCCGCGTCGCAGATCATCTTGATGGCACGCAGCACCGCCGGATGCCAGGCGGTCTGATAGTTGGCAACGGAACCGAGCGTACGGTCGGCGGCCAGCGTGTACTGGGTCAGATCGTTGGTGCCGATCGACACGAAGTCGGCCACGTCGGCCACCTTATCGGCCATAAGCGCGATCGACGGCACTTCAGCCATCGCACCCACGAACTTCAGACCGAAGCTCTTGCCAAGCTTCACGAAATAGTCAGCCTCATGCTGGTCGGCAACCATCGGGGCCATGACCCACAGGTTCGCGTCGGTGGCGGCATCGGCTGCGGCGAGCGCCTTGAGCTGGCCTTCGAGCACGTCCATGTGGGCGCGCAGGGTGCGCAGACCGCGCAGGCCGAGAGCCGGATTCGGCTCGTCTTCCGGAGTGAGGAACGGCAGCGGCTTGTCAGCGCCGGCATCGAGCATACGAATCACGACCTTCTTGCCCGGGAACTGGCTCAACAGCTCGGTGTAAGCGCGGGTCTGCTCTTCGACGGTCGGCGGCTCGGAGTTGCCGATGAACAGGAATTCAGTACGGAACAGACCAACGCCTTCAGCGCCATATTCCAGCGCCTTAGCTGCATCGGCTGGCTTGCCCACGTTGGCGAGCAGCGGAATGAGGTGGCCGTCCTTGGTGGAGCCCGGATTGCCGCGCAGTTCCTTGGCTGCGGCCGCGCGGGACTTGGCGGCTTCGGCTGCGGCGATCTCCTCTTCGGTCGGGTCGACGACCAGTTCGCCCTTGGCCGCATTGACGACCACGGTGGTGCCGTCGGTCAGATTCTCGGCTTCGGCTGCGGAAACAACCGCCACGATGCCGCGGGCACGGGCCAGGATGGCGGTGTGCGAGGTCGGGCCGCCCTGCGAGGTGACGATGGCGAGGGTCTTGCTCATGTCGAGCGCCGCGGTGTCGGCGGGGGAAAGATCTTCGGCAACGAGCACGAACGGGGTTTCGCTCTGCGGCAGGCCCGGTGCGGGAGCGCCCATAAGGTCGGCGATTACGCGCTGGCCGACATCATGCAGATCGGCGGCACGCTCGGCCTGATAGCCACCGATAGCACGGAACATGTCTTCCACCGCGGCAAAGCTTCGAGCACTGCACGTTCAGCGGTCTTACCCTGCTGAACCAGACCCTTGATGGATTCAGCCAGCGACGGATCGGAAGCGAACATGGCGACGGCCTGCAGAATCGGAGCGGCCTGCTTGGCGCCTTCGTCACCATTGGCGGCCTCTTCGGCACGACGGTTCAGGTCGGCGTTCACCAGTGCGAGGGACTTTTCCACGCGGGCGATTTCGCTTTCGACAGCAATGCCTTCCGCACGCGGAGCGTCCGACGGTTCCGGCAGCGGCTGCGCCATACGGATGACCGGGCCGACTGCAACACCGCGACCAATGCCAACACCCTTGATGATCATGTGAACTCCTTTGACCTGTTTCCTTGTTTTGTTGTTTGCCCGCGAAAGGAACGCGAACCGAACGTTTGTTGTTGTGATTTCCGCGCTTGCTTTGCGCGTCGAGTTACTGCGTGATTCCCACCGTCTTTGCCGGTAAATCATTTTCAGCCTGCACACAGTATACACACTTTAAGCCGTAACACACAACCGGTAAACGTTTTCTGCGTTTCGTGAAAAAAGGTGCTATAGTAATTATCAGCGGCGCACCGACGCATTTCGCTCGGCAAGCAGCACGACTTTCAAATAACACAACCAAAAATCAATCAACACACGACTCAAAGGAGTGTCCATCATGGCAACCCGCACCACCGTCATCAACGATCCCGTCGGCATCCACGCTCGTCCGGCCGCACAGTTCACCCAGGCCGTCACCGCCTCCGGCTGCACCGTCACCATCGCCAAGGAAGGCGGCAACCCGGTTCCGGCTAACTCCATCCTGTCCGTCATGGGTCTGGGCATCAAGCAGGGCGATTCCGTGGTCATCGACGTGCAGGGCGCCGATGATGAAACCGTGGCAGACAACCTGCTGAACATCCTCGTCAACGCCGAGTGATCTTCTTTTCTGAAGATTTTCGAGGATTTCGCAAGATATTCAACAATCTTCAGTTACGAAATCGCAATGCAATCGCAATTCCATATGCATGATTGCGATACTTGCTTCAGCCACCTGCCGCATTCGACGGGTGGCTGTTTTATTCCTGAATACGCGATTGAGACACGGCAGCAATTCGAATAATCCAATACTTCGAATGATTTTGGGAGGAGAGCATGGCACGCACAACCGACAACGCCTCGGCTTCGGCTACTTCGACGAACAGTTCAATCACGAACGTCGCCGCGCTGGCCAACGTCTCCATCGCCACCGTCTCCCGCGTGCTTTCCGGAAAACGCACCAAAGACGACGACATCGCACGACGTGTGAGAGCCGCCGCGGCACACCTCAACTATTCGGTCAATTATGCGGCGAGCGCATTGCGCAGCACCGTCACCAACACCATCGGACTGGTGATTCCAACCGCCACCGACCCGTTCTGCGCGCAACTGCTTGACGAAATCGAACCCGTCATCGACGTGGATTCGCAGCAACTGCTGCTCGGCATCGGCGGCGATCAGGCCACGCAGATCCAACGCATCGAATCGTTGGTGGACCGCCATGTTGACGGGCTGATCGTACTGCCCGCCTGGGGAGCCTACCTTTCCGAGGAACTTGAACATTACGCCTCCACACTGCCGATTGTGCAGGTGGGCGGCCGTCGATGCTCATCCCGCACATCCATGGTGAGCGTCGACGAAAACGCCGCCATGGAAATCGTGATCAGGCATTTGGCCGAACGTGGCATCGCATCCGTGGCATACATGGCCGGCAAGGAAATCTCCTTCGAATCGGCGGAACTGTTCGCCATGTTCCACACGCAGATGCGAGCGCACCATCTTGCCACCGAAACCGAATGGAACAAGTTCGGAGACCGTAGCGTGCAGCGCGGATTCGACTGCGCCATGCGACTGTTTTCCGAGCCGCTCGTGCAACCGGAGGCCGTGGTGTGCGCCGACGATGCGATCGCGTTCGGCGTGATGGTGGCGTTGCATTCGCTTGGGCTTCGCGTGCCTGAAGATGTGCTGGTGGTTGGCTACAACGATTCGCCAATCGCACGCACCAC
>ENA-OQEX01000266-OQEX01000266.1-human-gut-metagenome-genome-assembly--contig:-NODE-266-length-30262-cov-3.384072_pt1 | contig 30262 bp, 28 predicted proteins | sample MGYA00242802_ERZ504649 | MGnify/ENA primary metagenome ERZ504649 (study PRJEB26092, sample SAMD00036194) | human gut metagenome | host: Homo sapiens | study: EMG produced TPA metagenomics assembly of...
GGTGGTGGTGGTGGTAGTCGTTGTTGTGGTGGTTGTTGTAGTTGCAGATGTTGTCGTAGTTGTCGGCTGTTCGCTTGTGGTAGTTACGATCGGACCTTCGTGACCAGTACCGGAAATGGTGAATACTACCTTGACTTCCTGGGTAATGGTTGTCTTGCCCGGCAGATCCTTGATCTTGGTGGACCAGTCATCGTGCAGGTACAGACGTGTTACGCCGGCAGAGCTTCTTCATAATAGCGTGTGTTGATGGACTTTGCGCCAACGGTGTAATCTGCCAGCTTTTCGCCGTCGATCCATACTTCATCCAGAGAAACCTTGAGGTCTTCGAATGTATCAGTGGTGAAGTTTTCGGTTTCGCCGTCCGGAGCGATCACAACTGCCAGGAACTGTACGGTGTTCGTACCGCCGCTTCCGGTTACATCCCAGGAAACGGTATAAGTGCCGTCGCCGGTGATGGGTGTGATTGCTGCGCCTTCGTTTTCGCCGGCAGTCCAGTTCTGATCTGCGCCCAGTCCGCCGATGAAGTATGCCTTACCGATTGCGTCACCCTCCGGTACGCTGGATGTGACAGTGGTAGTGGAGGTTTCAGAAGTGGTTGTTGCGGTGGTGGTCTGTGTGGTCTCGGTGGTCTGATCCGGGTTGTCGTCTACATAGAAGTAGTCGTCGAAGATCACGGTAACAGAACTCATATCGACAGTCACCTTGTCACCGGTTGCGCCGGACCATGTCCACCAGTTCTGGAGCTTCAGATAATCCATCTCCAGAGTACCGGTCACGCTGCTGGTAACATTGCCGTCGTCGTCCTTTTCCAGAACATATTCGTGAGAACCTACGGGAACATCAAAGGTAGAAGTGGTTTCCTTCGGTCCGATGCTGTTGTCCAGGTATGCCCACTGGCTTTCGCCGTTTTCATCAGTCACGTTAAAGCTCATGTTGATGTCGCCGCTGCACTCGGAGGAGTTCTTTGCAGAGGTCATCTTATAATCTACGACAACAGAGCTTACGTGTACGCCCAGTTCCTTGTACGGCTTCAGATCCACATTCAGATATGGCTTGCCGTCCTTATCGGTTTCGGTGATGTCGCTTGCCTGGAATGTGACACGGTCGGTCTTCTGCTTGCCCGGATCTACATTTCCGCCGCTTGCAATGTCGGTGAAGATGCTCTTCAGGCTTTCGTCATACCAGCTCATGTTCTTGCGGCTGAACAGGCAGATCGTGCCGGAGTCGGAGTCATCCCATGCGATAGGGCAAATGCCGTCCATCTTATATGCAGTGGAAGTAACAGTCTGATAGAACTTCTGAATGGACTCTTCGTCCTTGTTGTAGGCAGTCTTGTTTACGCCGTACTTGTCAGCGTTGCAGACGCCGTATTCGCCGATGACAACGCCGTAGCCGTTATCGGTGAACTTGGACTTCAGTTCGCCGAAGTCCTTTTCTACCTTGGTCAGATCTGCGGCAGTACCCCATGTCTCCCGGTGACCCCAGGAAGAAGTGGTATCAGCTACGCAGAAGGTAGACGGTTCGTAATAGTGTACGGAAACTGCCAGCATATTGGAGTCGTCCTTCGGCATGGAGAAACTGCTGGACAGTGCCTTTGCGGTGTTGTTGTTGTCTGCCGGGCAGATCAGCAGGCGATCCTTGTTGTTGCCGCCGGTTGCACGGACGGTATCTACAAATGCCTGGTTATAGGTCATGGCATCGCTGGTAGAGAAGTTGACTTCGTTCATGCCCTCGAATACCAGATGCTCGTCATAGCCCTCGAAATAAGTAGCAATCTGTGTCCACAGCTTTTCAAAGGTACCGATCTTGGAGGTATCCTTTTCCCAGTCCTCGTCGTGGTGGGTGTTGATGACTGCATACATATCGTTGTCGATGCAGTAGTCTACCACTTCCTTGACTCTTGCCAGGTACGCATCGCCTACCGTGCCGTCAAAGCTGTTCATATTTGCTGCGCCGGACTTTCCGGTCATATCCCACCAGGTGACAGGGATACGGACGGTGTTGAAGCCAGCCTTCTTGACTTCCTTAATCATGTTCTCCGTGGTAACCACGTTGCCCCAGGCGGTCTCGATCTTGCTGGGTGTCAGAGAGCTGTCCCAGGTGTTGGTGGAATCCAGGGCGTTGCCCAGGTTCAGCCCAGACCCATATCCTCGACCAGTTCCACAGCGGTCTTGTCTGCTGCGGATGCAACAGAAGCACCCAGAGACAGTGCAGTGGTCATGGACAGCCCGATTGCTGCAGCCGTCATGGTGCTGAGCAGTTTCTTCATAAACTTCATGTTATCGACTCCTTCGTTTTTCGTGCGGCGCAGCGACAGCCCTCTGCTGCCGCTGCGGCATCACCTTATCCACCTCATTCTACCACCTTTTGTGCAAGCTGTCAAGAGATTTTCGCCAATCACTGGGGTGGTTTTAGTACAAACCGTCAAAATGCACAAATCGTGTTTCATAGAATTGTACAGAATGTTTATGTGCCGCCGGGCGCTTTCCCATAAAAATCACCCGGAAACCGGAAAACCGGCTTTCGGGGTGAAGTGCTGTTTTGTCAGCGGCTGCACAGATCGTGCAAACGCAGCGTCTTATTCGTGTGCATTGCCCAGGAATGCAGCGCCGATGATGCCGGCATCGTTGCCCAGCTGGGCGATCACGATCTCGGTATTCTTTGCGGAGTCACGGGTGTAGACTTCCTTCTTGACAATTTCCTTCATGGGAACCAGCAGCGGATCGCCCTCGTTGCAGACGCCGCCGCCGATGCACAGGATGTCCGGCTGGAAGATGTTGATGGTGTTGGTGATGCCGGCTGCCAGGTACTTGATGTAGTCGTCTACTACCTGCTTTGCAGTTGCATCGCCGGCACGCATATAGTTGAATGCAGTCCGTGCGGAAATGCGCTCTTCGTCCTTCATGGCGCTGTCCGGATTTGCTGCCAGTGCCTCCTTGGTCATGCGCACCAGACCGGTAGCGGAAGAGTATACCTCAAAGCAGCCCTTTCTGCCGCAGGTACACTGCGGACCGTCTACAGAGATCACGGTGTGACCCACTTCTGCGCCGCCGAAATTGGAGCCGCTGTAGATCTTGCCGTCAATCACGATACCAGCGCCTACGCCGGTACCCAGGGTGATGCAGACTGCATTCTTTGCGCCCTTTGCTGCGCCGGCAACATATTCACCGTATGCAGCAGCGTTGGCGTCGTTTTCAATAAAGGTGGGCTTGCCCAGGGCAGTTTCCAGGTACTTTACCATAGGGGTGTTGTGGAATCCCAGGTTGTTGGAATATTCGATCACGCCGGTGGCGCTGTTTGCAACGCCCGGTGTGCCGACGCCGATCCACTCGATGTCAGCCATGGTCAGACCAGCCTGTTCTGCTGCCTCCTTGGAAACCTTCGCCATATCTGCGGCGATCTCCTCTTCCGGACGGGGCAGGTTTGTCTTGACGCTTGCCTTCGCCAGGATCTCATAGCTCTCGTTGACCACGCCGGCAACAATGTTTGTGCCGCCCAGGTCGATACCAATGTAATACTTCATTTCGTTTCCTCCTAAATATTCAAATCCATTGTATGGAATTGTTAACCTAACTTTTCTTCCACGCCGGTGACAATATACCGGAATCCGCTGCCCTTTACGCTGTATGCGCCCAGACCGGCAGGCAGCAAGACGCTGTCACCCTTTTTCATGGGATAGCTGCCGGATGCTGTTTCCAGCACCGCCTCGCCGTCCAACGCCAGCAGGTGGCGGAACGTCTCTGTTCCCACGGTGAAATGCACTTTGCCGGAAACCTCTACCACGTCCGAGATAAAGTACTTGCAGGACTCCAGTCGGCGGACACTGCCGCCGTCAACCGGCTGTGCCGGATACTGAGCGGTCGGTGCGATGGGGCTGAGGTTCGTCACATCCAGCGCCTTTTCGATGTGCAGCGGACGCAGCTTGCCGTCTGCGCCACGTCTGCCATAGTCATAGACCCGATAGGTGGTGTTGGAGTTCTGCTGGATCTCCGCCAGCAGGATGCCTGCGCCGATGGCGTGGAGCGTGCCGGACGGGATAAAGTACAGCTCGCCCGGCTTGACCTCTACCCGATTCAGGATCTCGGTCAGGGTCTGCTCCTGGATGCGCTTTGCAAACTCCTCTTTGGAGACCGCACGGTTCAGCCCGTAATACAGCGCAGCGCCCGGTGCAGCATCCATGATATACCACATCTCTGTCTTGCCCGGCTCGCCTTCTACCCGCATGGCATAGTCGTCATCCGGATGCACCTGGATGGACAGATCCTGCTTGGCGTCGATCAGCTTAATCAGTACCGGAACGGTGGTGCAGCCGGCGCAGTTTGTGCCGAGAAAACCAGTGCCGTGTTCGTCCAGGTATTCCCGGAGGTTCTTTCCGGCATCTGCCCCGGTGGTCAGAATGCTGCTGCCGTCCTTATGGCAGGCAAGCTCCCAGCTTTCAGCGATCTTGTCGGCATCGCTTTTCTTGCCGTATTCTTCCCGCAGGCGGTTTCCGCCCCAGAGATAGTCCTTGCAGATCCCCTGCAAAAAAATCGGTTCTGTCATAATGGTTCCTTTCTAAAATTCCTGCAGTCCGAACTGTTTCCGGAATTCGTCCATGCTGCCGGCATAGACGTTCAGATCAATATGGGTCTGATAGCCGTCATAGCCCTGCAGTTCTCCGTCGTCCGTATACTGCCAGAATGTCCAGTCGAAATAAGGTTTATAATAATAGTTGCTGATCCAGATGGGATACTCGTCCGCAAAGCTTTTGATATAGGTGCGGTAGGTGTTGGGGGCTGCATAGAGAATGGGCTTTACCCCGTAGTGTTCTTCCAGCAGCTCCAGCATTTCCCGGATATTCTCCTTTGCAGTATCTGTATCCGGCATCACACCACCCAGGGACTCATAGAGTTCCACGTCGATCACCGGCGGCAGGGTGTTTTCCGTCACCGGGACGGTCTGGATGAAGTTTTCCGCCTGCGCCCTGCCGCTGTCCTCGAACCGGAAAAAGTGGTATGCGCCCACATAGATCTGCGCCGACTGCGCCGTTTCCCAGTTCTGGGCGAACTGGCTGTCGTTGTGGTCGATGCCCTCGGTGGCTTTGATAAAGCAGAAGTCCACGCCCTGGGATGCCAGCACATCCCAGTCGATGTTCCCCTGGTAGTAGGACAAATCGACCCCTCGCACCGGATAATCCTGCTTGCTGGGCACATCTGCCGCCTGCCGTCCGGTACTGGTGAGATAGATGTGCAGCAGCCGTCTGCCGCCCACAAAGGCGAACACCAGCCCGCAAGCACCAGCAGGGTCATGATCCAGCGGAAAATGTATTTTCCGTAATGTTTTCTTCTCACGAGGCAATATCACCCATTACAATGCCACGTCCATCGGTGCAGAAATAAACTCTGCCGTAGACATTGCTGTCCCCGGTGATGTACTTGGGGTTCAGATTGCCGAACTTGTGCTGGTCATCGTTGATCCGGAGCCAAGTCTTGCCCTTGTCCTCGGATTTATAGATGCCATAGCCGTTTTCGCCGTCATCGCCCTCTGCGTAAATCACCGGATAGCTGTTGTCCTTTTTACCTTTTCCGAAACCAATGCTGTCTACCGTGGGCAGGGTCTTTACGGTCTGGAAGCTTTCGCCGCCGTCCTCGGTGTACATAATCATGGTGCTGCTGGAGATCCAGACGTTGCCCTCCTGTCCGAACACGGTCACCGGCTCTGCGGCATCTGCCACCATCTGCCCGGTGGACTCGAAGGTCACGCCGCCGTCCTTGGACACGTAGAACAGTCCGTCACAGGTGGCGTAGAACACCTTGGGGTTCACCCGGTCTGCGGCGATCTTGGCGTTAAAGCCCAGACCTTCTACATAATACCAGGTCTCTCCCAGGTCAGTGGTCACATAGGGCTTTCCGGAGACGCTGTTCGGCACCCAGATGGTGGATCTGCCGTCTGCGGACATTGCCACCTGTCCCCCGGTCGCCGGTCGGCTTATGCTTTACGGTCTCCCAGGTTGCGCCGCCGTCTGTGGTGAAATTGATGGTGGTGGTCTTTTCCTCGCTGAGGTATACCGCCGTGTTGGGATTCTGGAACGCCACGTCCAGATCGGTGGGCTTGCCGTTCTTCATAAAGTGGGCATCGTCCGGGCATTTCGTCACGTCCTCATGGGCGAAACCGGTCAGATCTCCCATGATGGAATACAGCTGGGGCGAATTGTCCTTGCTGGGCGGTGCCAGCATCTTGAACACTGCCGTTTCTTCCAGCCCGTAAGCATCAAAGGCAATGGTCACCGGCTCTGTGCCGATCTTGGTCATATTCTCCGTGGAATAGATGGTCGCACCGGTGCCGTACATCACTTCATCCGAATTGAACGGGTTGATGTTCACATCTGCCACCCACCAGCCGGTTTTCGCCTGGTTCTCGCCTCTGCCCCAGTCCAGCCACGCCGCCCGGGAGGTGTCCATCTGGTAGTTGTTTTCCTTGGTGTTTAAGTTGAACAGACCGCTCCAGGTCTTGCCGCCGTCTGTGGTATAGTACAGGTTGTCACCGTTGTCCGACCACCAGCCCAGGGTGGAGACCACCACGCATCCGGGTTCTGGGCATCTACCGAGATGCCGCCGAATCCACCTGTCTACCGTCGCCCAGGTCAGGCGTGATGTCCGTGAAACTGTCTGCCTTGGTATCGTACACACAGACTGCGCCGGCAGTGGGAGACAGGTTCGGACCGCAGTTGTCGGAATATGCCAGATACAGCTTGCCGTCCGCAGAAAACGATGCGTGCAGGGGATACATTCCCGGTTCGTTTGCCGCCAGCGCCGTCCAGCTTTCGCCGCCGTCTGTACTTTTATAGATACAGGTGCCGTCTGTCATGGCTGCACCCACGTACATATCTGTCGAAGTCGGGTCAAATGTCACCCAGAGAATGCCGATGCTGTTGCTCTCCTGCTTATAGTTGCCTTTACCGGGAACGAAGTGACCTCTTCCCAGTTCTTGCCGTAGTCAGAGGTTTTCCACAGACCGCTGTCACGGCTGCCGAACCAGACTTCCTTGTTGTCGTTGGGATTGACGCACATCCGCTCGCCGCAGCCACGTCCGGACTGGTTGCCGCCGCAGCTGAACGGCGCATCAAAGCGTGTCCAGGTCTCGCCGTAGTCGTCCGAGGCAAACAGCGCCGCATCGTCACTCATATAAGTACCGCCGGCAAAATACACCCGGTTCGGTTCTACCGGGTCGGTCGCCATGCTTTCGATGCCGATATAGCCCCACTCGTCTGCGCCCAGAAAATCGGTGAGCGGCACCCAGTCGGTGTCCTTTTTCCGGCGGTACAGTCCGCCGATATCGGTACGGGCATAGACCAGACCCTCTTCCTTGGGGTTATACTCCATGCCGGTGACATAACCGCCGCCGCCGATGGCAACATTGCTCCAGGTATAAGTTTGGGCGCTGCCCGAAGTACAGCCGGTGCCGATGCCGCAGAGCATGGCGCCGCTCAGCAATACTGCCGTAAGCCGTCCTCGCTTTTTCATGTGTGTGTCCTCCGTATTCCATTGCAGGGAGACTGCAAAAATTTCCTACTTTCTATAATAACCGAAAACGGCGGATTAGTCAATATCTCTTTTCAATTTTTAAGGTGCAAATTAAAAAACGATTATTATCTAAATTGAATGAAATTCGACAAAAAATCATATTGACAAATGTTTTTCCTTGTTTTATAATAAAAATATACAATTTAACCATATTATTAAACACAGAAACGCAATTACGTGTCCTCATGGCATGAATAGAGTTGCAGCAAAGCCATCCTATTCAGAGTTTACTTTAATATACAAAAAATATTCACCTTATTACATCTGACCATCGCCGAAATCCTGTATCATAATACTATGTTTTCAAAGGAGGTTATCTATATGAAAAAGAAACATTTTGCTGTTTTAACCTTTGCCCTTTGTTTTTCCCTTCTTTCAACTGCTTGTGGAACATCGAAAAACAGCACTGAATCCACGCAGACACAAAAGAGACTTGTCCTTACAGTCTCCAGCACAGCCGATTTTGTCGATCAAGCCACAACTTTACAAGAGCTAATCGACTCTTCAGACATTGTTGCAAAAGTTAACGTCCAAAAAGTTGATTCCTGTGTTTACAAAGGCACTGATTCTGTTGTTACTTCTATTACCCCAGAAATTTTGGAGATATATAAAGGCACCTATAATGGCGAGACTTTCGATATGTACGGTGGGTATATTAGCTGCGCAGAGTATCAAAACGCACCCATTTTTCAAGAGAACGATGACGCTCTGCCTTTCGATACATCAAGTTATTCTGAATCTGAAATCAATAACGCACAACTTTACTGGGACTGGTGCAACGTATATATTCCAAGCGCCGGAGACACACTTCTTTACTTCGGCAAAGTAAGTGACAACAACAACTTTTTCCTTACGAATGCTTATCAAGGACTATTTCATTTAGAAGATGGGAACTGGACAAATCAGGCTTTAATCACTGGTTCGCAAACACAGCAAGAACCACTCGTCACAGACCTGTTGAACATTTCCGGTTCGTCTGCTGTGGAATCCCCTCAAACCGGAATATCAAAAACAATTGATGCAATTACGTACACCTATCCCGGCAGCGATTACGATACTATGATTTCCATTCCAGAAAGCGCACTCACAGAAGCAATACAAAAAAATATTTCTGATGCAGAATAACAGCAAGAGCGGCAATGCAGCGACATTGTCGCTCTGTTTATTTATCCCCACACCACCGGCAGCGGCGTATCTGCATGGTCACCGATGTGCTTTTCCATCCAGACCATGTGATACCACCGCCCGAACTTATAGCCGCACTGATGGAATTCGCCCACCATCCGGTAGCCCAGCTTTTCGTGGAACCGGATGCTGTCCCGTGTCAGATAGGGGTCGGTTTCCCCCATGGGGCAGGCGATGCAGGCGTTCATATTGAGGAAATGCCGCCGCCGCAGTTCCTGTTCCAGGGCATCGTGGAGCAGTCTGCCGATGCCACGGCGTTTCTGGTGCTGTTCCACATAGATGGAAGTCTCCACCGACCAGTCATAGGCGGCACGGTCGTGAAATTTTCCGGCGTAGGCATAGCTCACCGGCACGCCGTCCTGCTCTGCCACCAGATAGGGGTATTTTTTTAAGGTATCCGCAATGCGGCAGGCAAATTCCGTCTCGGTGGGAACGTCGTATTCAAAGGTGATGGCAGTCTGTGCCACATAGGGCGCATAAATGGCGAGCAGTGCCGGGGCATCTGCCGGAACTGCCGGGCGTATCTGTATGGACATGATGAGTCCTCCTTTGGTGATTCTCTGTCTAGGGTACACCTTTTGAGACGGATTGTCAAGACTTTTGGCGCAAAACAGCCCCCAGCGGTGCAAATTCCGCTGAGGGCTGTTTTATTATGTGAAATTGCTTACACTTTCAAAGAAATGCGTTTTAGTTCTTCATCTCGAAGTGTTCGCCCAGGATATCCTTGTTTGCGTCCAGAATCGGCTGGATGCACTCTGCCACGAATTCCTCGGTCTGCTGTTCGCTGCGGCCGGTAAAATTCTCCGGTTTCAGAATCTTGTCCAGGTCTTCCTTGGTAATCATGAACGCCGGGTCTGCCAGGAGCATATCGCACAGGTCGTTATCCAGACCCTCTTCCTTGACGTGCTTGCCGGCAACCATGGAATAGGTGCGGATCTTCTCATGGAGTTCCTGGCGGTTGCCGCCTTTTTCCACTGCGTCCATCATGATGTTTTCGGTTGCCATAAACGGCAGTTCACGCATGATGCGCTGACGAATCATCTTCGGATAAACCACCAGACCGTCGGTGACGTTCAGCATGATGTTCAGAATCGCATCCACTGCCAGGAATGCCTCCGGAACAGAAACACGCTTGTTTGCGGAGTCATCCAGAGTACGTTCAAACCACTGGGTACCTGCGGTGAATGCCGGGTTCAGACTGTCGATCATCACGTAGCGTGCCAGAGAAGTGATACGCTCACAGCGCATGGGGTTGCGCTTGTATGCCATTGCAGAAGAGCCGATCTGGGTCTTTTCAAACGGCTCTTCCATCTCCTTGAAGCTCTGGAGCAGACGCATATCGTTGGAGAACTTGCTGCAGGACTGTGCAATACCGCTGAGGGTTGCCAGAATCTGAGAGTCGATCTTTCTGGAATAGGTCTGACCGGAAACCGGAACGACACCGTCAAAGCCCATTTCCTTGGCGATCTTCGCTCCAGCTCCTTGACCTTATCGGTATCACCCTTGAACAGCTCCATAAAGGATGCCTGTGTACCGGTAGTACCCTTGGAACCCAGCAGCTTCAGATTTGCAATACGGTATTCCAGTTCGTTGAAGTCCATGAGCAGCTCGTTCATCCACAGGGTAGCACGCTTGCCCACTGTGGTCAGCTGTGCCGGCTGGAGGTGGGTATATGCCAGCGCCGGCATTGCCTTGTATTCCAGGGCAAAACGGGACAGGTTCGCCAGCACATTAATCATCTTCCGGCGCACGATCTCCAGCGCATCACGCATGATGATGATGTCGGTGTTGTCGCCCACATAGCAGGAAGTTGCACCAAGTGGATGATGCCGGCAGCCTTCGGGCATACCTGACCGTAAGCGTACACGTGGGACATGACATCGTGGCGGCGGCGCTTTTCCTCTGCCTCGCAACGTCATAGTCGATGTTGTCGATGTTTGCCTCCAGTTCGTCCACCTGCTCCTGTGTCACCGGCAGACCCAGCTCCATCTCTGCACGAGCCAGAGCCACCCAGAGACGGCGCCAGGTGGAAAACTTCTTGTCTGCGGAGAAAACGTGCTGCATCTCTTCGCTGGCATAGCGGGTGCAGAACGGACTTTCATAACTTGTGGTATTACGCATATTTTTGTACCTCTTTCTTTTGGAATCCGTTGACGGAATCGTTTCTTGTTCTATTATAGCATATTTCGGCAGGATTGGCAAGAGGGCGAAAAAACCGCCCCGACAGGAATGCCCTGCCGAGACGGTCTTTCACGATGACGGAGACAGCTCACACGGAAAATGTGTGCCTTATCCGGTCATAACGATTTACTTTTTTCTGCGCTTTTTGCCTGTCACGATCGCTGCAGCCAGTGCAGCGCCTGCCGGGATCAGAAGTGCCGGAAGTGCCTCGCCGGTCTTTGGCGTTGAGGAGACTCTTGTGCTGCCGGAGGACGAACCGGAACTGCTGCCGCTGCTGTTGCTGCGGGTAGTGGTCGTCGTCTGGCTGCTGCCGGCAGTGGTGGATGCAGAATCACTGCTGTCCGTGCCGGTGCCGTCGGTTGTCACCAGGGTTGCCGTTGTGGTCGGCGTATGCTCTCCATTTCCGGCGGTGGTGTTTCTCTCGGTCGTGGTCTCTTCGGCTGTGGTTGTCGTAGTCGTTGTGGTGGTAGTTCCTTCGGTTTCAGAAGTGGTCGTCTCTGTGCCGATGTACTCATCCACCATGACGATCGCCTTTGTGTCTGCACTATATGCGGTGCTTACGATCTGCCATGTACCGTCCTCCTGGACGACAGGTGCGCCGTTCTCATCGACGGCAACTGTCAGCAGCAGCAGATCGCCGTTTTCATCCAGCTGGAAGTAGATCGGCTCTGCAATTGCGTAGTCTGCCGGAGCGAGGACTTCGGTCAGGCAGTACGGTACGCCTGTTTCGATGTTGGCAAAGACGTGAGACACGCCTCTTCCGATACCCACTGGTCGATGACATTGCCCGACTGGTCTGTGATCGTCAGCGTTGCGCCGCCGATCTCCTTGCCACCTGCGTCACACTTGCGGATGAGATAGCCGTCCGGACGTTCTGTGGTAACGGTAGTGGTTTCTGTTGTTTCTGTGGTCGTTTCTTCGGTTGTGGTCTCTTCGGTAGTCGTATCTTCTGTTTCAGAGGTTGTTGTGATTACTGTGGTTGTGGTCGTTGCTGCTGCGGTCGTAGTAGTACTTGTTTCCGTTCCGGTCTCCGATACGGTGGTCGTCTCGGTCGATGCTGTGGTATCCGTCTCCGTTTCCGTTGCAGAAACAGTCGTGGTATCGGCGCTGACAGATGTTGTCGTCTCAGAACCGGTTTCCGAAGTGCTTTCCGACGATGTGCTTACCGCAGAGGTAGTTGTTCCGCTGGTGGTGGTATTGGTCGGACCTGCACTGGATTCTGTAGAACCTGTGGTTGATGTGACAGTACCCGACGCACTGCCGGATGTGGTCACTGTTGTGCCGCTGGTCGTGGTGTTGGTGGGTCCGGCGCTGGTTTGTGTTGCACTAGTGGAAGATACTGTTGCACTGCTGGTGACAGTGACAGTGTCGGTATTGGTCTGGGTTGTAGCGGATGTAGAAGATTCGGTGACAACGGTAACAGTCGATACAGTTGTACCGGATACGGTTGCCGTAGTATTGCTTGCGGATACGGTCGAGGTTTCCGTTGTCTGCGTGCCGGATGCAGATTCCGAAGAGGAACTGCTGCCGGATGTCACGCTGCTGGAAACCGATGTGGTTTTTGTTGTAACTGTTGTCTCAGACGAACTGCTGGTTTCCGAGCTGGAGGATGTCACCTTTTTCAGTGCATCGAACATGGTGATAAGACCGGTTGCCTCATCGTATTTGTTCGTCTTGCTCTCACCGACTTCTACGTTCTGCACCTTGCCTTCCACCACTTCAAATGTGATCTTGGTGGTCAGTTCGTAGCCGTCCGGTGCGGCGGTCTCTTCCAGGGTGTACTTGCCGTCCGGAATCTGTTTCAGCAGAATTGCCTTGTCGCCGGATGTCCAGGTGATGACCTTGGAGCCAGCTTCATTGCCTTCGATCTTGCCGTTTTCTGCGGTTACATGGGACAGGTCTGCGCTGCCTCATAGGTCAGTTTCATACCTGCGCCGGGCAGTTCCTGTGCAGCGTCTCCGTCCTTGCCCACCTTTACGATGGACACTTCGGATGGTGCATCTTCCATAACAACAGTCTTATCATCCTTTTTCGTCAGATTGTTTACGGTTTCGACCTTGCCGTCTGCGCCGACCACAAAGGTCATGGTCTCAGTCTTTTTGGTAAAGCCGTCCGGAGCAGTGATCTCTTCCAGGGTGTATGTGCCTGCCGGAAGATCGGTCAGCTCTACGCTGCCCTTTGTGCCGTCGGATGTCCAGCTGATGGTTTTGCCGTCATTTGCGATGCCGTCCGTAGACTTGTCGCCGTAAGCATAACCCACCTTGACAGGTCAACGCCGTCCGGTGCAGTCAGTTTCAGTACGGCTCCGGTGAGTTCTTCGCCGCCGCCGACTGCCTGCTTACTAACAGAAACCGTTTTCTTGATGCTGTCCTTCATGACGATTTCATTATCGGAAACGTCATATTCCTCAGAAACGGCGGAAGTCTGTGTTACCTGACCATTCTTTATGGTAAAGGTGAAGCTTGTGCTTACCTTATTGTAGCCGTCCGGTGCAGCGACTTCTTCCATGATATATTCGCCGTCCGGCAGACCGATGATGTCAGTCTTGTTTTTGCCGTCTGAAACAAAGGTGATGGTATCGGATGTCTGCGTGTACTTGCCGTAATCGGCGTTGTCCTCCAGGGAGTCTGCCTTTGTCAGCGAAGTTTCTCCACGCTTGACCTCCAGCACATCTGCGTTCAGACTGCCGTCTGTCCGGGTGATCTTGATGGTTGCGCCTGCCAGTTCTGCGGAATCTGCAATGTCCTGCTTGTCCACGCTGATCTGCGAACGGTTGATAGCGGTAACCTTATTTGCCGCAAAAATACAGTTATTATTTTCAATCGGGCTGCCGTCTGGATGATTGGCAACCACATAGCCGCTTTCATCTACGCTGAATGTCACGCTCAGCGGTGCGTAGCCTTAACTGCAGTCTCTGTCAGAGTGTATTCACCCTTTGCCAGATTTGCAATGGTTTCCGGTGCTGTCAAGGTCTTGGAAAAACCGCCGGGGCCTGTCAGCGTAAACGCACAGTTTGCCATTTCCCTGCCGTCTACATCTACCTTTGCAAATGAAATCTCTACATCGCTCTGGTACGCATCGGTGATGGTCTTATCGCCCGGAATGCCGCATCCATGGTAACCATGTTGCCGTTGGAATAGCTTGCGACAAAGGTCTTTTTGCCGACTTCTGTCATGCCGCCGTCCGGAACTATTGTGTCTACGTCCTTGTCCAGCTCAAAGACGTAGTAAGTCTTGCTGCTGTCCAGTCCCTCAAAGGTGACGGACTTACTGCCGTTGTCGCCGGCAGTAATGTTGATGTCTTTCTTTTCAACCAGCTGATAGCTCTCGTCTGCATTCTGCGTATACAGTCCCACCTGGATTGCATGGTCAACTGCCGGTTTGCCGTCCTCGGTAGCGATCTTGGTTACCTTGATCCTTGTGGGATTTTCGGTGGCATTGGTGATGACCGCATCCGCACTGGGTGCATCCTTGGTCAGCAGAATTGCCTGCTCACCACAGCCGTTATAGGAAACGTAGAATGTCTTATCTGTTTTCGTAGTGGGATCCTTGAAATCTGTTACGACGCTCTGGACAAAGGATTTCCCTGCGCCGACACGCTCTTTGCCGTTCATCTCAAAGATGTAATACTCGGTATCAGCGTCCAGACCGTCAAAGGTCACGCTAGAGCCAGCACTAACAGTTTTTGCATCAATCTGTGTATAGGTGTCACCGTTCTTGGTGAACAGTCCCACAGAGAATGCGGGTGTGCTCTTGACATCATCTGCGATCAGCACCTTGCTGACGGTGATGCTGTAGTCGATCTCCTCGGTGTTGGTGATCTCAGTTTTGCCGTCTGCCTGTACTGCCGCCGGTGCTGCCGGTTCGGAGGTATAGCGGATACCGCTGTCTGAGGTGTATTTTGCAAAGTCTGTATCTGCCAGAACACCGTTTGCATTGGTCTCCAGCACGTAGAATTCCACGCCCTTGGGCACATCTTCAAATGTCACGTTCTGCTTGCCTGCCTCGGTGAATGTCAGAGACTGTACCGGCGCATCTTCATAGCGCACATAGTCCCCGGCCGCATTCTTGATGAACAGGGCAAAGTAGAAGGTATCGCCGGTCACGCTGTCCCCTGCCAGGGTCTTGGTCAGCGTGATATTGCCCACATTTTTGGTGTTGGTCACGCCGACGGTCTGGATCGCCGTGGCATCGGTGGAAATTACATTATCGGTATATTTCGGTGTGTAATTCTGAATCCGGTTGCCCTTGGCGTCGGTTTCCAGGAGATAAACGTTATTGGCGTTGTTCTGCTGCTTGATCGAGGGCAGGTCTACGTCCTTCATGGTGACGGATGCCGCAGTCTGTCCTGCCGGAACGGTGACGGAAATCACATCGCTCAAACGTGTGGTATAATTTTCGTCGGCAAACAGAGCAAAGTAGAAAGTTGCATCCTTGGTCTCTGCCTCTGTCAGCGTCTTGTTGACGGTCACATCAATGGTGGTGTCCCGGTGTCTGTACCAGACGCCGACCTTTGCCGGCTCTGCCACCATGACGGTGTCGCCCAGAATGCTGGTATTCTGATAGGAATACGCAAAGCTGTTCCATGCGATATTCTCCTCGCCGGTCTTTGCCACATAGCTGGGAACGGTTGCGGTCACTTTGACAACAGCTTCCTCACCGACCTTGACGGTCGTATCTTGCAACTGGATCCGGAAGTCTACGGTATCGTCAGACTTGATGTTTGTCCAGTTCATGACATCGTTCTGCCCCAGCCAGTCCTTGGAATATTCATCCAGGACGGAGGTCTTGTCGGTGGAGTAGCTGCGTACTGTTTTGTCAATTACATCTGTTCCGTTCACCACAACAGAATCAATGCTCTTGAGTTTCACGCCGAATGCGGAGAAACGCTCATAGCCGGAAACCAGACCCAAGTCACCCACATAGGGCAGACGGTCGATAATGGTCATGTTTTCCAGATCTACCGGCGAGTTGTTCTTGATGTGGAGTTCATAGGTCACATCTTCGCCCTGCATACCCTGCACATAGTTGTGGGTAGGCTGGCGGCTGTAACCGGTATCGGTAGCCGGGTCCGTGTGCGGTGTGCCGGTGTGGTTCTGGTTGGTGTAGGTAATGGTCTTCCAGGATTCGGTGGTCAGACCAACGATGTTATAGTTTGCGTAGCTCCAGATCTGGTCGTCACGCTTTTCGCCGGCAACCGTATCTTCGGTGGAGAACGGCTGTGTCACACTGGCATAGCCGGTATTGGTGATGACGCCCTCTTTTTCCTGACCGTCCTTGACGGTGGTGGTGAACTGGAAGACGATGCACTTGTTCGGTGCAAGCGTTGCCTTGCCCAGCTTGTCCGCATAAATAATCAGTTTCGAACCGTCGATCTTGTAGCATCGCGGGGAACAGGCGTGCCGCTTTCCAGCAGACCAGTCTTGTCGTTTGCCTTAAATGTGGAACTGCCGTCGCTGTTATGCGTCAGCGTCAGTTCCTGGTAGGTCATCTGCAAGCCGGTCTCATTGCTGAACTGGTATGTCGGCGGCAGATTGTCGGTCAGCGTCACGCCGTCCAGCTTCAAGTCTGCCACATCGGTGGAGTCGCCTCTGCCGTTATACAGCACAGTCTGCCAGATCAGTGTATCACCGGCGGTGATGTAGCCGTTTTCTACCGGCTGTACGTCATCGGCATTGTAGGTCTGTCCTGCAAAGGATGCCACTGCCAGCTTGGCGAAACCGGGTGCGGGAGTGGTTTTGGTGAAGCTGATGTCTGCGGTTGCATTCGGAGTTTTATCCTTGAGAACCGTTTCACCGTCTTTGACAACAACATTGGTAACTGTGTTTGTCAAAGTTGTACTCTTTGCAATCGTATCGTAGAGTTTTTGTGCTCCGTCAGAAGTCAGCTTTGTCTTATATGTAATCGTCACAGCGGAACTGCTTCCATTCAATGAGGTTGCAGAGGTAAACGCAATTGTGAGTTGATTACCGTCCAATTTCGAAGCACTGGTGTCCAATGTACCATTTGTTACAGAAATCACCTGTGATAAATCACCGTCTGCCAACGTCATACCGTCCGGAAGAACATCTGTCAGAGTAAAGGTCTTTCCATAATAATCTGTGGTATCTTGTGTGTTCGGTTTCAGTGTAATCGTATTGGTAAATTCTTGATTTTCCAAATCATTCTGTGACAAGTCGAAATTTCCTTCTTGTCCGGAGAAACACTTTTCTCTGTGCTGAAACAGAAATCATAGGGAACATTTACAGAAGTAGCCGCATAAGAGCCAGTGGTCTGTCCCCACATACCGCTTTCCCTGTTCCACGTGTTATTCGGGTAAAATGCTACATAATTTCGATAATAATTGGGACCTGCACCATTCATGCTCATGCTATTCATAGTCAGAGTATATTCCATTTCAATATACTGACCAGGTGCTAATGTCAATTTGTCTGCCGGAATGTCATAACCCCATGTAGCATTAGGATTTGCGTCATTTCTCCAGAAATATTCATCCAGATTTACTGCACCAGTATAGGTACCAGTGCAGGCAACAACTTTACCTGTAGTTCCTCCGTCCGCAGAGGTCTGCCGATGCCAGCCATCTGCCGTTTTGAGTCCATTGACTACTGCACCGGTAAGGTTGGTGAAACGAACACGGAATACAGCTTTATCGCCTTCTGAAAATCCTTGAAATCCGGATTTTATGCTGTCATCGGTATCTACCAGCACATCGCCGTTTTCATCGACAATCCACTTTTCAGCCTTATAATCGCCGGAGGTATCTTTTGTGGTTTTGACTTCATTGGATTTTACAGTGCTGCCGTCATATCTACACTGTGCCTGATTGACGATTTCTCCAGTCGTACCAGTCTTAACTTTACCAGTAATGGTAACTGTAACCTTTTCGCCCGGTGCAATGCTCCAAGCACCGTTATTTTCCACGGTGTTTCCCGTTACCTTTACCGCATATCCAGCTTTGTCTGTCTGGGCATTCACATTTTCCAGTTTGTCCGGAACAGCATCTGAGAATGTCACAGAATCCGCAACCTCACTGCCGGTGTTTTCTACAACAATGGTATAGGTCAGGGTACCTCCTGCCACATAGGAAGACGTGTTCACCGTCTTCGTAATTCCCAGCTTTGCCTTCGGCGTATCCGGTGTAAACTTCACTTCATTGGAAGATTTGCCGTCTACCGTTGCCACATTGGAGATCTCTTCGGTCACGCCATTTTGGATTGTACCAGTCACCGTGATCTGCACCGTTTTTCCTGCCGGAACGTCAATTTTGTCCGGGAAATCAGCCACTGCAGCACCATCTACCTTATAAGTCATATTTTCCAGATACTGCAGCAAGTTCGCATCAGAAACAGCAACATCTTTCGCATCCTTTGCACCGGAATTGGTGACAGAAATGGTATAAGTAGCAGTCTGTCCGGCAATGCCGGTGTAGTACTTCTGCCCCAGATTCTTACCATTATAGGTAACAGAACCGCTCTTCACCGGCGTTTCGATCACAGCCTCATCCTTTTTCACCTGGATGGTCTTTTCCGCCTTTTCGCCGTGGTTTCCGGTAACGGTATTGGTCAGCGCCACGGTTTCGTCCTTGTCCACGGTACACTCGATTTCCTTGGTAACGCTCTTTCCGGCAGGCACGGCAATGCCTGTCCAGGCAGTGTCCCCGGTCGGTGTCAGTCCGCCCGGCAGGCATCCGTGATATCGATATCACCATCCATATCGCCGGTGTTGGTCACGGTAATGACAAACTTGACCTTATCGCCTTTTAAGTAGTATGCCTTTTCATTTTCCACCGTTTTGCTCAGACTGAACTGCGGTCCCTTGGGTGCGCTGACTGTCAGTTCCACGCTGTTTCCGCCGATGGACTTTTCCGCTGCATTGTCCCCGTAGCTTGCCGGAACGCTCAGATCGTTGGTGACCTTGCCGTCTGCTGTACCGTTCATCTTTACGGTACTGCTGTTCAGCGGCAGTGCCACATTCAGACGCACTGCCGGCATCTCGGCGTTCTCGTTCTTGCTGTTCAGCACAAAAGAGATGTCTGCCTTTGCGCCTTTTACGGTGACGGTGGGTTCTGCATCATAGCCTGCCGCCTGGATCGCCGACTTTACGGCGTTCCGGATGGCATCTGCTGCATCGCCCTGGAATGTCATGTTTTCCAGGCTGATCGTATCCCGGAAAGTCAGGCTCTTCACCCACTCTGCGCCTTTTTTCTGGGACGCATTGTTGGAAGAGGCGCTGAGCGTATAGTTCACCGAAGTGCCGCCTGCAATGTCGCTGGCTTTCAGACTGGTGCGGTCCTCGCTCTTGGACGCATTCCAGTTCATGGCTGCAATTGCGGTGATCGTATTGGACACGCTCTTTCCGGAGCCATCCTGTGAGATACGCACCTCTGCGACGGTGCCGTTCGGCGTTTGCCGTTCCGGAACTTCGCCTGGAGCCGGATCTGCTTGGTCTGACCGTTGTCAATACTGAATGTAATATACCGGCTGCCGTCCGGATTGACGTGCAGTACATATCCGTTGTACACTGCGCCGTCCCGGAAACCGTTTCCGGCAAAGTTGGGCAGCAGAAGATTCTGGTCGGTGATCTCGATCCGATAGGTGTCTTCTTCACCCTCATTGACATTGTTTCCGGAGATCGTCGCCATCAGATAGAACAGATCGCCGGATTCTACGCCTTCTTTGCCTTTCTCAGGATCAGGAATAGGGTTGTACTTACTGTCCCGAAATTCTATGCTGGAATTTGTCAATACCAGCGGTCCGCTCGCTTTCGCATTTTCTGCCGCCGACGCAAAGAACGCCGACGGAATGCAAGTCACGATCATCAAGACTGCCAGCAAGACACTGATGACTCTTGTACGCAGGTGTCTTGTCTTTTCTGTCTGCATAAAAAAACTCCTCTCATTGCGGGAACGCTGCACGCAGTCTGTTCTGCATTCTTTCGTGCAAACTTTGTACGGCGTTTCCTCAGATTTTTTGCACCGTGGCAGCAACATCGACAAAAACGATATACATACCACATTTTTTTACGGCAATTTCCACCAACTCCGCCGCTTTCAGCTGTTCAATTGTTTCCACAATCAAAAGAACATTTTGGCACAAATCACGGAAATCGCTCTGATACAACTTTATTATACTGATTATCCGTGAAATTTTATATCATTTTTTATATAATATTTGAAAAGCAAGAGGAAGAATCAGGAAGTCTATTCAAACGGCTTTCTGATTCTCCAAATTTTGCAGCGGCATCTCCGGCGAATGGCTGTCCGAATTTACCCGCATGCAACTTCTTTCAATCACATATGACGAATCCCGCCATTGTTTTTTCAAATATTTCGTGAAAAAAGCTATTGCAACATCGACCAAAATCCGGTATAATAGTATTAGATATGTTCCAACCTGGCGGAGCAGTCTGTATTATGGTGGTTCGGCGCACCATAAAGAGGTACGAATGGGATTCCGGCACGGTTTCTGTGTGCCGGGAACGAGAAGATTCCGCCGAAACTGTTGAGAGGATAACATGGCAGTAAAAACAACTGGAAATCCCCAGAGAGAAGAATTGAAACAGAAATTTGTAGACAGACTTCAGCTGGAGTGCAGTGTTTCTCCGGACGAGGCATCTGATAAGCAGATCTATCAGGTGCTGTCCGCACTGATGGTAGAAAAGCTGAAGCACAAGCGTCAGCACTTTGTAAACAAAACCAATTCCGTAGGCGGCAAGAGCGTGTACTACCTGTCTATGGAATTCCTGATGGGACGTTCCCTGAAGACCACCCTGTACAACCTGGAGCTGGCAGACGATGTTCGTGCCATCCTGCAGGACTATCACATCAACCTGGACAACATCTTTGAGTGCGAGCCGGACGCAGGTCTGGGCAACGGCGGTCTGGGCCGTCTGGCTGCCTGCTATCTGGACGCTATGGCAACCCAGGAGATCCCGGCAACCGGTCACTCCATCTGCTATGAGTACGGTATCTTCAAGCAGATCCTGGAGGACGGCTGGCAGACCGAGGAACCGGACAACTGGCTGCCGGGCGGCAGCGTCTGGCTGGATCCGAAGCCGGACGAGGCGATCGAAGTACACTTCGAGGGCAATGTCCAGGAATACTGGCAGGATTCTTACCACTACATCTCCCATGTCAACTACAACACTGTTATCGCCATCCCGTATGATATGTATGTCTCCGGCTATGGCAGCACCGGCGTTTCTACCCTGCGTCTGTGGAAGGCACAGGCACCCAGCTTTGACATGAAGGAATTCAACGAGGGCAACTATGAACAGGCACTGTCCCGGAACTCCATGGCAAATGCGATCTCCAAGGTGCTGTACCCGAACGACAACCACCTGGAGGGCAAGTCCCTGCGTCTGCGCCAGCAGTATTTCCTGTGCGCCGCAGCCATCGGTGATATCGTAAACCACCACATGAACGTATACGGCACACTGGAAAACCTGCACGAAAAGGTTGCCATCCACATCAACGACACCCACCCGACTCTGGCAATTCCGGAACTGATGCGTGTCCTGCTGGACGACTGCGGCTATACCTGGGATCGTGCATGGCACATCGTCACCAACACCTTCGCTTATACCAACCACACCGTAATGGCTGAGGCACTGGAAAAGTGGGATGTAAACCTGGTAAAACAGATCGTGCCGAGAATCTTCCAGATCATCGTGGAGATCAACAACCGCTACTGCGCAGGTCTGATGGAGCGCAACGGCGGCGACAGCGCAAGAACCACACGGATGTCCATTATCAAGGACAACCAGATCCACATGGCTACCCTGTGCGTTATGGCATCTCACAGCGTCAACGGCGTTTCCAAGCTGCACTCGGAGATCATCAAGGACAGCGTATTCCACGAAGAATATCTGGACACCCCGAACAAGTTCAAGAACGTCACCAACGGTATCGCATACCGGAGATGGCTGTATCAGTCCAACCCGGGTCTGACCCAGCTGCTGCGTGACAAGATCGGCGACGGTTTCCTGAAGGACGGCAGCGAGCTGAAAAAGCTGGACGTTTTCGCTGATGACAAGGCTGTTCTGGAACAGCTGCGCAAGATCAAGAAGGAAAACAAGGAGCGTTTCGCCAAGTTCGTCAAGAAAAAGAGCGGTCTCATCCTGGATACCGACAGTGTATTTGATGCACAGGTAAAGCGTCTGCACGAATACAAGCGTCAGCATCTGAATGCAATGCACATTCTGGCACAGTACAACGCCCTGCTGGAAAATCCGGATATGGACTTTACGCCCAAGACCTACATCTTCGCTGCAAAGGCAGCGCCGGGCTATTATCTGGCAAAGCAGATCATCAAGATGATCTGGGCGCTGTCTGAGGAGATCCGCAAGAATCCCCGCATCTCCGACAAGCTGTCCGTTTACTTCCTGGAGACTACTGCGTTACCATGTCCGAGCTGCTGATACCGGCTTGCGATATTTCGGAGCAGATCTCTCTGGCAGGTACAGAGGCATCCGGTACCGGCAACATGAAGCTGATGCTGAACGGTGCGATCACACTGGGTACACTGGACGGCGCAAACATCGAGATCGGCGACGCAGTGGGCGCTGACAACATCCTCATCTTCGGCATGAAGACCGAGGAAGTCAACACCCTCAAGGCTCGTGGCTATCGTCCGGAGGACTATTACAACAACAACCCGATCATCAAGAGCTGTATCGACCGGATGTATGCCGGCATCAACGGCTGCAAGTTCACCGAAGTGGCTGACTCCCTGCGCACCCAGGATCCGTACATGGTTCTGGCTGACTTCGACAGCTACTGCCAGGTACAGGAGCGCAGTTCAAAGCTGTACACCGACAAGGATACCTGGACCAAGATGTCCCTGCACAACATCGCAAACGCAGGCATCTTCTCCGCTGACCGTGCAGTTAACGAATATGCAAAGGATATCTGGAATATCTGAGAACGTGTTATCACACATTCTGATATAATCTGACGAAAACGGAGCAGCACAAACCCTGCTCCGTTTTCTTGAATGGGATGGGTTGTGTGAGGTATCCCTGCTTTATATTGTAGTGAAAACTATAGAAATAAGCCTTCCTTGAACCAGCGAAGCTGGTAAAGGAATTACAATGAATTTTTCCTTATCTGCAAATTTCACAGAAAAAATCCCTCAGTCAGCCTGCGGCTGCCAGCTCAGCACAAAGCACGCCCTTCGGGTGCCTTTCAAGGGAGCCTAACCTAATACAGGAAGTATCCCTTTGAAAAGAATACTCTCCCACTCCGCAAAGAAAGGAGCATCTCTGTATGCGTTATTTTTACAACAGCTGGGATCCGGCGTATAAGTCGCACTTCGGTGCGATCGCCCGGAACCAGAGCTGTCAGTTCACCATCTGCCTGCCGGAAGAAACTCCCCTGGATTTCTCGCCGGTGCTGGTGGTATTCCGCACCGGTTTCAAAGAGCGTTTTCTGCCCATGAACGTGAAAACCCATGAAAACGGCTACATCACCTATACCGCCGACCTTATCCCCAAGTATTCCGGCGTTCACTACTATTATTTCTCCTATACCTCCAACGGCGTGCGTCACTACATCAAGCGTGGCGATGCCTGCCATGGTATGCTGGATCAGGCGAAATGTTCCAGCTCACCGTCTACAACGAGGACTATCAGACACCGCAGTTTCTCAAAGGCGGCGTGATGTATCAGATCTTCCCCGACCGTTTTTGCAGCAGCGGCAAGGTGCATGACAATGTACCGTCTGACCGTGTCATGCGGAACTGGGGCGAGATGCCCTACTACAAGCCCGACCAGAATGGTCACGTCTGGAACAACGACTATTTCGGCGGCGACCTGGACGGCATCCGCAGCAAGCTGGACTATCTGAAAGACCTGGGCGTCACCTGCATCTATCTGAACCCGATCTTCGAATCCCACGAGAATCACCGCTATAACACCGCAAACTACCGGAATGTAGACCCGCTGCTGGGTACCAACGAGGACTTCCGGGAGCTGTGCAAGGCGGCAAAGGTACGGGGCATCTCCGTCATCCTGGACGGCGTATTCTCCCACACCGGCGCAGACAGCATCTATTTCAACAAGTTCGGACGCTACAACACGCCCGGCGCTTATCAGTCCGAGAACAGCCCGTATTACTCCTGGTATCACTTCTGGGGCAACAAGGAGTACGAGTCCTGGTGGGGCATCGACACCCTGCCGAATGTGGACGAGAACAACCCCAGCTACACCAAGTACATCTGCGGCGACGACGGCGTACTGGACTACTGGATGAACCTAGCGCCGCCGGATACCGTCTGGACGTGGCAGATGAGCTGCCGGACGAGTTCCTGGACAATCTGCGCACCTGCGTCAAGAAGTATGATGAGGAAAAAATCGTCATCGGCGAGGTCTGGGAGGATGCGTCCAACAAGGAGGCTTACGGCGTCAAGCGGCGCTATCTCCTGGGCGACCAGCTGGACAGCGTAATGAACTATCCGTTCCGTGAGGCGATCATCGCCTACATGAAGGGTGAGGCTGCCACCACGTTCCGGGACCGCATTATGGTGATCCTGGAAAATTATCCGAAATGCACGGTGGATGTGTTGATGAACTTTGTCTCCACCCACGACATCGAGCGTGCCATCAACCGTTTCGGCGGTCAGCCCTGCGACGACAAGAGCAAGGACTGGATGGCATCCAACGAACTGTCTCCGGACGAGTACAACCGTGGCAAGGCTCTGCTCAAGGGCGCTATGGTACTCCAGTTCTTCCTGCCCGGCGTCCCCAGCATTTATTATGGTGACGAGGCTGGCTTGCAGGGCTGGAAAGACCCGTTCAACCGCCGCTGCTATCCGTGGGGCAATGAGGATACGGAACTGGTGGAATACACCCGTCAGATGGCGAAGATCCGCCGGGAGCATCCGGCTTTTGCAGAGGGCGCTATGGAGTTCCTGGTACTGGAGGAAAGGTGCTGGGCTTTGCACGATACATTCTGCAGAACGGTTCCAGCGCTGTTGTGCTGATGAACCGCAGCGATGAGACTGCCATGGTCTCTCTCCGGGACAAGTGCTTTGAGAAGTATGCGTTCAGCACAGTAATCAGCGGCATCTGTGACGGCGATGCTGTCATTCTGCCGGCACACAGCTATGCAGTTGTCAGCGCCGTTCGCTCCAATCAAGCAAAAACGCAGTAAATTCTCCGGGATTTTTCTGCATTCAGACAAAAGGCGGCAGAGATGCCGCTTTTTTGTTGGCTGTTTTTATTTGCGGCTTGTTCTAAAATCAAAGATATCTATTTTATTTTGCAAAGATTTCAAAAGAAAAACTTCTTTTTTTTGAAAGTGTCGAAAAAAGCTTTACAAGCGTCCGGAAATGTGCTATACTATATGAGTCGCCAATCGAGGTGTGGCTCAGTTTGGTAGAGCACTACGTTCGGGACGTAGGGGCCGCAAGTTCGAATCTTGTCACCTCGACCAATTGTAGAAGGCTGAATTACGAAAAAAGCTCGTAATTCAGCCTTTTTTCGTTACCTGGGGTGTTTTGCGAAAAACAGGTTTTTCCTAAAATGGCAAGTAAATACGGGCAAATGGCAAGTAAAATGGCAAGTGGAAAACGGGCAGTTTGTGCCAGTTATTGGAGTTTTTGGAGTTGCCTAGCGTTGTCCAATAAAGAAAGAAGGCAAATGGATTTGAACAAAAATATGAAAAGCATACAGCCTATAGACCCCGTCATTACACTTCCAGCCTATCCGAATCAAAGGCAATACCGTGCAAAGTCACCAGACGCTCTTTGTGCGGTATTGCCTTAAAATAAAATAGGCAAAGGATTTGTCACTGCCAATCGCAGCAAGTCCTTTGCTTTTTATTATTTCCGTTCCGACCGCCTGTGATTTCTGTACTCCTTAGGCGTCATTCCATAGAGTGCCTTAAATTTGCGGCAAAAATATCCCACATTTTCAAAGCCTGCTGTCTGAGCTATAACGAAAACGCTGTTTTCAGTTTCCGTAAGAAACTTGGCAGCACGCTTCAAACGATATTCCAGAGCATAATTAATGGGCGATGTATGCAGATAGCTTTTAAAAATATTCAGCACACTGCTTTTGCTTATAGAAACAGATCTTGCAATGTCTTCCAAGGTTATCCGACGATAATAGTTTTTGTGGATATGCTGCATCATTATCTGCAGCTGTGCTTGTGCCTGTGCGGAGGTTTTGTTTATGTTTTGCGTGTCGTTCCAACTTATGCTTTCGTAAATCTGCCCCCATAGCTTCATAATAAGTTCGGTTGTTTTCAGTTCGGATATGCTTTTCGATTCCTGTATGGCAAACACATTTCGTATTGTATCAAGCATCTCACATTGCTTTTCATCTGTCGGCGATATTATCAGGCATTCAACCGAGGACATAAGCACAGGCTTTATATATTTGCGGTATATCAAACTGTTTTCTGCGGCTATCAGAAGCGGAGAAAAGACCATATTGGGAATAATTGTACTTTCGCTGCTCTCAAACCGATGTATCACCTGTGTGTTGATGAAAATTGCTTCCCCTGTGTTAAGCACATATCTGCTGCTGCCCACAAAAAAATCTGCCGTCCCATTTTCTACAAGCACAAACTCAACCTCGGGGTGCCAGTGCCAGTCAATACAGTGCAGGTCAAAGAGCCATATATCCTCATAATAATATCGAAAGGGATATTCCTCACTGCCGTGACTTATGGTTTCACGAAGAGTTTCGTCAGTGATGATCTTTGCGTAGCCGTCGTTAGGTTTTTCAAATTCATCCTCCATTTATGCGATATAGTGTAATAAAAATGCGATATTGTACATTGAAATATGCCGTTTGTTATGATATGATACAATTATATCAAAAAGCGAAAGGAACGTCAAGATGAATTACAGAAAAACTCTTATTGCCTGTTATCTTGGATTTATTACACAAGCTATTACAGCAAATTTTGCACCGCTGCTATTTCTCACATTCCACAATGTTTACAATATCCCTCTCGGAAAAATTGCGCTCATATCATCCGTTTTCTTTATCACCCAGCTTATTGTGGATATTCTCTGTGCAAAGTTTGCGGACAGAATAGGCTACCGCAGATGCGTTGTGGGTTCTCAGCTGTTTTCGGCAGCAGGACTTCTGGGACTTGCGTTTTTTCCTCAGATAATGCCCGACCCGTTTATGGAATAATCATCAGCACAATTGTATATGCGGTGGGCAGCGGTCTTACGGAGGTGCTTGTCAGCCCTATCGTTGAATCCTGTCCCTTTGAGCATAAAGAGGCGGCAATGAGTTTGCTCCATTCCTTTTACTGTTGGGGCTCGGTAGGAGTTATCCTGCTTTCCACAGTATTTTTCTCGGTGTTCGGTATAGGCAATTGGAAATGGCTTGCTTGTATCTGGGCAATAATTCCGCTGTATAATATGTTTAATTTCATCACCTGTCCCATTGAACACCCTGCCGAGGACGGGCAAGGTATGAGTATCGGAAATCTTTTAAAAACCCCCGTGTTCATTATTTCCATACTGCTGATGATATGTGCGGGAGCGTCGGAGCTTTCAATGGCACAGTGGGCATCTGCATTTGCGGAATCTGCTTTGGATCTTTCAAAGGCTATGGGAGATATTGCCGGGCCTTGCCTGTTTGCGGTGACTATGGGAATAAGTCGCTCACTGTATGGAAAATACGGCGACAGGCTTGACCTAATAAAATTTATGATAGGCTCAGGCATGCTTTGCCTGATATGCTATCTTGTTGCTTCCCTGTCGGATATTCCCATGCTTGGGCTTGCAGGCTGTATAATATGCGGCTTTTCCGTTGGAATTATGTGGCCTGGAACCATAAGCATCTGTTCGGGGAAAATGCCCTCAGGCGGCACAGCAATGTTTGCCCTTCTTGCCATGGCAGGCGACCTTGGCGGTGCAATAGGTCCGGGTATCGTAGGAAACATTTCACAAAGTGCAGGAGATGATATTCGCAAGGGCGTGCTTGCAGGCTGTATTTTTCCACTTGTGCTTGTTATTCTGACTTTTGTGATTTCCAAAAATGTCAATAAAAACAGGCAGGAATGAAAGAGTATGACTATAAGGCAATACCGTACAAAGAGCGTCTGACGACTTTGTGCGGTATTGCCTGAATCAGTACAATGTGATTCATATCGATATCCAGCAGTTTGTCAGCAAATATCCTGTGATAAAAGACATGGTGGCACGCTTAACAAAGGAATTGTTGTTTGATGTGAAAATGGAAATGCCGGATGTTACATTGTTTGATGAAACAGACTTGGTAAGGACATCAAAAGATATTTTTTCGCAGAAACGGGAAAAGTTTATCTTTATCATTGATGAGTGGGATTCCATTTTCCGGGTGCATCGGGACAATGCAGCAGCTCAGAAGGAGTACTTGGATTTTCTTCGGGATCTGCTGAAAGGACAGCCTTATGTGGCACTTGCCTATATGACAGGCATTCTCCCAATCAAGAAATACGGTCAACATTCTGCACTGAATATGTTCAAGGAATAAGCTATGACCAATCAATATGCACTCGCAAAATTCACTGGTTTTACAGAGAGGGAAGTTCGTCAGCTCTGTGAATGTTATCATATGTCTTTTGAACAAACGAAAGATTGGTACGATGGCTATACTGTCAATGGTATATCCATTTATAATCCAAGATCTGTAACATCAGCGATGATGAACGGCATCTTTGACAGTTACTGGACACAGACTGAAACCTATGAGGCTTTGAAAATGTATATCGTCCGCAATGAGAACGGCTTGCGGGATAAGATCATTCGAATGATTGCCGGAGAATATATTTCCATCAATACGAAAACATTTCAGAACGATATGTGTACTTTTGAAACCGCAGATGATATTTTGACCTTACTGGTGCATCTGGGCTATCTGACATACGACTTCGATACAAAAACCGCCTGGATTCCCAACAAGGAAGGGCGGCAAGCAACTTTTCTATCGGAAAAAGGTCTTGACAAGGTACTGCAATTGTGCTAAAATGAGAATGAAAGAGATATTATGTAGTGGCATCATACCACGCACAAAAAGAAAAGCCCCCAGAGGTCGCAACTCTGGGGGCTTTCGCCTTATCCCATACAAGAATCAGGCAAAATGTTGTGCTGTTGTCGGGCTACTTCCTGCTCAGTCACTTGTAGAAGAGATATAAAATCTCATCTGCTACAACAGAAATTAAGAGAGAAATTATGTAATATAGCATTAAGCATACCATCTCTTTATTTACAGTCAAAAGTTTATAGTGCACTAAAAACTCTTGATTTTTTCTATCATTTTATGGTATACTATAAAAAGAGGTGATTGTATGGTAGAACGTAAGATCTATATGGATAAAATCAAAAAACTGCAGGACCAACAGATCAATTAAAGTTGTGACAGGTGTCCGAAGATGCGGAAAATCAACGTTGCTAAGACAGTTTCAGTCGTATCTTCTGAACACTGGAGTCGAACAAGAACAGATCATTGCAATCAATTTTGAAGATGTTGAAATGAGGGTTTGCTGGATTATCATGCGTTGCATTCTTATGTGACAGAGCGACTGGTTCCCGGTAAGATGACTTATATATTTCTGGATGAAGTTCAGGCGGTTCCGAACTTTCAGAAAGCGGTAGATTCGCTGTTTCTTCGTGAAAATACGGATATTTATATTACCGGGTCTAACGCATACTTACTTTCTGGTGAGCTTGCAACACTTCTCTCTGGAAGATATATTGAGATTCATATGCTGCCTTTATCTTTTGCGGAATATCTGGAATTATCCGGTCTTGAAAAGCATTCTGCATGGCAGAAGTATTTTCAGAACGGCGGGTTTCCATATGCCGTACAAATTGATGATGATTCCATTCGGCATGATTATCTGGACGGCATTTATCACACAGTTTTGATCAAGGACGTGGCTTCCCATAAACGAATCAATGACATCAGTTTATTGGAAAGTGTGATCAAGTTTATGTTCGACAATATCGGCAATATTGTATCCTCCAAGAAGATCGCAGACAGTCTGACTTCATTTGGACGAAAAACCACATCTTTAACGGCTGAAAACTATGTAACCGCTTTAACAGAAGCATTTATTCTTTACAAAGCTGAACGCTATGATATACAGGGAAAACATCATTTAAAATCTCTGGAAAAATATTATGCCGTCGATATGGGACTTCGTCAACTGCTGCTTGGAAATCGCAGACGTGACATCGGACATATCCTTGAGAACATTGTATATCTGGAACTGATTCGCAGAGGATACCATGTCAGCATTGGTAAAGTGGGTGAACTGGAAGTAGACTTTGTTGCAGAACGCAGCGGAGAGACAGCATACTATCAGGTTTCTGCTACTGTTATGAG
>ENA-OQEX01000267-OQEX01000267.1-human-gut-metagenome-genome-assembly--contig:-NODE-267-length-30254-cov-8.532247_pt1 | contig 30254 bp, 33 predicted proteins | sample MGYA00242802_ERZ504649 | MGnify/ENA primary metagenome ERZ504649 (study PRJEB26092, sample SAMD00036194) | human gut metagenome | host: Homo sapiens | study: EMG produced TPA metagenomics assembly of...
GCCGCGGCAATCTCCTTCTCCAGGCGTGCCTTCTCGGCCGAAAGGTCAACCTTGCCCTCGAGCACCACAAAGACCTCGACGCCGCTGTCAACAACGGCGATGCTCGCAGCCGGCTTCTCACGTCGGTACCCATGACCAGCGAGGCAGTGTTTGCCAGCGGCTCGATGGTCGAGCGCAGGCTCTCGAGCTTCTCGATGTCCTCGGCACCGGCGCGCACGACCACGTCGAGCTCGGCCTTGGGCTCAAGCGATAACGCGAACGCGTGGCGCGGGCGGCGGACACGACGGCGCGGCACAGCTCAAACGCGCGCTCGGCGTCCTCGTCGACATACTTGGCATAGTCGGCGGGCTCGGGCCACTTGGCGATCATGAGCGCCTCGGCGCGGTCAACGTTGCCCTCGGCATCCAAGTCGAGCACGCTCGCCGGCATGTTGTCCCAGATCTCCTCGGTGACAAACGGCATGAGCGGGTGCATCAGGCGAATGGAGGTGTCGAGCACAAAGATCAGGTTGCGCTGCGCCTGTAGACGGCCCTCGCCCTTCAGGCGGGCCTTGGTGACCTCGACGTACCAGTCGCAGACCTCGTTCCAGAAGAACTGCTGCACGCCGCGGGCCATGTCGCCAAAGGTGTAGTTCTCGATGCCCTCGGTGACCATCTTGACGGCCTTGGCCAGGCGGCTGAACATCCAGGCGTCGGCCGGCGTCTCCACGACGGGCTCGCCAGGGGTGTAGCCTTCCATGTTCATAAGCAGGAAGCGGCTGGCGTTCCAGATCTTGGTGACGAACGACTTGGCCTGCTCGGTGCGCGGGCTGTCGATGAGCTTCTTGGTCTTCTTGTCGATATTCGCGTCGAACTTGACGTCCTGGTTGTTGGTGCACAGCGTGAGCAGGTTGAAGCGCATAGCGTCGGCGCCGTACATGCCGATGAGGTCCATGGGGTCAACGCCGTTGCCCTTGGACTTGGACATGCGGCTGCCGTCCTTGGCCAGGATCGTCGGGTAGATGACAACGTCCTTAAACGGCACCTCGTCCAAGAAGTACAGCGAGCTCATGACCATGCGGGCGACCCACAGCGCGATGATGTCGCGCGCAGTGACGAGCGCCGTCGTGGGGTGATGGCCCTCGAGCAGCTCCGGCTTTTGCGGCCAGCCCTGCGTGGCGAAGGTCCACAGCTGCGAGCTGAACCAGGTGTCCAGCACGTTCTCGTCCTGATGCACGTGATGGCCGCCGCACTTGGGGCACACGTCGGTGTCCTCGGTCAGAGCGTCCTCCCAGCCGCAGTCCTCGCAGTAGAACACGGGGATACGGTGGCCCCACCAAAGCTGACGCGAGATGCACCAGTCCTTGAGGTTTTCCATCCAGGTGGTGTAGGTCTGCGTCCAGCGCGCGGGGTGGAAGGTGACCTTGCCGGAGTTGACGGCGTCGAGCGCCGGCCCCTTGAGCTTATCGACAGCGACGAACCACTGCTCGGACAGCCACGGCTCAAGCGCGGCATCGCAGCGGTAGCAGTGCATGACGGAGTGATCGAGCTCGTCGACATGATCGAGCAGATCGTGCTCCTCAAACCACTTGATGACGGCCTCGCGGCACTCGTCGCGGTTCATGCCGGTAAACTCGCCGAAACCCTCGACGACCACCGCGTGCTCGTCGAAGATATTGATCTGCGGCAGATCGTGGGCCTGACCCATGGCGTAATCGTTGGGGTCGTGGGCCGGGGTGACCTTGACAAAGCCGGAACCAAAGTTGGCGTCGACATGCCAATCCTCAAAGATGGGGATCTCGCGGTCGACGATGGGGAGCTTGACGGTCTTACCCACAAAGGCGGCCTTCTCGGGGTCCTTCGGGGAGACGGCGACGCCCGTGTCGCCGAGCATGGTCTCGGGGCGCGTGGTAGCGACGACGATGTAGTCCTGGCCGTTGACCGGCTCAGTCAGCGGGTAGCGCAGGTGCCACAGATGGCCCTTCTCATCCTTGTACTCGGCCTCGTCGTCCGAGATAGCGGTGGTGCAGTTGGGGCACCAGTTGACGATACGCTTGCCGCGATAGATCAGGCCGTCGTGGTACCAGTCGCAGAACACCTTGCGCACAGCCTGCGCGTAGTCCTCGTCCATGGTAAAGCGCTCGTTATCAAAGTCGACGGAGCAGCCCATGCGCTTGATCTGCTCGACGATGATGCCGCCGTACTCGTGGGTCCAATCCCAGCAGGCGTCGACAAACTTATCGCGGCCGATCTCCAGGCGGCTGATGCCCTCGCTCTTGAGCTTCTTGTCGACCTTGGTCTGCGTGGCGATACCGGCGTGGTCGGTGCCGAGCACCCAGCGCGTGGACTTGCCGCGCATGCGGGCCATACGGATGATGGCGTCCTGGATGGAGTCGTCGGTGGCGTGACCCATGTGGAGCTTGCCGGTTACGTTGGGAGGCGGAATGGTGACGGTGCAATCGCCCACGCCCTCACGGCGCTTGTAGTAGCCGCCGTCAAGCCACTTCTGCAGGATCGCCGGCTCGTTGGTCGACGGATCGTAGTTCTTGGGCATTTCTTCCATATATCTCTCCCTGTCCCGCCGGCGCGTCCGCCTGCTTGGTTTTCGCTCGGTCAGGTCCTGGCTCGCACGAAGAGCACATTAAGTGCTCTTCGGCTCGTGCGGAATCTACGAAAACCAAGCAGGCGGACGCGCCTTAGGTATCGATTACTTCAGTCTGAATTGACTTCGCTTTGGCTTAAACAAACACACAGAATAACACAGGTAGTTGGGGTTATTGCGTATATATAAAATAGCCTCCGACCGCGGATGGTCGGAGGCTATTTGCAAGCACGTTTTTGTCAGGTTTACCCGTAGATGCGTTGGGGCTGTTCTTCGCCCTTTACGGCAGCTTCGGTTACGATGACCTTGGCGACGCCCTCCTCGCTGGGCAGGTCGAACATCGTCTGCTGCAGCACGTCCTCGCAGATGGAACGCAGGCCGCGGGCGCCGGTCTTGCGGGCAAGCGCCATGCGGGCGATCTCGTGCAGGGCAGCATCCTCAAACTCAAGCTCAACGTCCTCGAGCTGGAACATCTTGCGGTACTGGCGCACCACGGCGTTCTTGGGCTCGGTCAGAATCGACACCAGGTCGTCCTCGTCGAGCGCCTGCGTCTGGGTGACGACGGGCGTACGTCCCACAAACTCGGGGATCATGCCAAAGGCGTTGAGGTCCTGCGGGAGCACCTGACGCAGCAGGTCGTTCTCGTCGACCGATGTGGGGCCGGCAATCTCGGAGTTAAAGCCCACGCCCTTGTTGCCCACGCGATCGGCGATGATCTTGTCCAGACCGACAAAGGCACCGCCGCAGATAAACAGGATGTTGGTCGTATCGATCTGCAGCAACTCCTGCTGGGGATGCTTGCGGCCGCCGGTTGGCGGAACGCTTGCCACCGTGCCCTCAAGAATCTTAAGCAGCGCCTGCTGAACGCCCTCGCCCGAAACGTCGCGGGTGATGGAGAGATTCTCGGCCTTGCGGGCGATCTTGTCGATCTCATCGACATAGATGATGCCGACCTGCGCGCGCTCAATATCGCCATCGGCGGCATTGATGAGCTTGAGCAGGATGTTCTCCACATCCTCGCCCACGTAACCGGCCTCGGTGAGCGCGGTGCGTCGGCGATGGCAAACGGCACCTCGAGGATGCGCGCGAGCGTCTGGGCGAGCAGGGTCTTACCGGTACCGGTGGGACCGAGCAGCAAAATGTTGGACTTAGCGAGCTCCACCTCGTCCATATCATCGTCAAGCTGCGAGTCCAAACCGTCGTCAAAGGCCGAAAGCGCGGCACCGCCCTCGATCACGCGGCGGTAATGGTTGTACACGGCAACCGACATGGCGCGCTTGGCGTCCTCCTGGCCCATGACATAGGCCGAAAGCTCGTCATAGATCTCGTGCGGCGTCGGCACATGCGTAATGACCTGGCGGGCGTCGTCCTCGAGCTCAAAGCCTCGGCCTCGGGATCCATGGCGGGCTGCCCGGCAGCCTGGCCGTGGTCGTTGAGGAAGCCCGGCAGCTTGCCGTTGCGGGCAGCGTCCATAAAGTCCGAAGCCAGCGACTCCTCCAGAATCTCGGAGCAGGCGGCAACGCACTCGTCGCAGATAAAGATGTTGGTCGGACCCTTTACGAGACGACGGACCTGCCCCTGCTCTTTTCCGCAGAAGGAGCAGCGGATGGGATTGCCGTTCTCGTCGAAGTTGTCCTGCATGTTACCAGCCATCCTAGGCGTCCTTCGCAGCGAGGTCGCGCGAGGTGACGATACGGTCGATCAGGCCGTAGTCGAGGGCCTCGGCAGCGGTCAGGTAGTTGTCGCGCTCGGTATCAGCCTGGACCTTCTCGATGGGCTGGCCCGAGGCGTCGGACAGGATCTGGTTGAGCTCGCGACGGGTCTTCTTGATCTCCTCGGCCACAATCTCGATCTCGGTCTGCTGGCCCTGGGCACCGCCGCTGGGCTGGTGAATCATGACCTTGGAATGCGGCAGGCAGAAGCGCTTGCCCTTGGCGCCGGCCGAAAGCAGCACGGCGGCCATAGACGCGGCCATACCGACGCAGATGGTGGAGACCTGCGGCTTAATGAAGTTCATGGTGTCCAGAATCGCCAGGCCGGAGTAGACCTCGCCACCGGGCGAATTGATGTAGAGCGAGATATCCTTCTCGGCATCCTGGCTCTCAAGATGCAACAACTGGGCAACGACCAGGTTGGCGCTGACGGAGTTGATCTCCTCGCCCAAGAAGATGATGCGGTCGTTGAGCAGGCGCGAATAGATATCATAGCTGCGCTCGCCGCGCGGCGTCTGCTCGATAACGTATGGCACGAGGGCGGAATCGAACTTAGCGATCATACGCATCTCCATTTCTCTCTTACGGACCAAATTGGTTCTAGATAAACGTACGGTGCCCGCATGCTATGCATTGGCTGGCACCGTACGAAGCAACCGGATAACCGGTGTATAACTTTACCCCATCACGGGCGCAGGCATGCGCTCGCGGGCAAGGTGGCGAGAATTACTCGGCGTCCTTGGCGGTCTCGTCGACCTCGGTCACCTTGGCGTTCTCGACAGGTGGTCGACGGCCTTGGAGCGACGGATGGACTCACGGACGGCAGGCATGCGGCCATCGGCGATGAACTCGGCCTTGGAAGCCTCGACGTCCTTGACGCCGGCCTTCTCGAACTCGGCGTTGATGTCGTCCTCGGTGACCTCAATCTTGAGCTCGCGGGCAAGGGCGTCGAGAGCCAGGGACTCACGGGCAACGTCGTTGGCCTGCTTGTGCAGGTCACCGATGAACTGCTCCATGGTCAGGCCGGAAGCGGGCAGCCAGGTGTCCAGCGTCATGCCGCGGGCAGCGAGGTTGGACAGGAAGTTCTGGCCAAGCTCCTCAAAGACGGACTGCTCGTAGTCGGCGTCCATCTCGTCGAGCTGCAGGCGCTCGGCGAGAGCGGAGACGCAACGGTTCTCCTTCTCGGCCGGGAGGCGGGAAGCCTTGTCCTGCTCGATCTCGAGCTTGATGGCGTCGCGCATGGCGTCGATGCTGTCGAAGCCAAAGTCGGACTTGACGAGCTCGTCGGTGAGCTCGGGGGTGTTGCGGACCTTGATGCCCTTGACGGTGACCTCGACGGTGTGGGTCTCGGCCTCCTCGCCCTCCTCGACCTCGTCGGTCCAGGTGACGGTCTTGACGTCGTCAACATTGGCGCCGATCAGGGCCTCGTTGAACTCCTTGGGGTTGCTGTCACTACCGGCGATGAGCATGCGGCCCTCAGCGGCGAAGTTGTCGGCGTTCTCGACGGCCTTGAGGTCGACGGTGACGTAGTCCTCGGCCTCGACGGCGCGGCCCTCGACGTCCTCGAAGGTGGCACGGTAGTTGAGGAGCATCTCGACCTGGTTGTTGATCTCGGACTCGGTGACCTCCGCAGGGGGCATCTCGATCTCGACAGCGTCGAAGGAGGAGAGCTCAGCAGCGGGACGCAGGGAGAACTCGACGGTGTAGGTGTAGTCCTCGTGATCCTTGGCGAGGTCGAGGTCCCTGTAGTCACCGTTCTTGGTGGGGACGATGTCCAGCTCGTTGAGGACGGCGGGCTCGTTGGCGGCGATCAGGTCGTTGGTGGCCTGAGCGAGAGTAGCCTCGGCGCCAAGAGCGGAGTCGATGACCGGACGGGGAGCCTTGCCGGCGCGGAAGCCCGGGAAGCGGTACTTCTTGGCGGTGTCCTTGTAGGCCTTCTTGATCGCGGCGTCGACGTCGGCGGCCGGGATGGTGACCGTAGCGGTGAGCTTGGCGTCCTTGACGTCAGAAGCGGTGATGTTCAACACGTTCCTCCTCATACTGCCCAGCTTATCTGAGGTGCTGGTACCTTTATGCAACAAGCGTCGCGAGGCATAAGCCGACGCGGGTGCGTTGGTGCGGGCGAAAGGACTCGAACCTTCACGGGAATCCCACCAGAACCTAAATCTGGCGCGTCTACCAATTCCGCCACGCCCGCATGAGCGCACAGACTAGGAATGATAGCAGATACAAGCGGCAAGCGCACGCACACCTTTTACAGGCTCACGACCTCACCACGAGTGCAAAAGGCGGGACGAGTTGTCCCGCCCCGCCCATTACGACTTGTTCGCTGACCAGCTACTCCCCCAGCAGGGCCTTCTCGGGCGTGATCGGCAGCGAGCGTACCTGATGTCCGGTGGCGTGTGCCACGGCCGAGGCCACGGCGGCGAGCGGCGTGTTGATGACGACCTCGCCGATCGACTTGGCACCAAACGGACCCGTCGGCTCGTAGCTCGGCTCAAAGGCCACGCGTATGCTGCCGATATCCAGGCGCGTGGGTAGCTTGTAGCTCATAAAGTTGCCGGTGCGCAGGCGGCCGCGGTCGTCGTGCTCGACGATCTCGTAGAGCGCATGGCCGATACCCTGGCAATGCCGCCCTCGGCCTGGACGCGCGCGAGTGCCTCGTTGATCACGGTGCCGCAGTCGACGGCCGCCGCGTAGTCCACAACAGTCACCTTGCCGGTGGCCTTGTCGACCTCGACCTCGGCAATGCCGGCCATAAACGGCGGAGGAGAAACGGGCAGGCAGGCAGAAGCATGCGAGGTCAGTGCGTCGCCGCCAGCGATGTTCTTGACGCACAGGTTGGCAAAGTCGCGCAGTGTGAGGTAGCGGTTCTGCTCACGAGCGGCACGCTCGTCGGACAGGCGCACGTACTGGCCGTCGAAGACCACGTCGGCGGCGTCAACGTCCCACATCTGAGCGCCTTGGCGCAAATCTTCTCGCGCAGCTCGGTCGCGGCGTTCTTGGCGGCAAGGCCCGTCACGTAGGTACCGGAGCTCGCGTACGAGCCGGCGTCGAACGGCGACACGTCGGTGTCCACGCCGCGCACCACGATCAGCGAGCTCTCCACGCCCAGCTCCTCGGCGGCAATCTGCGCCAAGATCGTGTCGACGCCCATGCCGTTATCGGTGGCGCCGGTGCCGATGGTAATGAAGCCGTCCTCTTCCAGGCGCATGTCGATGCCGGCGATGTCGACATTGGAAATGCCCGAGCCCTGCATGGTGAGCGCACAACCCAGGCGCGCACACGGTCGCCCAGGTCGACGGCCAGCGGCTTGTCGCGCCAGCCGATAATGTCCATCGCGCGCAGCAGGCAGCGGTCGAGTGCGCAGGCGTTGAGCTTCTCGTTGTAGTACTGCGGCATGGTCTCGCCCTCGCGCACGATGTTCTTAAGGCGCAGGTCGGCGGGGTCCATGTGCAGCATGTCGGCGAGCTCGTTGACGGCGCTCTCCACGGCAAACTGGCCCTGGGTGGCACCGTAGCACGATACGCACCGCCACGGTTGGTATTGGTGTAGACGGCGTCCCAGCTAAAGCGGCTCGCCTTCACGTGGTTGTAGATGGGCAGGCTCTTGTGGCCCGAAAGGCCGATCGTCGTGGTGGCGTGCTCGCCATAGGCGCCGGCGTTGGACAGCGTGTGCAGGTCGATGGCCGTGATGGTGCCGTCGTTCATGGCGCCCAGCTTAACGGTCATCTGCATCTGGTGGCGCGAGTTGCCCGCAGTGATGGTCTCCTCACGGGTGTAGCAGCAGTAGCTCGGACGGCCGGTCTGCTGCGTCACAAACGCAACGAAGATCTCGCAGCAGCCCGTCTGCTTGGAGCCAAAGCCACCGCCGATGCGCGGCTTAATGACCTGCACCTGCGACTGCGGAATGTCGAGCGACTGCGCGACCATGCGGCGCACGTGGAAGGGCACCTGCGTAGAGGTGGTCACCGAGATGCGTCCGAATGCGTCAGTCGTCGCGAAGGCACGGAAGGTCTCCATGGGCGCGGTCTGCGTGGCCTGGCTGGTGTAGGTGCGCTCAAAGACGATGTCGCTCTGGGCGAAGGCCTCGTCAAGGTCGCCAAAATCGCTGGTACCGCTGCACACCAGGTTGCGCGGGACATCGCCGCCTGCGGGAACATAAAGGTCACGTCGCCCTCGGGGTGGACCACGATGTCGTTATCGAGCGCCTGGGTAAAGTCGAGCAGGGGCTCGAGCACCTCGTAGTCGACCTTGATGAGCTTGAGCGCCTTGTCTGCGGCCTCCTCGGTCTCGGCGGCGACGATCGCCACCTCCTCGTTTTGGTAGCGCACGAGGTTCTCGAGGATCAGACGGTCGTATGGACTCGGCTGCGGATAGCTCTGACCGGCGATGGTAAAGCGGCGCTTGGGCACGTCCTCGTAAGTGTAAACGCCCACGACGCCGGGCACCTTCAGGGCGCGCGAAGTATCGATGGAGCGGATCTTGGCGCGGGCATAGGGGCTGCGCTTGAGTTTGACGATCAGGCGCCGGCGGGCACCATATCGCCCGTGTAGACGGGACGGCCCTCGAGCAGCGCCTTCGAGTCCTTCTTGGGCTGCTTATGGGTGATCTGCTTGTACGAGACACCGTCGCAGCTGGTGTCGTTGACCGGCAGCTCGGGCATCTCAAAGCCCACCTGCACGCCGGACTCGTTGAGGAAGCGGACAATGGCGCGCAGCTGGCTCTCGTAGCCGCTGCAACGGCAGAGGTTGCCGGCGAGCTGGCGCGACAGCTCCTCGCGCGTGGCGACGAGGCTCGGGTCCTCCTTGGCGGCGCGGGCAAGCGCCAGCACGTTCATGATAAGGCCGGGGGCGCAAAAACCGCACTGCTCGGCGCCTTCGGCAGCCATCGCGCGGGCAAGCGCCTCGGACTCGGCCTTGAGACCCTCGAGCGTGGTGATGGTGTGACCCTCAACGCGGGCGGCGGGAACCGAGCAGCTCAGCACCGGGTCGCCGTCGAGCCACACCGTGCACAGGCCGCAGTTGGTGGTCTCGCAGGCGCAGCGCACCGACGCACAGCCCTGCTCGCGCAGCAGCGCAAAGAGCATAGTGTCGGGGGCAATCTGAACCTTGACCTTGCGGCCGTTGAGCGTAAAGGAAAGATCGATGAGTTTGGCAGCCATTAGCGCACCTCGCTAGAATCGACGCCGGGCACGCGGCGGCAGGAATACTCGTCCGTGGCAAACTTAGGAATCTGCACGGTCTCGAGCTCGCGGGCAAGCGCGGCAGAAAGCTCGATGCCGGCGGCACGACGCACGGCCTGGACGGCGAGCGGTGCGAGATGCGACGGCGGTACTCGACCGAGCCCCACAGGTTGGTTCCGTAGCTCAGGCACGCACGGATGCAGCAAGGGCGCGAAGCTCGTCCTCGGAAGGCTGCTCGCTGGAAAGGCACATGCCTCGCCCTGCAGCAAGGTAGCGCGCAGCGGGCGGGCGCCCACGGTGACGTGCCAGCTGTTGTCCCACCAGGCGGCGGTGACGTTTAAGGAGGGGAAGTCGGTCGCGGCCTTGCGCACGGCCTCATAGCTCGCGCGGTAATCGTGCTTGACGACCACGACATGCTCGATCACGTCACGTACGTAGCCCATGTCCACGAACTCCGCGAGCGGCACGCGACCGGCGCCCGTCAGCTCAACATAGGAATCGAGCGCCAAAAAAGCCGAAAGCACGTCCGAGAAGCCAAAGCGGCCGTAGATGCTGCCGCCCACCGTGGCGGTATTGCGCAGCTGCACGCCCACGATGTCGTGGACGGCGAACTCAAAGACATTGTTGACAAGCGCGTTGAGCTCGGCATGGCGCTCGAGCTGGCGCAGGGCGCACATGGCACCGATGCGAAACTCGGTCTCGGTCTCCTCAATCTGATCGAGTCCGCAGGCCGAAAGGTCAATCGCCGTCGCCACGCGACGCGAACCCAGGCGCATCCAGATGCCGCCGCCCACAATCTTGTTGTTGCGGTTCTTCTGCAAGAGCTCATAGGCTTCGGCCGCGTTTCCAACACGGACGTAGGAACCGAACTTGAGCACGTTCTCCCCCATCTCTTTACTTGTCCAGTATCTCTAAGTGTACCAAACGAGGGCGCACGACCCTCACCATCATAGAAAAAGGCTCCCGGCCGATATGGTCGGGAGCCTTAAGCTCATCAGCTGGTGCTGAACGGAGCTATGTCAAGCTGAATTTAGCAGACGCCCTGAGCGAGCATGGCGTCGGCGACCTTCAGGAAGCCGGCGATGTTGGCGCCCATGACAAAGTTGCCCTCCTGGCCATACTCCTTGGCGGTGTCGTCCACGTTGTGGAACATGCCGCGCATGAGCTGCTCGAGCTTGCCGTCGACCTCCTCGAAGGTCCAGGACAGGTGCTCGGCGTTCTGGCTCATCTCGAGGCCGGACACGAGCACGCCGCCGGCGTTGGCAGCCTTACCGGGCATAAAGGCGACGCCGTTCTCCTGGAAGTAGGTCGTGGCCTCGATGGTCGTGGGCATGTTCGCGCCCTCGCCGACCACCTTGCAGCCATTAGCGACGAGCGCCTGGGCGTCCTCGAGCAGCAGCGTGTTCTCGCGAGCGCAGGGCAGCGCGATGTCGCAGGGCAGCTGCCACACACCGCGGCCGTCGCCCTCGTGCCACACGGCACCGGGCTTCTCGTCAACGTACATGGCGAGCGTGACGCCCTTGTCGTGGCCGGAGCGCTTCTGGTTGTAGACGTGCTCGAGCACGGAGTAGTCGATGCCGTCGGGATCCTCGACCCAGCGTGGGTATCGGAGCAGGCCAGCACCTTGCCGCCAAGCTGGGAAACCTTCTGGACGGCGTAGATAGCGACATTGCCGGAACCGTGAACGACAACGTTCTTGCCCTCGAAGGAGTCGCCGCGGCTCTTGAGGTACTCGTCCACAAAGTAGACCAGGCCGTAGCCGGTGGCCTCGGTACGGGCGAGCGAGCCGCCAAAGGAGAGGCCCTTGCCGGTGAGGACGCCGGTCCACTCGTTGGTCAGGCGCTTGTACTGACCGAACATGTAGGCCACCTCGCGGCCGCCAACGCCCAGGTCGCCGGCGGGAACGTCGGTGTTGGGGCCGATGTGGCGGTAGAGCTCGGTCATGAAGGACTGGCAGAAGTGCATGATCTCGTTGTTGGACTTGCCCTTGGGGTCAAAGTCGGAGCCGCCCTTGCCGCCGCCCATGGGAAGGGTGGTCAGGCTGTTCTTAAGAATCTGCTCCAGACCCAGGAACTTGAGCATACCCAGGGTGACCGTCGGGTTAAAGCGCAGGCCGCCCTTGTAGGGCCCAATGGCAGAGTTGAACTCGACGCGGTAACCGCGGTTGACCTGGACCTTGCCCTGGTCGTCGACCCAGGGAACACGGAACATAACGATGCGCTCGGGCTCGACGAGGCGCTCCAGTAGGGCGGCCTCCTCGTACTCGGGATGGGCGTCGAGCGCCGGCTGGATGGTGCCGAGGATCTCGGTCGCGGCCTGGATGAACTCAGGCTGCTCGGGATAGCGGGCCTTGAGCTCGTCGAGAACTTTCTGCGTGTAGCTCATGCTTCCTCCAATTGATGGAAAAGAAAGGTGTCGTTCGCGGCGCCCCATGCGCCGTGAGCTTTATCGAGTATGGATAATATCGCACTGTTGCTACAAAGTTACGAATAAGGCAACGAGCGGATGTTTCATTTTGATTACGATGCAGGTAGATAGCTTTTTGACCGCCTGACGAGCAAATCGCGTGTTTCGAAGCTGTTTCCCGCACGTTTCGAAACCACCACAAAGGGGACAGACACCTTTGTGGTGGTTTTGGCGAGATGCGTTGGCGGGAACGGATGTGAATCGAACACATCCAAGACGTTTTGCACGCCTCACAACGGTTTTGAAGACCGCGGGGCCCACCGGAGCCCATCCGCTCCCAAACGTGGCGGTATTTTACCAAACCCAACAGACCACAACCGAAAAGAGCGATGCGGAAACCGCTAACGCAGCGATCTCAGACCGCCGGACTCCTTGTCGAGTACTGTAAAGCGCACGGCATCCAGGTGCTCCAAGATGCTAATGGTTCGTTTGCGCGACACGCCCAGGCTTCGCGCAGCACACTCGTGGTGGCGGCGCCGCCAGCAGCCTCGATAGCCGTCGCAACAACCTCACGCGCATGGGCCTCGGCAGCGGCGGACAAGGCAACGTCGCGCTCGACCTTAACGATCGAGTGGTTGAGCGAAAGCTCGCGCAGTGCACGCGTCATGGTGTCGCGATCGAGCTGCAACTGTTCGCTCACCTCGGGAAGCGTCGGCGCATTAAGACCGGCCTCATCCAGCAGGGCCACGATACGCTGGCCAGCCTCGCGCACCACGCGTATCGCCGCGGCGGCGGAATGCGGGTCGAACACCTCGGCACCGTCGACGGCGCACGCGCCACGTGCAGAGCCCTCGGCAATAAGTGCCATCGCGACATCGTTACCGGCGCCCGGCCAAGCCGCGTGCGCGACCGCACCGGACGTAAAGCCGATCTCCTTGGGAGCCGCCGCGTGCATGGAGGACAAGGCCGCAGCCAGCACATCCATTGCAGCATCGAGAGCCGAGGCATCTGCGTAGAGCACCGCACCGCCCGCAGCAAGCTCGCACACGGCAGCCTGGTCCACAAGCCCACGCAAAACGATCTCGACCTCGCCGGTAACAAGATCGAGCGCTGCGGCAACACCGGCAGCAGCAACAGGCAGCGTTTGCAGCGCCAGCCACGCGTGTACGCCGTCCGCGACATCTCCGGACTCAAGCGCCGCATACAACGCGCGCTCCCCCGCCGACAGGACCCGCGCGCGGCGACAGCGCGATAGCAGGACGCGTCCGCCGCCAAGCAGCGAAATCGGCGAATACGACAGAATGACGGCATGATCGCCGGCGCGCAACGGCAGCGGCCGTTCCAGGCGCACCTGCACCACACGCGTCTCGCCGACCGCAATAGGCGGCTCGTCGTCTAAAAGCATAATGCGGCCGAGCACCTCAGCCGTGCCCGCCATAACGTGCACGCGTGTACCCGAAGCAAGAACGCCGGCTCGCACGCCATCGCGCCCCACATATGTCAGTTGCATCAAAAAGCGCAGCGTCTGGCCCACGCGACCCTCGACGCCGAGCATCTCGCCGCGCTTGAGGCCCGCCACGCCATCGCCCACCAGGTTCAGGGCGACGCGCTGGCCGGGAACCGCGCACTGGGTATCCCCGTGAACCTGCACCCCGCGCACGCGACAGCGCGTTTGCGACGGCAGCGCAACGAGCTCATCGCCAACCGAAACGGGACCGTCGTGCAGCGTACCCGTCACGACGGTTCCGGTGCCGCGGATGCTAAAGCAACGGTCGATGGGAAGACGGGGCGCGGCGCCCGAGCCAGCGGTCGCCTCCAGATGCTCCGACCAGCACGAACAAACCGTGTTATCGAGCGTCGTAAGCAGCTCGTCCAGGCCCTCGCCCGTCTTGGAGGACACCGGCACTATAGAGGCACCCGCAAACACGGTCCCGTCCAGAAACGCCTCGACATCGAGCTCCGCCAGCGCGGCAATCTCGTGGTCGGCCAAATCGCGCATCGTGAGTGCGACGACCATGCGCGTCACACCCAACAGCTCCAGAACCCGAACGTGCTCGCGGGTCTGCGGCATCACGCCCTCAACGGCCGAAACCGCCAGCAACGCAACGTCCACGCCGGTGGCGCCCTGCACCATGCGCGCAGATAGTGCGCATGCCCGGGTACGTCGACCAAGCCGACAAGCTTGCCGCTGGGAAGCTCGAGCTCGCCAAAGCCGAGCTCAGTGGTCATGCCTCGGCGCCGTTCGACCTCCAGACGGTCGGGATTTTTGCCGGTCAGCGCCTCGATAAGGGCCGACTTTCCGTGGTCGACGTGTCCTGCCGTTCCGACGATAACGGGACATTCGACAAGCTCGCGCGCGGTCATCGACGCAAACCTGCCCGCACGGCATCCGCCAACGCAGACGCACACAGGTCAAGGTCGGTGTCGCGCAAAAGCGTGCGAACGTCAAAAAGCACCTGGTCGTGCCGCACGCGCGTCACAACCGGCGTATCGGGCTCCTGTACCATAGCGCGCTTTAGGCCATCGGCGGATAGACGCCCATCGACGGGACAGACGGCAACGCAAAAAGTTGGGAGCTCGACGGTCGCAGCGAACCGCCGCCCGGAGCAGACACGCCCTCGACAACCTGCAGCTCCACCGCCTCCTCACACTGAGACTCGCGAAGCTTGCGCAGCATGCGGTCATGCAGCGCTTGGCCTGACGCTCGAGCGGAGCCGGCGCGCCGGAAAGCATGTTGAGCACCGGGATCTCCCGCTGTGCCGTATCGGGACCGGTCACATACAAGCGCAAAGTGGCCTCGAGCGCCGCGAGTGTGAGCTTGCCGGGACGAAGCGCGCGCATGAGCGGATGCGAAGCGCAGACGGCGATTACTTGGGCGCTACCGAGAATAATGCCCGCCTGCGAGGCGCCGAGCAGCTTGTCGCCCGAGCACGAGACGACGTCAACGCCGGCGCAAAGCGAAGCGGATGTTGGCTGCTCCCCCGCATCGGCGAGCACCCCGTCTGCAAGCAACGCGCCCGAGCCCTGGTCCTCGTACAGCAACAGCCCGTGCTCATGCGCCAGCACGGAAAGCTCCGCCACCGAAACCTCCTCGTGGAAGCCTTCGATACGGTAGTTGGAAGGATGAACTTTCAGGATCATCGCCGTGTTGGGCGTAATGGCGCTTCGGTAATCATCCAGATGCGTGCGGTTAGTAGAACCCACCTCGACAAGTTTGGCACCCGAAGCCGCCATGATGTCGGGGATGCGGAAGCTGCCGCCCACCTCGACAAGCTCGCCACGGCTCACGATGACCTCTTTGCCGCACGCATGCGCGGCAAGCACCAGCAGCACCGCCGCGGCGTTGTTGTTGACAACCAGGGCGTCCTGCGCCCCCGTGAGCGTGCGCAGCAGACGCGCGGCATGCTCTTTGCGACCCCCACGGGCACAGTCGCGACGTCATACTCAAGCGTGCTGTAGCCGCGGGCGACATCGGTCACCGCCTGCACCGCTGCGGGAGCGAGCGGGGCACGACCCAGATTGGTGTGAATCACAACGCCCGTCGCGTTGACAGCAGGGCGCAGGGTCGGCAGCGACAGTCGGTGGCACCGCCGCTCGATGGCCAAGGCAAGCTCGCGCTTGTTCCTAGCAGGAGCGCCAGAGCGAATCGCCGCGCGCTCGGCATCGAGCTCGGCGTCGATCGCCTCGCGCGCAATCGTGTCGCCCGCATCGCCGGCAGCCTTCATGACCGGCCACTCGACCAGCAGCTCGTGAACGGCGGGAATGGAGCGCAGGCGGTCGCGCACCTCGGCAGGCATGGATTCGCAGTCGCTCATGGAAAGCCTTTCGACATATTCAATAAAAAGCAGGTCCCCCTTGGTCGTCATCGGCCAAAAAGTGGCGACGCGCATACAAAAGGGACAGGTCCATTATGGCAGCTCGCGACAAGACGGCGCAGCGCCTCGTCCAAAACCTGCCAAAATAAACCTGTCCCTTTTTGATCGGTTATGGCTTGGTGGCTTTAGGCCTCCTTGTTGGCGTAGATAAACCAGTAGCCCAGCGCCACGATCAGGCGCCACCCACGATATTGCCCAGCGTGGCAACGGAAAGGTTGAGCGCCAGCCCGGCGGCGTTAAGGGCATCGGCGCCGGCGATATCGGCTCCATAGCCGCAGGAGTGCATCAAAATGCCCATGGGCAAAAAGTACATGTTGGCAACGCAGTGCTCAAAACCGCAGGCCACAAAGGCGGCAATGGGCAGCAAAATACCCACGACCTTATCGACCACGGTCTTGCCGGCGGTACCGATCCACACGGCCAAGCACACAAAGATGTTGCACAGAATGCCACGGAAGAAGATGGTGACGGCATCGATCGTGACCTTACCGGCGGCGACGCTCACCATGGCGTTGGCGACGGCCTCGCCGTTGAGCTTGTAAATGGCCGCCATGTAAACCAAAAAGACGACCAACAGGGCACCGGCAAAGTTGCCGATCCACACAATAGCCCAAGCCTTGAGCATCTGGACGAGCGTGATCTTTTTGCTCTTAAGCGCGCAGACCATAAGCGAGTTGCCGGTAAACAGTTCCGCGCCGCAAATGAGCACGAGCACCAGTCCCAGGCAAAAAGCAAGACCGCCCACGAAGCGCTGGGCGCCCCAGCCAAGCGTGGGATCGCTCAGAAAGACCGTAAAGAACAGGCCGCCGAAGGCGATGAACGCACCAGCGAACATAGCGAGCAAAAAGGCCTTAGAGACCGGCAGGTTAGCCTTGGTAACGCCGGCGGCCTCAGTCTTGGCCTCGATCGCGGCGGGCGCCAGGCAATCGGAGGTGGGATATTCTGCCTTACTCTGTGCCATGGCAATCACTACTTTCATACGATTTGGGACAAACGCTCCTGGTTCATTTGCCCCGCGAGGTCGGACGGTATAAAAATAAACGCGAGCCAAATTAGCATATTGGCCTGCGATTATATAGCTTGGAGCGGGCGACGGAAAGCCCAAGGATTTGCTTCGCAAATCCTTGTTTCGCTGCGGGCCTTCGGCTTGCGTGCTGCGCTGGAAAATGCTCACGCATTTTCTCAGCTCTGCACCTGACGGGTTCGATTCCCGTCGCCCGGCGCGTAAACGAAAACAGCTCTGATTCCCAAAGGAAACCAAAGCCGTTAAAACAATTCTTATGGAGCGGGCGACGGGAATCGAACCCGCGTCATCAGCTTGGAAGGCTGGGGTTCTACCATTGAACTACGCCCGCAAGATATGGTCGGGACGACAGGATTTGAACCTGCGACATCCTGCTCCCAAAGCAGTGCGCTACCAAACTGCGCCACGTCCCGAAGATGTTGAGCAGCTAAGGTCTAAACCTTGCGTGTCCCAAAGCGAAGGAAATTATAGGGGAGACTCCCCGCCTGTGCAAGCGACGATACCCTAGCTCCTCGAATGTGCAACAAACCGGCTGTGGAGCAGGCCGATCACAAACGCCACCACGGCAACCGGCGCCCACGCGGCTCCAATGTCTGCCAGCGGCAGCGCATCGAACGGCAGCCACGCGCCCGTAAAGAACGCATCGCGAACCGAGGTGATCACGCTCTGGACAGCGACAACGCCGCCGACCCAGACCCACACCTGCGGATGCGCGTCGCAGAAACCGTGCACCAGACCCATAAGCACCAGCACGATGGCGACGGGGTACAGGGCGTTGAGCATAGGCACCGAGAACATGAGGATCACGTCGAGACCCACGTTGGAAAGCACGCACGAAAACGCCGCGAACACAAAGGCGAGAATCGCAAAGGGCCGGCGCATGGCCTCCTCGGAAGCCTCCGCTCCCCCTTTGACCACATACGTCTCGCAGAAATAGCGCGAACAGCAGCTGATGAGCCGATGCACACGTTCATGCAGGCGAGGAAGAAGATCGCAAAGACCACGACCGTGCCGGCAAGGCCAAAATGCATGGAGGCAGAGCGAGCGAGGATGGCGGCGCCATTGGTGGCATCGGGCATCACGGTGCTGAGCTGCGCGCCGGCAAGTGCTAGGCCGCAGTAGATGATGGCCATGAGCACACCGGCGATCACGCCGGAGCGCGAAATCTCGAAGGCAACGCGCTTGTCATCGGTAACCCCCAGCTCGTGGATAGTCTCGGCGATGATGATCCAAAGGCGAGCGAGGCGAGCAGGTCCATGGTCTGGTAGCCGGTCAAAAAGCCCTGCACGGCAGCACCGGCATTATAGGGAGCCTGCGGCGCGGCAGCAGGGCCCAGCGGCGAAACCACGGCTGCGCCCACGACCAACACGATAAGGGCGATGAGCGCGGGGCCCGTAATGCGGCCGAGCACGCGCGTGATGACGCCGGGACGCAGCGTGAGCACAAATGCGACCACGAAGAAGGCGACGGCGAAGACCGAGCGCGCGGTGCCATGCGAGACGCCTCGGGCAGCAGCGGCACCAGCATCTCGAAGGCTGTGGAGCTCGTACGCGGAATGGCCAGACACGGCCGATAGCCAGATACACCGCCGCGACAAAGAACTCGCCAAACTTGGGGTGCACGCGGCCGGCAAGCTCGCGCGCCGTTCCGGCAAGCGCCACGGCGATAAAGCCCATGACGGGCAGGCCAATGGCGGCAATGAGAAATCCAAGCATGGCGACCGGCGTGGCAGAACCTGCCTGCAGCGCCAGCAGCGGCGGAATAATGAGGTTGCCGGCGCCAAAGAGCATCGAGAACAGGGCGATGCCGACAGTGAGGACATGGTCGGAGCGCAGGCCGCGCGGGGCGGATGATGCCATAGGACCACCTTTCGGGTCGAAACAAAACGGGACGGGCAAAAGACCCGTCCCGCAAGTATATACGCTTTAGCAGGCTAAATCGTGCAGAGCGTCAATCGCGGTGTCGACTTCCTCGTCCGTGTTGAAATACCCAAACGAGAAGCGAACGACACCCTGGCGCTCGGTCCCCAGTGCGCGGTGCATGAGCGGAGCGCAGTGGCGCCGGGGCGCGTCGCAATCCCCCACCCTTGCATGAGCGCGTCCGAGACCTCGGCCGAATCGATATCGCCCACGTTAAGCGAAACGATCGCCGAGCGCACGGCTGGTCAAACGCACCGTAGAACGCAATGCCGGGAATGTCGCGAACGCCGGCGAGGAAGCGCTCGGCAAGCGCACGTTCGCGTGCCGCAATCGCCTCTACCCCGCCCTGGGCCTCGATAACGTCGAGGCCGGCGGAAAGGCCGGCGATACCGTGACCGTTGAGCGTGCCCGCCTCAAGACGCGTGGGCCACTCTTGCGGCTGCAGCGCATCGAAGCTGCGCACGCCCGTGCCACCCATGGCCCAAGGAGCCACGTCAATGCCTTCCGCCACGGCTAGGCCACCGGTCCCCTGCGGCCCATGAGCCCCTTGTGCCGGTAAAGCACACCACGTCGAGCCCCATGACCTGCATATCGATATGCGCCGTGCCGGCAGACTGCGAGGCATCGACGATCACAAGCGCGCCGGCCGCATGGGCCATGGCAGCCACGCGTGCAATGTCGACCGCGTTGCCGGTCACATTGGAGGCGTGTGTCACCACCACGGCACGCGTGCCCGGCGTGACCAGCTGCTCGAGCTCGTCGTAGTCGAGCACGCCGTTCGCGTCGCAGCCCGCATGCTCAACAGTCACGCCCTGCTCTGCCGCCAGGCGGTTGAGCGGACGCAGCACGGAGTTGTGTTCGAGCACCGTCGTGACCACACGATCGCCGGGGCGCACCACGCCGTTGATGGCGGTGTTGAGCGCCGCCGTGGAGTTGGGCGTAAAACAAATATGGTCCACCCGCGGGCAGCCCAGCAAGCGCGCAAGCTTGGTGCGGCAGCTGTGGATGGTGCGCGCCGCGTCGAGCGCACCCGACGTGGCGCCTCGCCCAGCATTGCCGAGCGAGCACATCGCCTGCACCACGCATCGATGACCGCCTGAGGTTTGTGCATGGTCGTCGCCGCGTTATCCAGGTAGATCATCGCACGACCTCCCACATATCGATCACAGTAAAGCCCTCGGTGGGAACGTCCGCCGCGGCAAGCTCGCTTCGCAGCAGTGGTTCATTTTCAGGCAGGGCTTTCCATGCCAGGCCGCAGCCGGCAGCAACCTCTCCGGGTACGGGAATCGTTCGCCCGGGAAGGCCACGCTCACGGCACAGAGACTCGCAGCCCATGGCGGCCGCGTGGTGGGAAACGTGATGACAAGCGCCGGGCGCTTTTCTCTCATGGCAATCCCACCCAGGCGCTACGGACGCACGACGCGGCCGGCCTGCTCCATCTTTTCGACGATCACGTACATGTTCGTGACATCGCCCACGGCAAGCTGGTCCTTAATGCCAAAGTGGTCGAGGCAGGTGCCGCAGGTAAGGATCTCGACACCCTGCTCGGCCAGGCCCTTGAGGTCGTCAAGCACCGGCGACCCCTCGACGGTGAGTTTGGCGCCGCCGTTGTAGAAGAGCATCGTGGCGGGCAGCTCCTCCTGCTGCGTCACGGCAAAGATAAAGGCCTTCATGAGCTTGTGGCCCAGCTCATCGTCGCCGCGACCCATGCAATCGGTGTAGACGGCCACGACCAGCTTGCCCTTGCCGGCGCTGGCGTCGCAGAAAGCGGCGCCGTCCTGCTCAGGATCGGCCACGGCAACGGCGCCGGCGGTCGCCACGATCACGTGCCACTCGGCATCGGCGACCTTCTCGACCGAGGCCGTGCAGCCCTTTTCCTGTGCCATCTTGGAGATGTTCTTGACGGCCGTCTCGTTGTCGACCGAGGTCACGACAACACCCTCGCCATCAAGCTGCTTCAGAGCTTTGAGCGTCTTGACGACGGGCAGCGGGCAGGCATCGCCCATGGCATTGACTTCAATTTTGGTAGACATAGCAAATCCTTTCAAAAGGGACCGCCCAGAACAGTAGACGGTCGCATAAACGGTTTCCTTAATGCACAACGTGAACGGCAGGACCACCCGGCACCGCCTCGCACACGCGGCCGATTGTGGCGGCAACGCGACCTTCGGCATGCAGGCGGCGGGCGAGCTCATCCACATCGGCAGCAGGCGCTGCGATGAGCAGGCCGCCCGAGGTCTGCGGATCGTACAGCGCATCCAGCATTCCCGGCTCCAGGTCATCGTCGGCCGCCACGCGCGGGCCAAAGAAATCCTGGTTGCGGTAGGCGCCGGCAGGGATAATGCCCAGACGCGCCATATTGAGCACCTGGTCAAAGAGCGGCACCGCCCCCGACGCGAGCTCAATCTGCACGCCCGAGCCCTCGGCCATCTCGCACGCATGCCCGATCAGGCCAAAGCCCGTGACATCGGTGCAGCCGTGAAGCTCGAGTCCCTCGGCCAGGCGAATCGGGGCCTCGTTGAGGGTGCGCATCGAGTCAAACATGGCTGCGGCCTCGTCCTGCTCGATGAGCACGCCCTTAATGGCCGTGGTGATAATGCCCGAGCCGATCGCCTTGGTCAGCAGTAGGACATCGCCCACGCGCGCACCGCTGTTGGCGAGCATGCGGTCGAGCGCGACAAAGCCACTCACGGACAGGCCGTACTTGGGCTCGTCGTCGTTGATGGTGTGGCCGCCCGCGATGGTGCAGCCAGCCTCGACGCACTTGTCGGCGCCACCCGCCAGAATCTCACCTGCGACCTCGACGCCAGGCAACTGGGAATGCACAGCAGGTTCATGGCATGGCTCGGTCGTCCACCCATGGCATAAATGTCCGACAGCGAGTTGGCCGCCGCGATCTGACCAAACAGGAACGGGTCGTCGACCATCGGCGGGAAGAAGTCGACGGACTGCACGAGGCCCAGGTTTTCGCCAACACGAAAAACACTCGCATCGTCGGAGGTATCGAACCCCACGAGCAGGTTGTCGTTATGCACATTGGGTAAGTCGCCCAGGACCTGGGCGAGGGCTCCAGGAGCCAACTTAGCGGCTCAACCAGAGGCAGCGGTCATCTGCGTGAGCTTGATGAAATCGTCAGCCATCGATTCCTCCTCTCATAGGTCAATCAGTTCCTCCAGTATACGCATGGCGGCGCCGAGAGCGGGTGACTAATCGCGCCGGCCCTCTACGCGAGCGCCAGTGCGCGAATGGCCGCATCGACCGACGGCCAGCCCGACGGCATGACACAGGTCCACGCAATGGCGCCATCCGTTTTTCACCACCGCGGCCTTCGCGGCCGTCGAACCGATGTCGATACCAATGCCAACCTCGGCGTTCCCCCTCGCATGTGACAAAGGGACTGTCCCTTTGTCACATTATCGACAAACCAAATGAATCCTGTTGGCATCAAAATGCATACGCAGCGTCTCGCCTGCTTGCGGCAGCTCATCGACAGGCACGCCCACTTTGTTGACCTTCCACTGCAGACGCGTGGGCGCATCGACGCGCGGCACGTCCAGCAGCACCAGGCGCTCAAAACGTGAATCGCTCACGCGTGCCACGTGCATGTCATAGCTGTTGCGGCCCCGCTCAGCGCGATTGTCAACATGGAAGTAGCTTGCGCGAATGCCCAGGTACGCCACATTATCGGGAACCTCGCGACCCACGTTAAAGGTCATGCCCCAATCGAGCGCCTCAACTTCCTCGGGCCCGATCTTTCGCGCACGGCTTGTGTTCTTGCACCCCGTCAGGCGCAGCGCCGCCAACGTCTGCGGACGGCGGACCACGTCCTCGATGGAGCCGATCTCCTCAACATGCCCGTTGTGCATCACGCAGATGCGCTCGCACAGACGGCACGCCTCGTCGATATCGTGACTCACGTAGAGCACGGTGCGGTTGCATACATCGAACAGGTCGAGCATGTTCTGTTCGAGCGCGCTCTTAAGATAGGCATCGAGCGCGCTCATGGGCTCGTCGAACATAAAGATGCCCGGGTGTGCCGCCACCATGCGCGCGAGCGCCACGCGCTGCTGCTGGCCGCCCGAGAGGCACGCGGGATAGCGGTCGGCGAAATCGGCCAGACCGAAAATGCCCAGATAGCGCTCGGCGAGCTTTTTGCGCGCGGCGGCGTCGCCCGCGTCCTTTACACCGGCGCACACGTTATCAGCCACCGTCATGTTGGGAAACAGCTGATAGTTTTGGAACAGCAGGGCACACTTGCGCTCCTGGGGCGACAGGTTGATACCCGCCGCCGAGTCAAAGAAGGTCACGCCGTTGACGACGATCTCGCCCTCGTCGGGCGTCTCCACGCCGGCAATGCAACGCAAGGTGCAGCTCTTGCCACAACCCGAGGCGCCCAGCAGCGCCACGCGCTCCTCGCCGGCCTCAAGCTGCATGTCAAGAGTGAACCCCGGATAGCGCTTTTTGATATCCAGAACAAGCGACATGGCTTATCGACCTCCCTTTGCGACCGTGTCATCGCGCATAAGCTCGGCCAGCGCCTCGCGATCGATACGCAGTGCATCGCCGCCGACTGGGTCGAGCGAATCGGTCTGGCCGCCCAGCTGCTTGGCCTGCTTGCGCTCTGCGCGGGACAGGCCGCGCTCACGGTACTTTTGCGAATGCGCCGTGTACATATTGATGAACAGAATGACCAGGAAGCTGAACACGATTACGACGATGACCCAAAAGAGCGCCACCGACGTGTTGCCGCCCATCCACTCAAAGTAGATGGCGATGGGGATGGTCTGGGTAATGCCAGCGTAGTTGCCCGCAAAGAACAGGGTGCAACCGAACTCGCCCATCGCGCGGGCAAAGGCGAGCACCGTGCCGGCGGCAATCGAGGGCCAGCCGAGCGGCATCATGAGCTTGGTAAAGATGCGGCGCTCGGACCATCCCAAGGTTCGCGCGGCGTCGAGCATCTGCGTGTCGAGGCTCTCGAAGGCTCCGAGCGCCGTGCGGTAGACCAGCGGAAACGACACAACGGCGGCCGAAATGACCGCCGCCGGCCACGTAAAGACGATCGAGACGCCGTGCGCGATAAGCCACTGGCCCACCCCGGTCGAGCGGCCAAACAGCATGAGGAGCAGAAAGCCGCAGACCGTGGGCGGCAGCACCATAGGAATCGTAAAGACCGAATCGAGCAGGCCCTTGATGCGACTCGAGGTACCCATAGTCTTCCACGCGGCGAACAGGCCCAGCGCAAAGGAGGTCAGCAGGGCAAGGCCGCTCGTTTTAATGGACACCCAAAGCGGGCGATAGTCGATGTCGCCCAAAAAGGAGGCCAGAGAGGTCAAGGACCCCTGCTCATCCCGCAACACGACAGACGATGCCTCTACCATTTGAGCGCTATCAAGCCAACGCGCGCCGCCCTTGGCATCACCCGAGCTGATGCAATCACCACATAGCGGTCCCCATCCGTACCACGCTCGTCAAAGCCATAGGTATACCCGCCAGCATCAAACGTTGTTTCCGCCGTGACATACCAAGGAAGGTCCACGTCACCCAGCTGCGCACCTCCCATGCAGTTTGCGCTGTCGAGATCACAGACGAGGGCCTTGAGACCCGATACGCACTCGTTGTCCTGCGGATCCAATCCATATTTCTCGACCGCCTTGGGCGATATCCACACCACAACGCGATCGGCAGCAGGCGCCACTACAAGGTCCACGTCCTCGTCAACGGGAAACCGGTAGCCCTCAGGCTGGCCCTCCATGATACGGGCGGTCCCCTTGGCCAACCGCTCAAAACCCTCGATCCCATAGGAAAGCCCATGAGCGGTCGCAGCAACCTGGGCCCCGTCCTCAGTGTCCCCAGCAAACGCAAATCCCGGCACCCAACAAAGCGCGAAGGTCAAAGCACAGGCGACAAGCATGCGGAATCTATTAAGCACGAAAAGCTCCAAGAGAATACAAGGACGGAGTGAAACGCAAAACGATGGAATTATCGCGCCTAGCCGCACTACGCGGAAAGTTCAAAGCCGTACTTAGCCCAAATCTTCTGAGCTTTCTTGTTGGTCAGACAGAAGTCGATGAACGCCTTGGCCTCGTCGTCATGCTCGGAGCTCTCGGCAACGGCACCCGGGTACACGATGGGCTTGTGCGAATCCTCGGGGCACACGAAGGCCTCCTCGATGCCGTCGTAGCGGAAGATATCGGAGCTGTAGACAAAACCGGCCACGCAGTCGCCTGTAGAGACGTAGGCGGCAGCGGTGCCGACCTTATCGGCCAGTGCGACCTTGTCGGCGATCTCGGGAGCATACTCGCCGTCGTCGCCCTCGATGCCGGTGTAGAGGCCCACGGAGGCCAGGGCCTGGTTAGCGTACTTGCCGGCGGGAACGGTCTTGGCGTCGCCAATGGCAATCATGCCTTCCAGGTTCGCAACGTCGGCAATGGCCTCGACCTTGATGTCGGAGCCCTCGGCGCGAATGATCACGAGGTCGTTGACGAACATGTCCTCACGCGTGTCGGCGTCGACGAGCTCGGCGTCTCAGCGTCATCCATGGTGCCCTTGGAGGCCGTGATGAGCACGTCGACCGTGGCGCCGGCACGCATCTGCTCAACGAGGTCGCCGGAGCCTTAAACTGCGTGTCGGCAAAGGTGGTGCCGGTCTGGTCGGTGTAAAGCTCTTGGACCTCGGGCAGAGCCTTCTCAAGCGAGTTGGCGGCAAAGACTTGCAGCTCGACAGCTTTCTTGGAAGATGCTTGGCAGAACCGGCATCGGATCCGGCCGGCTCGGACGTCTTGCTGCCCGAGCAGCCGGCAAGACCAAGGCCGGCAGCGGCGACAGCAGAAAGCGAGACGAATCCGCGGCGAGAAACCATATCGAACATATTCAACCCTTTCGGACCTTGTGCCCGGGTACCCCACCGCGGGCTATAATCTGCAATCAGATTATACTTTCGCGCGAATAATGATAGTGAGAAATTATTCTCGTCAGAGAATATAGTTTCGAGTTAGCGTGCACCTCGGCGTCGCTTCGGTGGAAAACAAAGGCGGAGCAGCGTTCAGGTCGCCCCGCCGCAGGTAAACCGCTTAGTTGGTATGTCCGCCGCCCGCTGTCATCTGAGCCGCATGCTCCAGCTGGTCTGCTATGGCCTCCCAGCTTTCGCGGGAGGCCTTCGTAGAACCGGGAAAGTTTACGACAAGTGTATGACCTCGTTGCATGCAAATAGCGCGCGAGAGCATGGCGCGGCGCGTCTTGGTCATGGAGTACGCGCGAATCGCCTCTGCAATACCCGGCACATCGCGGTCGCAGACGGCACGCGTCGCCTCGGGCGTCACATCGCGCATCGAAAGCCCCGTGCCGCCGCAGGTGAGCACGACATTGGCGTGGCACTCATCGGCGGCTTCCACAATGGCATCACCAATCTCGCTGACGTCATCGCGCACGACCACATGTGAGGCGACCGTCCAGCCCTGTGCCTCGATAAGTTCCTCGAGTGCGGCTCCAGCCTCGTCCTGGGCAAGATCACGCGTATCCGAGCACGTCACAATCGATATCTTCAACTCCACAGCATTCCTCCTACAACACGGTGCCCTCGGGCAGGTCGACGCGAACAACGTCCACGACATCTCCCGCCTTGAGCTCGCACGGTCCTTCGTCAATACGCAGCAGGCAGTTGGCCCGCTGCATCGTGCCGAGCAGCGCCGAATTCTGCGTCTTGGCCTCGGTCACCATCAGCTCACCGGTCTTGGGGTCGCGCAAAACCGTGGCGCGATCGAAGAAGCGTCGGTCCTGGCGCTTTTTCACACCGTGTGTGAGCGTCGCCTGCTGCACGGGACGCGGACCCTCGGCAAAGCCGCGCATCTTGCGAATCGCCGGACGGGCGAGCATCTCAAAGCCCACATACGCCGCAGCCGGATTGCCTGAAAGCCCCAGGTAGGGCTTACCCCCGAGCAAGCCAAACATGATGGCCTTGCCCGGACGCATCGAGATGCGATCGAACAGCACCTCGCCCTCGCGCCGGACGAGTGCCGTCACATAGTCGTAATCGCCCGCCGAGGCGCCTCCGCTCGTAATGACAAAATCGCACTCTTGCACCGCGCGATGCACGAGCTCGGCAATCGCCTGCTCATCATCAGACGCAATGCCGTAGAACACGGGCTCGGCTCCTGCATCGAGTGCTTCGGCCATCAACGCCGAGGAGTTGGAATCGCGAATCTGACCGCGCGCCGGTACTTTACTCGGTGCGACCAATTCCGTGCCCAGCGAGATGATGCCCACACGTGGGGCAGCGTGCACCTTCACGCTCGCGTAACCGGCGCTTGCCAGCAGGCCCGCGCCCGCCGGAGCCACGACCTCGCCGGCGTGTATCACAACATCGCCGGCATGGGCCTCCTCGGCGGCAGAGCGAACGTTCTCCCCACCTTGGCCGGCGCCGAGAAGCGGACGTGCGAGCTCGTTGCCATCGCCGTCAAGCACCTCGACGATCTCGTATTTCACTACGGCGTCGGCACCCTCGGGCACCGGCGCGCCTGTCATAATGCGGACCGTCTCGCCCGGGCCAAGAGCACCCTCAAACACATGGCCCGCAGCCTCGTGTCCGATAACGTCGAGCGTCACCGGCGTCTCACCAGACGCCTGCGCCAAGTCCGCCGAGCGCACGGCATATCCGTCCATAGCGCTGTTGGCAAACGGCGAAATGTCGATATCGGCCACAGCATCCTCGGCCAAGGGAAAACCAGCCGCCTGCCACACGGGAATCTCTACGAGATTGGTCGGAGCAACGTGCGACAGAACAATCGACTGCGCGTCCTCCAGCGGAATGAGTTTCTCTGCCATATGCACCTCTTAATGCCACGGCGCACAACAGGAGCGCCGATTCTTTATGCTTGTCTCAGTATAATCCCCGACGCGCGACCGCGATTTGGCCTGTACCCGCAAATACACCTGTCGGCCGCAAGCCGCGAAACAGAATGGAAACCAACCCACCGGCTCGTCGCGCTTGCCGCGTTTTATAATGCTTGCGTTGCAACCTAAAAGAGGAATATATGGCTCATAACAACAAACCCGAAAGCGCAAACGAAGCGCAGGATCATTCCCAGCCGCTCGACGATGGCGGCTTTTTCTCCCTTAGCGACGTCATCATGGCCGGCAGGCGTCAACTCACCCGCTCCGAGCAGCTCTTGGCCGCCGACACACGCCGCAACGCCCGCAACCTGTTTGCAAGCGCCAAACTGCTCGCGCTCGTCGTCATCGTCTCGCTCGCCATGGGTGTTGCCGCTTGGGCATTTTTGGCCTCGCTGAATATCGCGACCGATTATCGCGAGCACCACGTGTGGATTTACGCGTTGCTTCCCGTTGTGGGCGTTGCCACCGCATGGGTGTACAAAAACCACGGCCTTGCCGCCAAACGAGGTAACAACCTGGTCATCGACTCCGCCTGGGCACACGCCTTATCCATATGCGCATGGCCGTTCTCACCTTCGTCTGCTCCACGCTCACGCACCTCACGGGCGGGTCGGCCGGTCGCGAGGGAGCCGCGGTGCAGATTGGCGGCACCATCGCCAGCAACATCTCGAGCCTCGCCCACCTCAAAAAGCATGACCACCACGACCTCATGCTCGCCGGCATCTCATCCGCTTTTGGCGCCGTATTCGGTTCGCCCCTTGCCGGCGCGTTCTTTGGCATGGAAATGTGCTTTATCGGCAAGATCGACTACACCGCGGGCATCTACTGTCTGGTCGCCTCGTTTACCGGCTACTTTACATCACTCGCCCTGGGTACCGAGTACGAAGCGAATGTCATCGCCAGCGTTCCCACCATGACACCACGGACGGTTGTCATCGTTGTTATCAGCGCCATCATCTTCGGTCTGACGGCACGTCTCTTTGCCTGGTCGGTTCGAACCGTCAAGAGCCTGTACGGTCGCTTTATCACTAATTACCTTGTTCGCGCACTCATCGGCGCACTCGTGGTTTTGGCCGCCTATGCCCTCCTCGACGCCTGGGACTACGCCGGCCTTTCCACGTGGCTTTCCGGCGCCGGATTTGCAGGCAACACCACCCTGGCGGACGCAGCCATCAAGTTGGTCGTCACAGCGCTTACCCTGGGCGCGGGCTTCCAAGGCGGCGAGGTCACGCCCCTGTTTGGCATCGGTGCGGCACTCGGTGGCTGGATCGGCTGCCTCACCGGTCTCGACCCCAGTTTTCTAGCGGCTCTCGGCATGCTCGGCGTCTTCTGCGCCGGCCTCAACGTGCCCATCACCACCTGTATGATGGCCATCGACCTGTTCCACGGCACGGCCGCCGGCTTCTTCGTGATCGTGGCGTTTATCAGCTATCTCGCCGGCGCCACCGCGGCGTGTACCCCGCCCAACGCATCATCTCACCCAAGCGCCGCTCGCTTATTGTGGACGAGGGCGGCACGGTGGCAGAGGCTATCGAGCGCCACAACGACCTGATAGAGTAGACGTTAGTATTCGCCGTGCAGCCACAATCGGGAGCAATTCGACCCGAGCGAGACCGCACCGTCACGTCATACGCCGGGAGTCACCCCATGCACGGAACTGATTTTGGTCGCACGCTCATCATCGCCAACCCAGCCGCCCAGTCGGGTGCGGCACGCGAAGTTGCCGAGCGCCTGCAACGTTTTTTGGATATGACCGCGCGCGCATCCCAGTTTGACCTGGTGCTAACCGAGCACATGGGACACGCCAAGGAGCTTGCCGCACAGGCTCAGGGCTATCGCACCGTTATCGCACTCGGCGGCGACGGCGTGATCCACGAGGTCGTCAACGGGCTTATGACGCAAAAGGAGGACGCCCGCCCCGCTCTTGCCGTCCTGCCCGTGGGCTCCGGCAACGATTTTGCCCAGACGCTCGGCATCGAAGATTTCTCCGGCAAGAATTTTGGCGCGCTGCTCACCTGTGAGCTGCAGCGTCAGGACATCGGGCGGATTCGCTCATGGAACCCCGCAAGCGGTAGCGGCGAATGTTCCGTTGAGTACTATGACCAGACGCTTTCGGTCGGCATCGATGCGCCATCGGCCTTGGCACCACCGAACTGCGCAAAAAGACTGGCCTGACGGGCGCTCCGCTCTACACCCTCTCGGGACTTGAGCAGTTTGGCCTGCGCTATCGCAACTACCCCATGACAGTCAGCTTTGACGGCGCGCCCGCCGAGCGCGTGAGGGCGATCATCATGGCGATTCAGCTGGGCCCCACGTATGGCTCGGGCTATCGCATCTGCCCCGATGCCGACCCCTGCGACGACATGCTCGACGTCTGCTACGCCTGCGGCCCCGTCCCTCGCGCGGTTGCCCTGCCTATGTTTCTTTCGGCCAAGGACGGCCACCATACCAAATTGCCACCGGTTCGCATGCGCCGCTGCCGCCATGCCGAGCTTACTTTTGGGGAGCCCGACTACCCCATCCAAGCCGACGGCGAGCCCGTTGTCGCCTCGCGCATCGAGGTCGACGTCCTCAGCGGCGCCCTCCTCGTCTGGCACCCCACCCACTAGCCATCCCTAAGTTGCGGTGAAATAGGGACTGTTTTGCGTCTTTATCTGCATAAACAG
>ENA-OQEX01000268-OQEX01000268.1-human-gut-metagenome-genome-assembly--contig:-NODE-268-length-30227-cov-8.842492_pt1 | contig 30227 bp, 34 predicted proteins | sample MGYA00242802_ERZ504649 | MGnify/ENA primary metagenome ERZ504649 (study PRJEB26092, sample SAMD00036194) | human gut metagenome | host: Homo sapiens | study: EMG produced TPA metagenomics assembly of...
TGGTTCCGTCTCCTGGCTTCCAATCGCGGTTTTTTGTTTTGGCGAATGAAAATCGTACACAGGACGCGGGCCATGCCTCTTACGTCAGGGCCGGAATCCGAAAGTGCGCAAGAATTCGGGCGTTATCCGATAGGTGTTGCTTACGAGAGTTTTTGCGATGGATAATAATTTCAGCCATTTCGATATACATGAATCCGTAGGGGCCACAACGACTTGTGTTTCCGATTTACAAGCGTGGCTTTGCTTAAGAACGTGATTTTGTCCGGGGAACGATGCGCTTGACACATACTGGCACTACCAACGGAGGAGCATCATGAAATACGAGATTGCGATTTGCAAAAGTATGAAACGTAAGAAAGGACGCAGTCGCGCTTCGATATGTTTTTGATTGCGTAACGGCGCGACGGCATCGCTTTTGCGCATGTCGGGCGCTTCGTTGCCGCCACCGGCGTAAGATATCTGCGAATGTCAAACATAAGCGAGATATCTGAAGGAGAGAAGATGTCAACAAACGAAGCAGCATTGCCGCAGTCGACGGTCCGGGTTGCCCAGCTGATCCGGATGGAATCCTTCTGGTGATCCACGCAGGCGCTGGCAATCGCGGCAAGAAGGACACGCCGGAACGTCGCGCCCAGGTGGAGCAGGATCTGAACAGGGCCCTTGAAGCCGGCTATGCGCTGCTGGAACAGGGCGCTCCGGCCGAAGATGCCGTCTGCGCGGCCATTCGTGTCATGGAGGATGCTCCCGAATTCAATGCTGGCCGTGGTGCCGCGTTGACGAGCGAAGGCATCGTGTCCATGGATTCCTGCCTGATGACCGGCGTTGACGGCGAAGTCGGCTCCGCATGCGGTCTGACCACGTCCAAGAACCCGATCAATGTGGCGCGCGCCATCAAGGAGAAGACCAAGCACGTCATGTTCGCCAAGCCGGGCGATAACCTGCTCAAGGAGTGGGGCATCGAACTGTGCGACAGCGAGTACTTCATCACCCCGGCCCGTCAGGAATCCCTGCGTGAGGCGCAGTCCAATGGCGACGAATGGGAGAAGCATGGCACCATCGGCGCCGTCGCACGTGACGCGTCCGGCAATATCGCAGCCGGCACCTCCACTGGCGGCATCACCAACCAGATGCCGGGCCGTGTTGGCGATTCGCCACTGCCGGGTTGCGGCACCTACGCCAACAACGATTCCGTTGCGATCTCCTGCACCGGCATCGGTGAGGCGTTCGTCAAGGAAGTCGCCGCGCACCAGGTTTCTGACCGTGTGCTGTATGCCAAGGAAGATCCGGTCGAGGCTGCGAAGGCGCGCTGGACGGTGTGGCCCGTCACCACGGCGACGGTGGCATGATCGTCGTCCCCGCCCATGGCGACGGTGCGATGGTGTTCAACAGCGAGATGATGAACTGCGGTTGGAAGTCCCCGAAGGGCAGCTACGTGCAGAGCTGACGCCATAGGTTTGACGCCGTAAGCAAATAAACGAAACGGCTGCAAAACGCCGAGTGGGGGTTCGAATCCATTAAGGATTGAACCCCCACTCGTTTTTCGTTGCCGATTGGCAGCAAAACGTCACAACGAAGCCGTCACTTGGTGATGGTGTTGTAGGTAGGCAGATTGGTGTAATCGAACGATACGTTCTTCACGTTCGTTGCGGACGCGGCGGCGACGTTGTCGTTCCACAGCGGAATCACCGGAAGATCCTTGGCCAGCACTTCCTGCGCTTGGTGAAGTCCTCGGTTCGCTTCTTTACGTCGGTCTGGGCAAGTGCGGCGTTCAGGAGCTTGTCGAATTCCGCGCTCTTGTAATCACCATCGTTCGAACCATGACCGTCAGCGGAGCTGGAGGCATATAGCGGATTGAGATAATCTTCAGCGGATGGGTAATCCAGCATCCAGCCGGCACGGAACGCGGTTTTGATGGTGCGGTTGGTCACCTGGTTACGCACGTCGCTGAACGTGGCGTACGGCTCGCCAGCGGCGTCGATGTCGAGTGTGTTCTTGATCTGGTTGCACACGGCATCGACCCATTCCTTATGGCCGCCATCGGCGTTATAGGCGATTCGGAAGTTGCCGGACCATGGCTTGATGGCATTGGCTTTCTTCCAGAGTTCCTTGGCCTTGGAAGCGTTGTATTTCAGGTTGCTGCCGTTCTGTTCCAGTTTCTTCACGTATTCGGGGACGAGCGGTGAAGTGAAATCGGTGGCCGGGGTCTTCGTGTTGTTGTAAACCTTCTTGACGACCTGATCGCGGTTGATGGCCATGGAAATGGCCTGACGACGCAATTGGCCTTCTTCGTCGTTGCCGAAATGCTCAAGACGTTCCGGAATGACGAAGGACTGGAATGAGGATCCTGCCTGGCTGTAGGCGATCACGCTGGAATCCTGGCGGAAGGTCTTCACCGCGGACTGTGGAATCTGATCCATCACGTCGAGGTTGCCGGACAGCACGTCGGAGTAAGCGGAATCCTCATTCGTATAGACGCGGTATTCGATGCCTTTGTTGGACACCTTGCGGCTGCCCTTATAATCCCTGTTTGGTACGACGATGATGTTCTTGTCGTGGGACCAGGACTTGAACTTGTACGGACCATTGCCAATCGGAGCCTGGCCGAACTTCTTGATGTCCTTAAATGCCACGCTTGGCAGCGGGAACATGGATTGGTGCGCGAGCTTGGTCGGGAATACGGAATCAGGCTTGTTCAGCTCGACGACCAGCGTGTAGTCGTCCGGGGTGGAAAGACCGGAAAGTGTGGCCTTCGGATCGACGTTCGGATCCTGCAGTTCGTCATAGCCCTTGATGGTGGAGAATCGGCTTGCGGTCTTCTGCGCGTTCTTCACGTTGGCGGCGAAACTCCAGGTGTCGGCGAAGGAATGGGCGGTTACCGCCTCGCCGTTGGTGAACTTCCAGCCTTTCTTCAACTTGATTGTGTACTTGGTGGCATCCTCGTTCGGGGTGATACTCTCGGCGACTTCGAGATGTTGCTTGCCCTTTGCGTCGAAGCTCACCAGACCTTCGAACAGGTATCGAATAACTCTGCCGCCGCCCATTTCGTTGGTGTCGCTTGGAATTAGACCGTTCTGCGGTTCGCTGTTGTTCACTGAAATCAGCGAGGTGCTATCGGAGCCGTTGGAGGCTGTGTCATCGTTGGAAGACGATCCGCATGCGGCGATCGACGTCAGCATGGCACCCGCCGCGGCCATGGCCAGCAGACGCCGGAACGTGTTGTTCTTCATTTCATTCTCCTTTAATGTCGACTTTTCCGCCGATTATGTCGACGAAAAAACAATAGGACATAATATGGGAGTTTTATAAAATTTTCGTGTCATGTCTCAATTTGAAAACGAACCGCTGGCAGGCGTTGGATATGGACGTTATCTTCAGCTTTCTAGGAATGCGGGGATGGCCTCGACCGCCGCATAGCCCGCGCGGTACATGCGTTCCAAACCTTCGAACGACTTGCTCAACGTGTTCAGGCCGTACAGGCTTTCCGGTGTGAGGATGAGCACGCGGCCGTCCTGCTCGTATTCCTTGGCCAGTGCCACTTCGTCGTTGTACGTCTGATAACGGTTGAGCAGTGTTTGCGGGTTTCAATCGACTTTACGCGGTCTATCGGAACATTCGCGCTCAGCGATCAAGCAGCGATTGCGCTAATTGCGCGATTTGTGTGGAAGTGTCGGAATTGGCCAGCTCGATACCACCGTCCGCGTCTTCCGGAGAGAGTTTGCCCAACGATTCGAGCACTACGCCAAGATGGCGCACGGTACCTTCGTTGCCGTCGATGATTGCCGCTGTGTCGGGCAGCAGTTCGCGGAAATAGTCGCGGTAAAACACGAAATGCGTGCAGCCAAGCACTACCGAATCGATCGTCGACAAATCATACTGGTCGAAATACTGGTGCAGCGTGTGCATCACAACATCGTGATCGTCGAGTTGGCCGTGCTCAACGATCTCCACCAAACCGGGGCAGGGTTCCGGAAAGATCGTATGGTCTGTTTTGAAACGATCCATCAGCACGGCGAACTTGCGTTCCCGCAACGTCAGGGGAGTAGCTGCGACGATGACACGCTGACGATTGCCATGGCCTCGATCGCACGCCACCTTCAGCGCTGGTTCCATGCCAATGATCGGAATGTCGTATTTGTCGCGCAACTCGTTGGCTGCGGCGGAAGTGGCGGTATTGCAAGCGATGACAACCGCTTTCACTCCCTGCTCCACGAAACGTTTCACAATGGCGTCGGACAGCTTGCGTACCTGTTCAGGTGATTTGGTTCCGTACGGAGCGTTCGCGGAATCGCCAAAATACAGCACGCGTTCGTTCGGCATATCGCGGCGGATTTCGCGCGCCACGGAAATCCCGCCCAAACCGGAATCGAAAACGCCGATTGGTGCCGTTGAAGTCATACGTCCTCCCTTGTTCCGCACGCAAACATACTGCAACATAATGCACACGTGTTGCGTCCAACTTCTTCAATAGCCTACCGCGTGTAGAGTGAATCGGTATGAGCATTCCAAGCATTGTTTACAAAGCACACGCCACCGGCAACGATTTCGTGGTGTATCTGGACGCCGAAGGCACGTACGAGCCTACCGCCGATGAAGTGCGATTCCTGTGCGACCGTCATTTCGGTATCGGTGGCGATGGCTTGATCCGCCTTACTCATCCGCAGGCGGTGTCCGATTTGAACGACAAGCAGATTGCCGTTTGTGCTGCCGACAATGCGGATTGGTTCATGGACTACCGCAACGCGGATGGTTCGTTGGCTGAGATGTGCGGCAACGGCACGCGTGCGATCACTCTGTTCGCGCAACGGCAGGGTATTGCCGGTCAGCCGGGCGGTGAACCGTTCCGTCTCGGCACCCGTGCCGGTGTGAAGGTTCTGACTTCACTTGGCGATGTGCCGACTCTTGGCAAGGACGTGTTCCAGGTTGAGATGGGTTCATGGAAGCGTGGCGATCTTGATGGATACGAAGTGACGATTCCCGGCACGGCCGGTTCCGCACGCGGCACGTTCGTGGACATGGGCAATCCGCATGTGGTGGCCGTCATCGAAGACGCGTTCTCCAGCCTGCCGACGGTGGAACAGCTTGATTTGGTGACCAAGCCGGTGGTCGCGCCCCGAATCGAAAGCGACCAGAATGTTGAGTTCGTGCGCATCGACGAGCAAAGCGAAGGCGACAACGAGGGCAACGCCACCATGCGCGTTAACGAACGCGGCTGCGGCGAAACCCTGTCGTGCGGAACCGGCCTGTGCGCCACCGCCATCACGTTGCGTGCCAAAACCGGCATCGACCATTGGACGATCACCGTGCGTGGCGGCACCCTGCGCGTCGACGTGACCGATAACGACGTGAAACTCACCGGATCGGCCACCATCGTCGGCAAAATCGAACTGCTGTAAGGTTTTGCGCATAACACTGAAATTTGCGGATACGCAAAAGAAAGAAGCCGGCTGTTTCCAGTCGGCTTCTCTTGTAGGCGAGTGAATCCCTACTGCTGATTGGACGTTACTTGACGTCAACTGAACAGCAGGGGGCCGTCTTCGACGAGAATGATCACAATCAATGTCACGATCCATAAGGCATCGACCATCAGATCGTAATTAAGACGGTAGTAGGTGCGTACGCCCTCGCGCTTGGCCGGAATCTCCTGAACCACCGCCGTGGCATGAGACAACGCCATGAACTGCACGGTGGTGGAGAACATCAGGCACAGACACCACGGGCATAGCGCGTTGATCACAAACAACGACTGCGAGGTCAGCCAATACGAATAAGCCAGCGCGGCCAATCCACCCAGCCATGTGCACAACGCAAACCAGCGGGGCACGGCGACCTTCGTCAAACCGATCACCGCGATCGTTACGAACACTGATTCCGCGGCGATGCCGAAGAACGCATTCGGGAAACTCAAACCGGCGAACTTCACAACCTCAGCCTGCCACGATTCCGCAACCGTGGAACACGACATCACGGCATTCACATCACAGCTGAGCTTCTGACCGGGATTGCGCGCCAATTTCAGTGTCTCGGCGGAAAGCACGAACGATACGACCAGCGCTACCGCCGAGGCGATCAGCATGACTAGATACGTCCATGTCGCGGTATGCCGCCAACCCCGCGGCTTCGTATAATCATCGTCGAGAGTGGCTTCGGCAACCTGTTCGCCGGAAAAATCGCTCATCGTGCATCCTTGAATCAAAATACAAACGTTGTCATCGCCTAGTTTACGCGGTATTGTGCCGAGTCGCGCCAAAAACAGCTTACGATGGATACATGATTCGCGTAGGCACTGCGGCACCGCCCGCTGAAGGTTGGGACATTCACTGCCATACCGTTTTTTCCGACGGTACGGAAACGCCGCGTGCGTTGTTGCAGGAAGCGAGAGCATTGCGATTGCATGGTGTTGCGATTGCCGATCATGACACGACCTCCGGTTGGCAGGATGCGTTGGCTGCTTCGCGGGAGGTCAGATTGCCGTTGTTACGCGGTACGGAAATCACTGCCGTCGATGAGAGCGTATCCGTGCACATGCTCGCATTCCAATATGATCCGCTGAACGCCGATATCAGCGAGATGTTCGCGTCCACCCGCGAGGCGCGACTGCGTAGAACCAAGCGCATGGTCGAACTGATGGCGCAGGATTTTCCGATTACGTGGGATGATGTGCTCGCGCAGGTGCGTGAAGGCAAACGCACCACGATAGGTCGGCCGCATATCGCCGACGCATTGGTGGCTGCCGGCGTATATGAAACACGATCCGACGCTTTCGCCGATGCGGTGAGCGCAACGTCGAAATATTACATTCCTACGCCATCACCGACCACGCACGACGTGGTGGCCGCGGTCAAGGGTGCGGGCGGGGTGGTGGTGATCGCCCACGCCGGAGACCCCCGGCGCAATCGGACATTACTGACCGACCGGCAAATCGAATCTCTCATCACCGAAGGCTTGGACGGTTTGGAAGTGTGGCATCGCGGCAATCCATCAGAACAGCGTGAACGTCTGCTCACCATTGCGCGCCGGCACGACCTGCTGGTGACTGGCGGATCCGATTGGCATGGTAAAGGCAAGCCGAACGCGCTGGGGGAGAACCTCACCAGCGACGAAACAGTTCAGGAAATCATCAATCGAGGCGTCCGCTTGAGCAAAGAATCGTCGAAGGCGAAAATAAAAAACCGAAACGCAATCATCGACGCGTAATTGAGATATGAAACCAGAAACGAGTTGATCGCCCAAAATGGAAAAGCCAGGCGCGAACGTCTAGCTTTTCTTGTGACGTCGAAAACGTGTGTTTCAGTTCGAAGCTGAAATCTGGTGATGCGAACGGGTCAGAGGTTGCCGAAACCGACGGCGTGCTTGGTTTCGGAACCGATGATGGCGTAGCCGAGCGAGCCTGCCGGCACCACGATGCGACGACCCTTGTCGTCCGTCAGATTGATGGTCTTGCCGTTCTCCACGCGTCGGCGATGGCCGCGTTGACCTCATCGGCGCTCTGTTCGGTGCTGAAGGTGACGGTGCGGGCCACATTCTGAATGCCGAGTTCAATATCCATGGATGCTCCTTCGTGATAATGCGCAATGCATGCGCACGTGTATGTACGGGTTATGTGCGTCTATTCTACGCGTAGCTTCTCATCGGTGGCGTCTTCCGCTCCCACTGATTGATCTGCGCCTGCGCTTTCTGCATGGTCGCCTCATCTCGCTCCAACAGTGGAATGAGTACTGTCGCGGCCTCGCTGTGCGATGCGGGAATCGATTCCTCGTTCGTATCGTCGTTGTCGTCGGCCGTTTCCAGCCTGCTGATTACCATGGTGGAACTTGACGGCATGGATTCGTGCCGTTCTTTTGCGGAATGTTCCGGAATGAAAGTGCTGACCGAGGTCGCCTCATGTTCATTCGTATTGCCGGACGGTGCTTGTGATTGCTGGGTTCCGGCCGGTGCGAACGCTTCCGTCGCGTCGTTGACGATTTCCTTCGTCTTGCGGACCGGCTGGGAGCCGGTCACGTCGAAATCGCCGGTCGCGTCGAAATCGCCAGTGGAATCATCCATATCCACAGCGTCAACATGACGTTCGCCGGTCGTGTCGGAATCATTCTGCTGTGCGGCCGCGTTACGGCGACGCTCCGATTCGTTCAGCAACGTGCCTACGGTGATTGTGCTCGGCGGGCGCTGGGGGCGATCCTTGGACTCCTGCTTCGTTTCAGTTTGCACGCGATTCTTCGCTGTGGCGACACCCAACTGGTGGGCCAGGCGTTCCACCTGCGCCTTGAATTGCATAATCTTGGCGTTGTCTGCCTTGTTCAAAGCGGAAATAAAATCGCCGACCTGCTCCATCTGCAGCCACAGATTGGCCCGCAGCATAATCAGATCATCCAAACGATTGCCCAACATGCGACCGTATGCGGAAAGCAAGGCATTGCGGTGGTTCTCGTCAAGCTTGGCGAAAATCCAAGCCAAATCGCGGGCAGGATCGTTGACCTGCATATCCTGCCAATTCGTGACCGCGGTGATGGACGAACCGGAAAAAGCACATCGCCGTCACGCAACCCGCCATGCACCGGGCAAGTGGAGAACGACCACAGGCCGTCGGTCTCAAGAATATTCGCCCAACTAGTGGTGATCTCCTGCGGAACATGACCAGCCTGACGCAGGCGCTTGATCCAAGCGGTCAGCTGAGCGCGAATCTGGCCGGTGACAAACGTCGGATAGCCCGCTTCCTGCAGGAAGTCGGGACGAAGGCGATGAATCGCGCCCAAAGCGGTGCCTACGCTGGAACAATCATCCAAAGTCAGCAGCTCCAACGGCCGCGCCTGACCCACATGGTGGGTGGCCACCAGCACGGACGTATCTCCAGTGGCGGAATGCTTCAAATCGCCGTTTGAAAAAGCTACTATGCTATCGACGGCAAAACCCAATCCGCCTAATTCGCGGGCTTGCGAGAGCGTCTGCGCAGCGCGCACGCGACCGGCAAGACGCTTACGGCCTTCAGGCGTGTTGGATGCGAACACGTCATACAGCTTGCCCGCTGCATCCTGAACCACGGCATGGTCGACGCCGTACCCCTCGTCGGTCGGGTTGGTCTGTTCGCTGGCACGCGCGCCCGCAATGGCGGCGTTCGGCATCGCCGCACTCGTCAGGGCAGCCATCATAAATTTGCTTCGTTCGGTCACAATTCCAACCTTAATACACAATAGGGGCGAAGCGTTGCCGACTTGCCAGTAAAACTGCAGGTGAACCGCGGGCAAATCGTCACATGGCGACGGCAATCTGCCACAATGGAACGTATGAGTGCAACAGCGGAAGAGATTCTTGACGGATTGGATGAGGCGCAAAGGGCGGCCGCAACGGCCGTGGACGGTCCAGTGCGCATCATCGCGGGCGCGGGCGCGGGCAAGACGCGAACCGTTACCCGCAGAATCGCCTATGCGTGCGCCACCAAAGCGTGGAATCCACAAAGCACGATCGCAGTCACATTCTCCGTCAAAGCGGCGGCGGAAATGCGTAGCCGCCTATCGAAACTCGATGTCGCAGCCGACGTCAAAGCAGCCACCTTCCACTCCGCGGCCCTCCATCAGCTACGCCAAGTGTGGCCGGACGTATGCGAGGGGCCGATGCCGTTCATTTCCAGAAATCCACGTGAACTGGTGGAGCGCTCGCTGCGCCGCGTCACCACCTTCCAAGTGGATGACGACACCATACGTAACTTGCAAGCGGAAATCAACTGGTGCAAAATCTCACTGATCGCACCGGAAGATTACGCGCGGGTTTGCGCGGCAACGCATCGACAGCCGCCATCAGGCCTCGAACCAAGCCAATTCGTAGACGTATACAAAGCGTATGAGGCAGAAAAAACCAACCGCAACGAAATCGATTTGACGATATTCTGCTGATCGTTTGTCATCTGATGGAAAGCGACGAGGAAGTGGCCTCAGCTATCCGCTCCAACATCAGATGGCTTACCGTCGACGAGTACCAGGACGTTTCGCCATTGCAGCACCGTCTGCTCACCCGATGGCTCGGCTCAAACCGCAATATTTGCGTGGTGGGCGATCCGGCGCAGACCATCTACTCGTTCGCGGGCGCAAGTAGCTACAGTCTGCTCAACTTCGATTCGGAATTCGGTCCGCTCACCGCTGACATCAATCTGAACAACGACTACCGTTCCACGCCGCAGATCGTCAACTATGCCAATCGTGTGCTTGCGGCATCGCCGCAACGGGCCGATTATCTGAAGCTCAGCTCTGAAAGGAGCAAAGGACGGAGGGTCGTGGAAACCATATATGGCAGCGATTGGGAGGAAGCGCAAGGTGTGGCGGCGCGCATCCGCAAACTGGTGGATGCGGGGGAGTCGCCGGCCGATTGCGCGATTCTCACCAGAGTCAACGCGCAGCAGAAAATCCTGTGCAAGGCATTGGCCGAACAGCATTTGAGATATCGCGTGCGCAGGGATAGCGGATGGCAGAATTCCGCACTTTCCGACGACACGCAGACCAGACTGGCCATGTTGGAGGCATTGGGCGTCGGCGCGGATCTGAGCGGCGTGACCATTTCCACTATCCACGCGTCCAAAGGTTTGGAATTCAAGCACGTGTTCCTTATCGGCTGCTCGGAAGGACTCATACCGTATGGGTTGCCGCAGGATGACGACGTGCTTGAGGAGGAACGCCGGCTCATGTATGTGGCCGTGACGCGCGCCGAAGACACGCTTGACGTCTCATATGCGCGTACCCGTGAAGGCAATGAGGGTGAAAGGGCACGACGGGTGTCGCGCTTCTTCCGCTGATACTGCTAACGGAATAGCGCGATTACTCGGCGTCGGTATCGTTGTTGCTGCCGGATTCTGCGGAATCGTCAGAGTCGCTGCCATTGGTATCGGATTCGCCGCCCCTGTGCTCTTCCTCGTCAAGCAGCTTGCTGAGTTCGGCATCCCAATCGATGGTCATGCCATCGGCGTCGCCAAGGGCTGCGACGCCATATCGGTGGCATTGGAAGCGGCGAACGTCGTATTTTCCGTGTTTTCCGACGATCCGTTGTTCTGCGACTGTGAGGTGTTGTCATCGTCATCATTCGGCAGTTGCGGCAGTAGATCGGGATGTGACCATTTCGCGTCTCGTGCCTGCGCGCCTTCCGTAGCGCAGATGTTATCCCACAATGCGGCCGCTTCACGCATGCGCTTCGGGCGTAATTGCAAGCCGATCAGGCTTTCGAAGGTGCGTTCCGCAGGACCTCCGATGGCGCGCTCGCGGCGGAGCATCTCACGAAGCTGTTCGATATGCGGAATATGAGCCATGCCGGCGCGCCACACTACGGTGTCTACCCAACCCTCTACCAAGGCGAGCAGATTCTCCAGCGATTTCATGGCCTGCTGTTGTTCAGGCGTGTCGGGGAACGCCACCTTGGTGATGTTCACCGCGTCTGCCATGGAATCCGGGTCGACGGACTGCGCATCGCGGATCTGCTCCTCCATGGCGTCCAAATCGATATTGGTACCACGGGCATACTTGCCCAACAGCGCCTCGAAACGTGGCATCAGCCACGGCACGGAAGCATACAGGCGCGAATGGGCGAGCTCCTGCAATGCAAGATAGCTCATCACCTCGGTCACGTCGATCTCCAAGGATTTGGCGTATTCGACGACGTTCTGCACGATCAGGCCGCCAGCCGGATTCTTCAGCAGCGAAATACCCTGGTCAAAACTGCCACGCACTTCATGCGACAGATCGCCGGCGGCGCGTCCCAGCTGCATGGCAAACGACGTGTTGCCGACGAAACGCATCAGCTTTGCCGGATCCTTCATATCATCGGGAATCGGAATCTGCACCGGACCGGCGAAAATGCCGGAAATTTCCGTATGGAATTCGGAATCGCCGAAACGCTGTGACAAAATCGAAGCCAGAGCGTCGCTCATCGACTCGGCAATCGGGGATGCAAACTGCGCCCAGGAATCGATGCATCCTTCCACCCAGCCTGCGCGGGTAAGCACCTGCGTTTCGCCTTGCGCGGGGTTGAATTCGCAAGCGGTGTCAAGCCACAGATTCGCCTCGCTGATGGCTCGCCGGGCCATCTCGCCGTACTCCGCGCTCACACTGGTTTCCGATCCTTCGCCATTGGCCTGCTGCAATGCCAATGATTTCGCCAGTTTGACGTTGATTGGACCTTCCTCGGTGATGTGCTGGATGTCTCCGAAAGTGTTGAGCCCGCCCGCAGTGAACGCCTGCATCATCGACCTGACCTCGGCCGGCTTGGGAAGCTTGCTCACATCCTGACTCATCAACTGGTCGCGCAACTCCTCCGGCATGTTGGAAAACTGGTTCCATGCCATCTCGCCTTGAATTGGTCCGAAACAATCGATAAACCATTGGCGGATCGCGTTCTCGTCCATGCCGGCCCTGCCTTTTCCTAAGCGTTTTTTCAAGTTTGGTTGGTTCCATACTATGCTATGGGAGGTATGCCCAAGATGAAGGAAACACGACGAATTCACGGCAAAAACACACGTAGCGGCGCTCCGGGACGTGTCAAACGATGGCTGATAGGCGCGGAAGGTTGGCTGTCCGCGCGTTCATGGCGTTATCTTGCAGGACCGTTGGTGGCGGTACTGTGCGTATTGGTGTTGATTATGCCCAGCGCGTATGTGGTGCAGGTGCCCGGCCCGACACAGAATGTGCTCGGGGAGGTTTCCGGCAAGCAGGTCATCGCCGTTTCCGGTGCGAAAACGTATAAGGATTCAGGCCAACTGCTGTTGGTCACGGTCAATGCTTCAGGCGTGCCAGGGTACCCGGTGTCGAACGCGCAGGCATTGGTGGCGTGGGCCGATTCGAAATCCACGGTGATGCCTCAGGAAGCGGTGGTTCCTGTTGGGCAGACCGCAGAGGAATACAAGCAGTCCAGCGACAAGGAGATGACGTCATCGCAGGATTCCGCCACCGCAGCGGCGAAAAAGTTCCTGGAAGAGCATGGTTATGACGTGTCCGGCATGAAGGTGTCCATGCATGTGGACGACATCGGCGGGCCGTCGGCGGGCATGATGTACACGCTTGGTCTGATCGACAAGGTGACCGGTGAAAAACTTTCTGGGGGTAAGATCATCGCGGGAACGGGCACTATGAACGACAAAGGTGAAGTCGGTGAAATCGGAGGCATCCGTTTGAAGATGCTCGGAGCGAAACGCGACGGAGCAACTTGGTTCCTTGCCCCGGAATCCAATTGTTCCAGCGTTGTGGATCATATTCCGGAAGGTTTGAACGTGGTGAAGGTGTCCACTTTGCAGGAGGCGTACGATGCGCTGGTTGCCGTCCGAGACGGCAAGGGTGCATCCCTGCCGCAATGCTCCGCGGGAGAGTGACGCATTCCGAGATATAAGAAAAAACAATCTCGCAAAGTGAGCAATTCCACGGTTCGTAACGTATATGTTCGAGCAGTGTTGGTATATTGACGAACGTGAATCAAACGGCATCTGATAACGCTGAAGAATTCGGTTTCCACGCTGGCGACCTGGTACAGGAATGGCTGTGGGACGATGATGTGGACGACTCGATCCGCGCCAAGATCGAGGAGCTGACCGGTGAAGAGCTGGTCGACGAGGACTATGATTCCGCCGTTGATGGCGTGATTATCTGGTGGCGCGACGGCGATGACGAAGACGAACTGTCTGACACCATCGTCGATGCGTATGCGGTCCTTGGAGACGATGGTCCATTGTGGGTGCTCACCCCGAAGCCGGGGCGCCCGGGCGCGGCAAGTTCAAGCACCGTGCAGTCCGCCGCGAAGACCGCCGGCATGAATGCAGCCACGCCGCTGACCGTCAGCGGTGACTGGAACGGCATCCGTCTGCGCGCATTCGGTAAAGGCCGCTGATCGTATTCGTTTTACCTGCCTTGGCACGCATGGCCAAGGTCGGGCGCTCATATAAAGGCTTGGAATCACACGATTCCGAGCCTTTTTTGCTTGCAGAAGCAGTCGAAGAAGATGTTTCCATGAAATTGTCTATATTGACAAAAGTCATGACTTTGCTGACGTGCACGCGAGATAGTTGGGAATATCAGAAGAGTCGGAACGGCTTATTTTCTGCGGAAACAAAAGGTGGGCGATGAGGGACTCGAACCCCCCGACATCCACCGTGTAAAGGTGGCGCTCTAACCAACTGAGCTAATCGCCCGCAAAACTCTACTGTACAGTATTCGTTGCCTGCGACAGCTTCAACGTGTGTCGCGCTGCCCAATAGGGGTTCCTTCCATAGTAAATGCGTGAAAAATGGTGTGATTTGAGTGTCGATTCGCTGAATTTTCCACAAGAAAGCCAAAAGCGTCGAATCAATCACGTAGAGTAAGGACGTTGAGTAGTGCAGTAGGAGGTCGATAGCCAATGGCGCAGGAACCTGAATCCGAGAGGAACGCATCGGGGATCGCTCGTACTTCAAAGCGCAAGTGGGGGTATGATTCCGAACAGGTGGACGCTTTTCTTGAGCGTGCGCACATGCTGTACGAAGGTGAGGGAGCGCAACTCACCCAGCATGATATTCAGAATGTTTCTTTCGATTTGGTCAAAGGCGGCTATGTGATCGCCCAAGTGGACGCGGCTCTTGCTCGTTTGGAGCGCGCCGTGGTGGACAAGCAGACCACATGGGAGATTTCGCAGCACGGTCGTGTGGCGTGGAAAGCGCAGACCGAAAGTCTGTTCCGCCAGCTTGACGCCCATTCCAAACGTGAGCACGGCGAACGTTTCAAGCCAGGAGAAGGCAAGGAACCGAGCTATGACCGCAAGCAAGTGGATCGCATCGTCGATCAGTGCCTGACGAAGGCCGCTGGCGAGCTCGGCGTTGAGGAAGTGTCGGAAGACGATGCCAAGAAACTTGTCGATCTGAACTCCCAGACCGTGGCGAATGTGATCTTCACCCAGCGCAAGGGCAAGCGTGGCTATGACGAGCGTCAGGTGGATTATTACCTGAACGAATGCGTGCAGCTGCTGACCAGACTCGAATCCTATGCTCGTGTGGCCGACTTCGTGGGCGAGCCTCCGAAAGCGCGATGACCGCAGCCAATCCGTCCGCAACCAGTCTGGCATCCCAAGAGACGCAGGTGGTCTCGCCACTATTCGCCGTTCCAGCCGTTTCCGCAGAACCTATTGCGCAGCCCGCTCAGGTTCAAAACAGCACTGACTCCTTCGACGCTTTGAATAAGGCGGAACGTGAGATTTTCACCACGCCTGCAACGTCCCCGGTGAGCATTCCGGCCACTCAAACCGCTGCGCCGACGTATGCTCCCGTGGTTCCGCCTGTGTTCCAGCCAACCATCAGCACCCCGTCGGCTCCGGTAACTCCGGCAGCTCCTGTAACGCCGGAACCTCAGGCCGCTCCGGTTGCTCCAGCGGCTCCGGAACAGTCGTTGGCACACCTGTTCAAAGCGTCCAATGCGGTTGACGAGGAGCCATCTTCCGCAGGAACGGAAACCGAAGCGTTCAATCCGCTTTCTGATGATGGCGCGCCGAGCTATGACGCTCCGGCCGCGCCTGCGGCTCCTGTGATTCCAGACACTTCGGTCGCGCATCAGCCGGAAGAATCTCACGGCATCACCATCGCTCCCGATTCTTCGTTGGCTGCCTTGGCGCAGATGGCCCAGAACATCGACGCTCCCGATCCGGTCGAAGACACGTTCACCCCGCGCATGCCAAGCCTGTCGACGCCGAACCTTCCGCAGGTCAATACCGACTCGATTAATCTCGGAACCTTGCCGACCGTCCCACCCTCCTTCACGCTGGAACCAGCAACCTCCGCAGATCACTCGGCAACGGCAACTCCCGTTGAACCGGCGAAACCGGCAGAGGAAGAGAAGAAGAACGAAACCAAGCCGGCAACCAATCCGATGTTCGAAGCATCCAACAGCAATCTGGATGTCGATATTCCCGACCTGTCGTTCCCCTCTTTTGAATAGGCAATCGCACTGAACAGGCTGACGTGACCGTCAGCCTGTTTTCGCGTTCACACGAATAATCCAAAACAAATACGGAGCACACGCATAACCCATGCAAACCTCAACCGTAGTCATTCTGGATCACCGGATCCATCGGCACCCAAGGACTTGACGTCATCTCCCGCCATCTCGACCGTTTCAACGTGGTCGGACTTGCGGCAGGCGGCTCCCACGTGGAACTTCTGGCCCAACAGGCGGTCCAATTTCACGTTTCGAAAGTCGCCATCTTCAACACAAACGCGGTCCATGCGCTCCAAGATGCGCTAAACCAAGCCGGCGCAAGCCATGTGGAAATCATGGCCGGGCCGGAAGCGGTAATCGCCATGGCCGATCCGGTGCCGACGTGGTGTTGAACGGCATTACCGGATCCATCGGCCTTGAACCTTCGATTGCGGCACTGCAGGCAGGATCGCAGCTGGCGCTCGCCAACAAGGAATCCGTTGTGGCCGGCGGTCATCTGCTGTTCGACGCACAGGTTCGTGCGCAGCAGATTAATCCGGTTGATTCCGAACATTCCGCCATCTGGCAATCGTTGCGTTCGGGCACGCACGGTGAAGTGTCGAAACTCGTGGTCACCGCTTCCGGAGGTCCGTTCCGCGGTTGGAAACGCGAGCAGATGACCGACATCACGCCTGAACAGGCGTTGAACCACCCTACTTGGAATATGGGTCCGGTGGTGACCATCAACTCGTCCACGTTGATGAACAAGGGGCTTGAAGTCATCGAAGCGAGCCGTCTGTTCGACGTGCCTCCGAGCCGTATCGACGTGACCGTGCACCCGCAATCCATCGTGCATTCCATGGTGGAATTCCGCGATGGCGCCACCATCGCACAGGCTTCACCGCCTGATATGCGTCTGCCGATCGCGCTTGGCCTATCGGCTCCCGAACGACTTGGCAACATCGCAGCGGCCTGTGATTGGACGAAAGCCGCCATGTGGACGTTCGAACCGCTTGACGATGAGGCATTCCCCGCAGTGAGCTTGGCTCGACATTGCTTGGAAGCTTCCGAAAAGCATACGGCCGTGCTGAATGCTGCCAACGAACAGGCCGTTCACGCCTTCCTCGAACATCGCTTGCCATATCTCGCATCGTCGATACCGTCAAGGAAGTGTTGGACGAAATGGATGCGGAACTGCGCGGCAATCCGCTATTCGCTTCCGTGGAGGAAATGAGCCAACTCGAGCTGGAAGCCCGTCGTCGAGCCGACGACTGATAAACAAGTAACGGAAAACGAAACAAAACAAACAGACGAAACGTAAGTGACGCAAGGCTCCCTAAGTCGGGAGCCTTGTTATTGCAAGGATTTGACGTATGCCAGAAATCGAAAAGCCGTTCCGTAAAACCGGTGAGGCAGCCATTAGCGAAAGCCCGCTGCATCCGCGCCGCAAATCGCACCGTATTATGGTCGGTCCCGTTCCAGTCGGTGGGGGAGCGCCAATCTCGGTGCAAACCATGACCAATACGCTGACAGCCAATGTTCCCGCGACATTGCAGCAGATCGCGGAACTGACCGCAGCCGGCTGCGATATCGTGCGCGTGGCCGTACCAAGCCAGGATGATGCCGACGCATTGCCGGAAATCGTAAGGAAATCACCGATTCCGGTCATCGCCGATATTCATTTCCAAAGCAAATACGTGTTCCAGGCCATTGACGCGGGCTGCGCTGCGGTGCGTGTGAACCCCGGCAACATCCGCAAATTCGACGAGGTTGGCCCTTCCATTTGCAAAGCCGCCACGTACGCGGGCATTTCGTTGCGCATCGGCGTGAACGCGGGCTCGCTCGATAAGGAACTGTATGCGAAATATGGCGGTCCGACGCCGGAGGCACTGGTTGCGTCCGCCATGAAGAAGCGCGCATGTTCGAAGACGTCGGCTTCCATGATTTCAAGATTTCCGTCAAGCATCATGATGTGATCACCATGGTGGAAACGTATCGTCTGCTCGCTTCCAAGGGTGATTGGCCGTTGCATCTTGGTGTCACCGAAGCTGGACCGGCATGGCAGGGCACCATCAAAAGCTGTTTGGCATTCGGTGCGCTGCTGGCTGAAGGCATTGGAGACACGATTCGCGTTTCGCTGTCGGCACCGCCCGTCGAAGAAGTGAAAGTCGGGTGCAAGCTGCTGGAATACATGGGATTGCGTCCGCGCAAGTTCGACATTATCTCCTGCCCGAGCTGCGGTCGTTCCCAGGTTGATGTGATTCAGTTGGCCAATGCGGTGACCGAAGGTTTAAAGGATGTGACCGCGCCGATTCGCGTGGCTGTTATGGGCTGCATCGTCAACGGTCCGGGCGAGGCCCGTGAAGCCGATTTGGGTGTGGCATCCGGCAACGGCAAGGGACAGATTTTCATCAAGGGCAAAGTCATTCAAACCGTGCCGGAAGACCAGATTGTGGAAACGCTGCTGGTCAAAGCGCAGGAGATCGCCGCGCAGATGGAAGCGGACGGACAGGTGCCCGTCAACGCCACAGGACCGGTGGTGGTGCCGGTGGCGCAAGGTAATTGTTGATTTCGCTGACCGCGGGCGGTCGATTGCAGATTGTGATCGGCCGCCCGCTGGTTTTGCTGGTTGTCGATTGCCATTTCAGCTGGAGTCGGTACAATGAACGGCGTGTCAGATCAGGAACGTCAGTCAGTCATGTCCAGCGCGGAGAGCCAATCCAGTCAGTGGACGAGGGGCAGACGCTGATGGTCAGTTTGCCTATCTTCATCATCCTGCTGGGCATTCTGGTGTCGGTATCCAATTTGACGGCATCGTCATGGAAGTACGAGCCAACCGGTCAAACCATCGAAACGTTATCATCCGACACGGCAGTGACCTTCGATAATCCTTCCGGCAAAACCCTTGCCAAACGAGGCGATTACGAAGTGACGCAACGATATGTCACCATTGAGCGAAACAGCCGTCAACCGGTGAAATACAACAGGTCAAAGTGTTGATTCGAGAGCCGAAAGACGCGGGAAACAATCGGCCCGGCGTGGTGTTCATGCATGGTGCCGGATATGGTACCTGTGACAACTCATTTGGAGACATGGCCACCGATCTCTCATCCGCAGGCTTCGTGACGGCCGTGCTCGACAAGCCGGTATGGTCCACCAACGATGCGACCCGTGATTACCCGGGCTCCGCGGCCATTTACGATCAGGTCATCACCATGTTGCGTGATCTCGACAACGTTGACGCTTCGAATGTCGGCATTTACGCGACTTCCGAAAGCACTTGGATTTCCTCATATCTGCTTGATCAAGACCCCGACGTGGCATTCCAGGTGTTGCTGAGCCCAATGGTGTATTCGCCACGACATTCGTTGGGATTCCTTGCCGCACAGGATTTCGCGCTGGTCGGAGCGCATGATGGATACCAGTCCATTGTGCGCCGCGCGTTCAACATCGATGCGGAATTGTTCGGCCTGACCAATCTCGACCTCGACACGTTGAATCCCCAAGCCTATTCCATTCCCACGCTTGTGGCATACGGCACCAAAGACGTGATGACCGCGCAGGTGGAAGGTACGGAGAAAATCATCGACATGGCGCATAAGGCGGGCAATTGGGACGTGACCGTGCGCACATACCCCATCGCCAACCATGTGCTCCGACTCGGCGACGAATCCAACAGCGGCACTCCGTTCGCCGACGCCTACGTGGATGATGTAATCAGTTGGGCTGTCGGCATCACGCGGGGACTGCAGCAGACCAGCGAGCGTGTGGCCGGTACCAACTTGTATCAGTCGATTGCGGTGCCGTTGGAATTGCAGGCGAACAGCGGGCTGACCATTTATCTCGTGGTGCTGCATGCCAGCATGGTGCTGTTGCTGCTGGTGATCGCCGTGCTGTGGCTGATTGTGCTCGTACGTAAGATTTGGGCGCATGCGCATCGACGCCGATATGTGTTGGGGCTGAGACCTGTGTTCAAAAATGCGTTGATTACGCTTGCCGTTGCCACCATGGCCACTTTTGTGCTGTTTGGTGCAGGATTGGGCGAAGTGGTTATGGGCGTGGTCAAGCTAGCGTGGGGTGGCGCTCCCGCCGAGGATCCGGGCATGATGTATTGGAGTTGGCCGGTTATTCAAATGGTGTGTGTTGTTGTGGTGTGGGCGTGGTCTCGCGTGTTCGTGCGTCTTATCGAGGAGGCGACGAATCGTGGTCTTGCACAATGGCCACCGCGTAAGGGGGCTATAGGCGCGATTGTGAGTGGCCGCCAGCCGGTGCTCGCGTCGACGAGGTTCGGCCGTGTGATGTTTTGGATCACGGCGGTCACCATGCTGTATGTGCTGTTGGTGTTCGCGTTCTGGGGATTGTTTATTTACTGATATCGCGGGAGAGTGCGGCTGGCGCGAGAACGTGCGGAAAGTATAGATAGTTCAGTTAAGAAAACGAGTCGAGGCGAAGGAGGTGTGTGAATGCCGTTGTATCAGGACGAGGGTGTGGTCTTGCGTACCGTCAAACTTGGCGAAGCTGATCGTATCGTCACTTTGCTGACACGTGACCATGGCAAAATCCGTGCCGTCGCCAAAGGTGTGCGTCGAACCAAATCGCGTTTCGGAGGTCGTTTGGAGCCTTTCATGCGCGTCTCGTTGCTTATTGCGGAAGGGCGTTCGCTTGATGTGATTTCCCAAGCCGAGTCGGTGTCGGCGTATGCGAGAGGCATCTGCACCGATTTCAAGGCGTATACCGCAGCGAATGTGATTTGCGAAACCGCTGACAAGCTGGTGGTGACGGAGCAGGAGCGTTCCGTGGCACAGTATCGGCTGGTGTTGGGAGCGTTGAATGCCCTTTCCAAGCATGCGCATGAGGCTGCTGCGATTGGCGATTCCTACGTGATGCGTGCTCTTGCGATCGCTGGCTGGACGCCGCGTTTGCGTGCCTGCGTGGTGTGCGGGGAGCCGATTTCTGCTGATCGTCCATGGTTCTTTTCGATTTCCGCGGGTGGCCTGATGTGTTTGACCGATCATATTCGTGAATCGTTTGACGTTTCGTGGAATGCGATCTGCCAGTTGCAGGCGCTTGTAGACGGCGATTGGGGAGAGCTGGACGGCACGGCGTTGCTTCCGGAAACCCGACAAATGGTGGAAAAATGGGGTGAATACTATTTGGAACGTCCGATTCGTTCCATGCGCTTGCTAGATTAGCGGGTATGGCTTTTGAGAACGTGGATTACAAGTCCCTTGACATTCCGGCGGCACCATTTTCTGACCCGTCGATTATTCCTGATTTTCCGAAGAACAAGGTTCCGCGCCATATCGGCGTGATCATGGACGGTAATGGTCGTTGGGCGCAGCAGCGTGGGCTGATTCGCACCGACGGGCATCAGGCTGCCGAACCGGTGGTGTTCGACACCATCGCAGGTGCCATCGAAGCCGGTGTGCGCTACCTGTCGCTGTATACGTTCTCCACGGAGAACTGGAAGCGTTCCCCGCAGGAAGTGCGCTTCCTGATGGGCTTCTCGCGTGACATCATCCACCGTCGTGTGGAGCAGATGAACGCGTGGGGCGTGCGCGTGCGCTGGTCCGGCCGACGTCCGAAACTATGGAAATCCGTTATCGACGAATTGGAAAAAGCACAGGAACGTACCAAAAACAACACGACCATCGACGTGGTGTTCTGCCTGAATTACGGTGGACGTGCCGAAATCGCGGATGCTTGCGCGGCAATCGCAAAGGAAGTGCGTGACGGCAAAATCTCCGGCGATCGCGTAACGGAAAAAATGATTTCCGAGCACCTGTACAATCCTGATATTCCTGATTGCGATTTGGTGATTCGTACTTCCGGCGAACAGCGCACGTCGAACTTCCTGCCGTGGGAAGCGGCATATGCCGAACTTGATTTCGTGCCGGAACTGTTCCCCGATTGCGGTCGAGACGTGCTATGGCGTTCGATCGACCACTACATTCACCGCGACCGTCGTTTCGGCGGCGTCAAAAAGTAGTTTTTGCTGAGTTGATTAGGTTAACTGCGGGGAGAACATAATGTTCTCCCCGTTTTGTTTGTTACAACGTGCTGATTCGGGTGGTGAAGGTGGGGACGAAACGGGAGGAGTCGACTTGGAAGGCTACGTGGATGCGGGGTGCGTTGGAGTCGATCAGTCCGGCGGGATCGCCGATGGTTCGGCCTCGGGTGCCGTGGAAATCGCCGGTTTCGAGTTCGACTTTCATTGGTAGGTCGATACAGGTCACCAGCGACGGGTCCACGGCAACGGCGGCGGCCAGCGGATCATGTAATGGCATGCCCTGTGAAAACAGTCGCGCGTCGGCCTTGAGGTTTGCGGCAATGGAAAAATCAGCCATGTCGGCGAGGAATACGCGCACATCGGAAGCAGATGGGCTTGCAGCCACACTCGAGGTTCGAACTGAAGCTGCATTTGAACTACCAGCTGAACCATCAAGTGAATCAGCGACTTGGGATGCGGTCGAGCTGGTAAGTGTGTCAGCATTCGCTGCTTCACGCCAAGCACGGGTCGCATCGGAACCCATCAGGCATTGATGCGTTACGTCCAAGCCGACCATGGTGATGTCGGCACCGGAATGGAACACGCGATCTGCGGCTTCCGGATCCTGAATGATGTTCGTTTCCGCAGTCAGATCCCAACAGTTGCCTTCCTGCGTCAACGTGCCGCCCATCATCACCAGTTTGAGTTTGCTGGCAATATCCGGTGCGGCCGCGATCGCAGCATCAATATCGGTCAGCGGACCGGTCGCAACCACAGTGACGTCGAAACCATAAGCGCGAACCTGATCAATAATGAACTGCACGCCTTCGGAAACCGAGTCGGCGGAAGAATCATCAACATGAATAAAAGAAGCCGAATCCGTAGTAAGCGACAATTCAAACGAATCAACCGCAGGATTCGCATGAACATCATCCAACGCATATCCGCCAACGGAAATCAGACTACGATAATCACGAGAAAAAACAGTATCAGAACCGGAATTATCCGAAAAAATATCTGAAAAAGCAGTATCCGAAGACGAACTATCGCAAGCCGGGCCGAATCCTCCCAATCCGTCCGTGCCGTGAAACTGCGCACAACCTGCATCCGGGATGAAACACCGAGCCCATGAAGGATGCGACGATCCACGTATCACTGGAATGTGCCGAAGCCCCAACCGTTCCAGCACATACGAAGTATTGCGAACCGCAGTGTCGACGGAAACATTGCCGTACGTGCCGATCACGCCAAGCACGTCAACAGTGTCGAACGTCGCAAGGTATGCCAACGCCAGTGCATCGTCGATACCGGTGTCCACATCAAGAATCAGTCGTGTCATATTTGTATTTAATCAAACTCGTGCAATGAAGCCAAATGCAACGCATAATGGTGCGGCATCCCACAAACCATGTTCAACCCGAACTGAGCAAGCAGTGTTGGGCATGAAATAAAAATGCAGGATGCCGTATTCCAATATTTTCGATTATTCGCACCTAAACGAGTTACAAACCTACTCGTTCAAACCCGATTATTTCAGGAATTCGTCGGTGGCGAGATCCTTGGCTTGCGGAGCGTCGTGCACCACCTTGTCATGCGAATCGGTGTAGGCGTCTTCCTGAGCGAGGAAGTCAAAATACTGCTGGGCGCCTTCAACGTCGTTCGTACCGAACGTGAACGAACCATCCTTGATCTTGGCGGGATCGCCCCAATACTGACCGTCCACAATGGTTTTCATGCTTTTCTTGACGAAATCAAGCTTGAGATTCGCGTCGGGAGCTTCCTTCACAAGGATCTTCGCTGCATCGTCAGGATTCGAATATGCGTACTCGTAGCCCTTCTTGGTGGCTTGTACGAACTTCTTCACCAGTTCGGGATTGTTGGAAATCGTCTTGTCGCTGGTGATCACGCCAATAGTGTCGGCATTGCCGGGAACGCCGTAATCCGGTTCGGTAAAGCAGTTGAGCTTCGGACCGTACATGTCGGCCTGCACACCCTCCCAAGTGGCATAGAAACCACCGAAATCAGCCTTGTTGCTGGACAGCGTTTGGAACGTGGACGTGCCGACGGTCACCTTGTCGAATTCGCCCTTACCTCCGTCCGACTGAATCATGCGACGGATCACCGCATCGGATTCGTTGGATCCGAACGTGGCGAAAGTCTTGCCGTCGAAATCCTTCGGGGATTTGATTTCAGTGTTCGAAGCAAGCGAGCACCAGATGGCGCTTGGCTTCTGCTGTACCTGCAGCACCTGCTTGATGGTTGCGCCCTTAACAGCGTACGTGCTTACGTTGGTGAGGTTCGACAATGCGAAGTCGGCCACGCCGTTGTTCACGGCCTGTTCGGCACCGGCCTGTGCCACGGCCACGATATCAACGTCAAGACCTGCCTCTTTGAAATAACCCTTGTTTTTCGCCACATATACGCCGATATGATTGGTGTCGGGCGCCCAGGACAGCATGAAGGTCACTTTGGTCAGATCGCTGCTGCCAGATGCTGTGCTTGTTGCGGAATCGTTGCTTTGTCCGCATGCGGTAACGCTGAACAACATGGCGATTGCGCTGAAGAGTGCGATTATTGTGCTTGCGATGTGAGTACGTGCGGTGGCGTCATGCCTGCTGAAGATGCTCATAAAGCGATTTCCCTTGAATCTGTATTCTCTATCGTTTTCTAGGGATATGCTGCGAGCGGAGTTCGGGCAGAAAACGATACGAAGGGCCTCAGGCCCCCGCTCGTCCAATGCCCCCGACATTCCTTACGGTGCCTAGTGAAAGGCGTGGAATATTGCCGGTTTGCCACGCATTGGCTTAACAGCGGGTTTTATTATACGTAGGCAGCGTGACCGACATGCAATGCGGAGTGGCGAATGCTGCGAATGCTGCGTTTGCAGAAGGCCGATGATGTTTGGCGTGTTTGACTTACTGGTCTGCATCGGGATCGGCGTCGGCATCAGCTGGGCCGAGCAGGACGCGTTCGCTGAGGTTCACCAGGCACATCAGAACGCCGGTGATGGCGATGATGACCAGCGTCGCGAGAAGATCAGCGGTGTGCGGAACGAGTTGTAGGCGGCCTGTAGCCAAATGCCAAGACCTTTGCGCGCGCCCAAATATTCTGCGGTGGCGGCGGTGGCGAAAATGTATGCGGCGGAAACGCGGATGCCGCCATAAATCTGACGAGCGGCCACACGCAGCTTCACATGCCACAGTGTCCACGCTTTCGTGGCGCCACAAGTCAGCGCAACATCCGAATAAAACTGGGGGACCGCTTCAAGCCCACGAATCGTCTGCACTGCAATCGGGAATAAGCCGAATACCGTTACGATCACGATTTTTCCGGAAATCTCAAAGCCAAACCAGATCAAAAATAGGGGAGCGATGGAAATCAACGGCATGGTCTGCGCAGCTGAAAGCAACGGGAGCAATGCGGCGTTCGCAATGCATGAGCAGTACAGCAGTATGCCGATGAGAATGCCGAACAGTACGGCGAACAGGAATCCGACGGTACCTTCAAGCAAAGTGACTTGCGTGGCAGGCCATAACGTCGACCATGTTTCGACGGTGGCCTGTGCGATTTCGCTTGGCGCGGCGATCATGGTGCTGGGCACATTGCCGATGCGGACCCACGCCTCCCATACCGCCAGCAACAGCACTACTGCAATAACCGTGGGAATACGGCGTTGCAAACGTGAGCAAAGGCGGACAAAGCTTCGAGAAGTTTTGCGACAATGCCGGCTTTTGAATTCGTGTTCGCAGCCATGCCCGAACCCATGTGCGAACTCGTGTTTGAGGGTATGGATCCTGTTGCCGAATCCCTGCGTTGAACGTGCGAAACCGCCATCGTTCACCTTGCTTTCTGCGCCATAGTGGGCGCGCACGTGACCGGTGGCGAGAAATCAGTAAGGTGAGGAGCCTGCCCGCGTTCCGGTCAGAAAAGTTCATTACCGGGGTGCCAGTATAAAGCACTCCCTAAACCACGTTCCAAACCAAAACGAAAGGCGGTTTCGTATCTCATTCGACACGAAACCCGCCTTACTCTTTACCCCTTGCTACTGCCTTGGATTAGCCTCACTCCAGTCCGATGGACTTCATGGTGTGGAGCTTCAAGGACTTGACCTCAAGCGTGCCGGATTCGGCAACAAGTTTGATGGCTCGTGGGCCTTCGGAAGCGTAGCTGAAGGAGCTCATGGCCTGACGGCCGTCGTTTACGTACACTTCCACGCAGCCGCGATCCACAAACACGCGCAGCTTGAGCTCGCCGGAAGCCAGTTCTTCGGCGGAAAGCGGCGCGGTACGGTAGCCACGATCGCCCTGGGCTGCGGCCTGACGGTCGATCACCACGCGGCCGATCTGATCGTCGAACGCCACATACGTGTAAGAGCCATCCTCAGTCGCGTGAATCTTCAGACCGGCGCGTTCCGCGGTGGAAGCGTTGAGATCGATGGTCATTTCGATTTCAACGGCTTCGGCATCGTCGGCAATGGTCTGCTCGCCATTGACGTCCAGCGAGATCGCACCGAAATCGGTGGTGTTTTCGCGCAAGCCCTCCATTTCGGCAACCGGAGCGGTGTGCAGATCGCCGTCGGCGCCAGGGTGATCTCACGCGGAAGGGTCAGGTTGCCGCACCAGCCGTCATCCTGCATCGGAATCGGCTCAACGAACGGGCTCATCCAGCCGTATACGATCTGGCGCTCGCCATCGTTGAAGGACTGCGGAGCGTAATAGTTGTGGCCGCAATCCCACAGGCGAAACTCGGTTTCCGGCTGGAACGCCTCGCCCGGGGTCCACGTGCCGATCATGTAGCCGGCGTTGGAAACGTTGCGGTTCATGAAACCGGAGGCCTTTGCGCCCATGGCGGAGAAGCCGATGACCCACTTCTCATTGCCCTCGGCGTCCTTGATCGGGAAGAAGTCCGGGCATTCAAGCATGAAGACGTTCGGATCCGGGTGTTCGAACAGCACACGCTCGTAGGTCCAACGAACCATGTCATCGGAGGAGAACAGCCACATCTGGCCGCGCTTTTCTACGGAGGAGACACCGAAGGTCATGTACCACTTGTCTCCGGTCTTCCATACCTTCGGGTCACGGTAGTGGTGGTCGACCTTATCGAGCGGGCAATCGATGATCATGCCGCGCTTGGTGGCGCTGGTCAGCTCGTCGTTGTCTGGTTCGGCGATCATCTGCACCTGCCAGTCGCCGCCGGTGTTGTCGATGCCGTTGGCCCAGCGGTGGCCGGTGTAGTAGAACTTGAGCTCGCCGTCATCGCCGATCACTGCGGAACCGGAGAACACGCCGTCCTTTTCCTCTTCGAGAGTCGGGGCGAACATGATCGGCTCACGCTTCCAGTTGAGCATGTCGTTGGAGGAGACGTGACCCCAGTGCATCGGGCCCCACTGGGTGCCGTACGGGTGCAGCTGGTAGAACACGTGCCAACGGCCCTTGTAGAAGCACAGGCCGTTCGGATCGTTGATCCAGCCGCCGTTGGAGGCGATGTGGAACTTCGGATACCAACGGTTGTTGCGCGCGGCGGCCATGGCTGCAACGCCCGCCTCCGCCTGTGCCAGAGCCTCGCTGTGGTTCTTGATTTCGTGAAGGACGGGTGCGTCCGGGGTGAAGCCAGTCATCGTTGAATAGCCTTTCTTGTGATTGTTGAATTGCTGCTTATTGAGTTTTGAGTAAAAGTTGTAAGAATGCTGCCCGAAGCGGAAAAAGGGGAAACGCTTCGAGCAGCACGATTCAGTTATGTTCTTGGCCGGACTTGCGATTGCGTTCAGGCGTTCGCTTCTGCAGCGGCCTGGGCCTTGAGCTGCTTGTCGGTGTAGAACGGATCACCGCCGACTTCCTGGTCGTCCTTCTTGATCACGAAGAAGCCGTAGATCAGGGCTGCCAGCACGATGCCGGAGATGGTGAAGAAGGTCGGGCGATCGCCCATGGCGTCATGCAGGGCGCCCATCGGGGTGGAGAAGATCACCTGGCCGATCTGGGAAGCGATCTGGAAGCCCACCATGTACAGGGTTGCCGACAGCTTGGTGTCGAAGTGCAGAGTGAAGTAGCGGAATGCCGGCAGGCAGAACAGCGGAACCTCGATGGAGTGGAACAGCTTGACGATGGAGACGCTGACCGGATCGTGGAACACGCCGCACAGGCCGATGCGCAGGAACATCACGGTTGCACCGAGCAGCAGGGAGTTGCGCACGCCGATCTTCTTCATGATGATCGGAACAACACCCATCATGGCGGACTCGAGGAACACCTGGAAGGAGTTCAGGGTGCCGTAGGTGCGTTGCCGATTTCAGTGGTGGAGAAGAGGGAAGCGTAGTAGTTCGGGAACATCTGCTGATCGAACACGGTATAGAAGGTGTTGGTGAACAGCATGAAAACGATGAGCACCCACAGGGTCGGCATCTTCAGAACGGAAATCATTTCCTTGAAGGACGGGTTGGTCGGAGCCGCGTTCGGATCAGCTTCCTTCTTGAGCTCTTCCTTCTGCTCGGCCGGAACCCAGAAAGCGTAGATGCACAGCATGCCGAGGCCGCAGATGGAGCCGACCCAGAAGTTCAGCAGCGGGTTGATATTGAACAGGAAGCCTGCACACAGCGCCACGATGGCGTAGCCGAATGAGCCCAAGCTCGGGACTGGCCGTATTCGAAGCCGAACTTGCGGGAGTAGCGTTCGGTGAGTGCCTCGAACAGGGAGCAGCCGGCCATGAAACCTGCGGACAGCACGATGGAGCCGATGAGCACGCCGATGAAACGGGTGGTGCCGCCGGCTGTCAGCATCGGGGCATACACGAACTGCACGAACGGGCCGACGAGCGCTGCGATGGCGGAGACGAAGATCACGAGCTTACGCTTGATGCCCAGTTGGTCCTGGATGGCGCCGTAGGCGAACATGATGACCAGGGTTGCCAGGGAGTTGATGGAGTAGATCTGGCCCTGCTCGGCGGAGGTCATGCCCAGACCGTGGGCCGGGTCGGTAAGCCAGCGGGAGAAGAAGGACCACCAGATGCCCCACGAGCAGAAGAACATGAAGATGCCGAAGGAGCTCTGCAGGTAGGAAGGATTCTTCCATGCAGATCGAGTTGTACTTGCCATGTTGTTGTTTCTCTGTTTCTCTTTGTTTGTGCCGCTGCCGCGCGGCACCTCGGTTGTGTGCCGATGTTGTGTTATGCCGTCATTCACCCAGCTGCCGTGCCAAGTGGATGAACATGGTTAAATAATAGCGCGTCAAACGATTGACTCAATCGATTGACGTAAGTAATTCCAACGCTTTTTGGAAGTGTTGGAATTAAGCCGAAATGGGGGATAAAAAGAAGGCCTCTCGGCGTGTCGTAACGGACACGTCAACAGGCCTTTCATGTGGTCTTAGATCGCGAAACTTAGCTGCGAACCGATCCCTTTTCTATCAGCGCGCAATGGATCTTCGCAGGAATCGGCGAATCCAACGGCGGCATGGGAGCGGTGGTATTCGGCCAAGACGAACTGTCGACGGGCTTGCGTTCGATCATCGAAATAAGCTTGCATGCGGCCCAATAACCCATCTCATAGTGGGGCAGTTCCACCGTGGTCAGCTGCGGTTCCAGCGTTTCGGCGAACACGCGGTGGTTGTCGACGCCGACGATGGAAACGTCCTTGCCGACGGTCAGTCCGCGGCGTGCCGCACATTCGTACACATACCATGCGCGCGCATCATTGAAGCAAAAGAAACCGTCGGGATTGCGTTCGTCAAACAGTTTGTCGACGGCACGCAACGCAGGACCATTATTGAGCACATTGCATACCAGCGAAGGATCATAGGCGAAACCGGAATCCTGCAATGCCGCCTGATACCCGGCAAAACGGCCATCCTGCGCAATCATGTTTTCCGAGCATCCGATGTAGCGATACGCTTGCAATCGGCCTGAATCAGCCGTTTCGTGGCATCATAGGCGATTTGGAATTCGTCCGGCTCGATGCTGGGAATCTGGTTGTCGGCATCGGTGGCATCCACCATCACCACCGGATAATCGCCGAGCGAGGCTGGCACGCTCGCAATGCGATTCGACATCTTCGAATAGAAGAAACCGTCCACGCCATACCGTTTCAGCGTGGCGATTTCGTTCTCTTCGCTCGCCCTGCCATCGGTGCTGACCGTGATGATCATGTACCCGTAGGTGCTTGCCGCGTCTTGCGCGCCCAGAATGATGCCGCCTGCGTACGGCGTGGTGGCAACTTCCTCGCTGATGAAGCCGAGAATTCGCGTGCGGCAAGTGCGCAGGCTGCGCGCCAGAGGATTGACCGTGTAGCCGAGTTCGTCTGCCTTCTCGCGTACGAGCGCGGCCAAAGGGGCTTTCACACGTCCTTCATC
>ENA-OQEX01000270-OQEX01000270.1-human-gut-metagenome-genome-assembly--contig:-NODE-270-length-30135-cov-3.199080_pt1 | contig 30135 bp, 35 predicted proteins | sample MGYA00242802_ERZ504649 | MGnify/ENA primary metagenome ERZ504649 (study PRJEB26092, sample SAMD00036194) | human gut metagenome | host: Homo sapiens | study: EMG produced TPA metagenomics assembly of...
CCTTGCTCTTTGACAGGCAAAGGGCCAACAAGACCATAAGGAGGTAAAGCAAGACATGAACAAGTACGAGTTAGCATTAGTTGTTAGTGCAAAAGTTGAAGACGAAGTACGTGATGCAGTTGTTGAGAAAGCAAAAGGATACATCACACGTTACAACGGCACTATCACAGAAGTAGAAGAATGGGGTAAGAAAAAATTAGCTTACGAAATTCAGAAAATGCATGAAGGCTTCTACTATTTCATTCAGTTTGAAGCAGACGCACAGTGCCCGGCGGAAGTTGAAAGACACGTTCGCATCATGGACAATGTATTAAGATACTTAGTCGTAAGAAAAGACGCATAATCTTATACAGGGTGGATTTTAGAAGGCACCATTAATTGATCCGTTCAACCATTCAAAGCAGAAACGAAGAGGTATTTATATGAACAAAGTAATTTTAATGGGACGCTTAACAAGAGATCCTGAGGTGAGATATTCCGCAGGAGAGAATGCATTGGCAATTGCCAGATATACACTGGCAGTAGACAGAAGATTCCGCCGTGACGGTGAAGCAACAGCAGACTTTATCAGTTGTGTATCCTTTGGACGTACAGCCGAGTTTGCTGAGAAGTATTTCCGTCAGGGACTTAAGATCATTGTTTCAGGACGCATTCAGACAGGCAGCTACACCAATCGTGATGGCCAGAAGGTTTATACCACAGAGGTAGTAGTTGAGGAACAGGAGTTTGCTGAGAGCAAGGCGGCCAGCGATAATTACGCAGCTTCCCATCCTCAGACATCATCCCCTGATCTGCACCATCCATGCCGGCTCCGGGAGCAGCCAGTGCAGACGGTTTCATGAACATTCCGGATGGAATTGATGAAGAACTGCCGTTTATTTAATACAAACTGATAGAATAAAATAGGAGGAAAGCAATCATGGCTTACAATAGAGGCGAAAGACCAGACTCTCCAATGAAGAGAAGAGGCGGCCGCAGAAGAAAAAAAGTTTGTGTATTCTGTGGTAAAGAGAATAACGAGATCGACTACAAGGATGTAGCAAAATTAAGAAAATATGTTTCTGAAAGAGGAAAAATCCTTCCAAGAAGAATTACAGGAAACTGTGCAAAACATCAGAGAGCACTGACAGTTGCTATCAAGAGAGCACGTCATATGTCTATGATGCCATACATCCAGGACTAATTCTGAAGATGATAAATGCTGCTCCGCATTTGGCGGAGCAGCATTTTTGCATTTACGAGAATTGCTATAGAACAGAATGAACAGTAACACAATAACCATTATTTTTGTGCGTTCTTCTGTTGCTATGGTAAATTCTGTTCAAATCTGTTATAATATGATTCAAAGGGCGTTTTTCACAGAACCTGCCTATATGCAGCACATTTGCTGTGTACAGGCGAAACAAATAGAATGATGAAGAACGGAAAGAAAGATATGAGTGATAAACTGAAATTAAAAGGGCATATGAAAGCATTCATGCGGTGGCCTCTGATTCTCTCGGCTTTACTGATCGTACTTAATATCTGGGTATATTTTGTCAGCGTGAAGGCTGGTATTATTGTGTCAGGTGGAATCCTGATTTATGTGGGATGTGCAGTAATAATACTCCGATGCCACAGACCGTTCATTGTAATGAACTGATAGCCTTTGCCAATCAGTATGATTCGCTTGAAAAGAGAATCCTTGAAGAACTGGCATTGCCCTATGCCATTATGGATATGAATGGCAGAATGATCTGGTCCAACAAAGTATTTGCGGAGCTTACAGGTAAAGATCAGTTTTATAAGAAAAATGTCAGCACTGTTTTTCCGGATGTAACAGCTGACAAATTACCGGTTGCAGATAAGAAAGAGACTGCTGAGATCAGTACTCGATTTGGAGAGAAGACTTATCGTATTTCCATGCAGAGGGTGTCTCTTGGTGAAGTGGTTGCCAAAAGTGAGTTTCTGGAGAATTCAAACAGGAATGTCAGCCTGATCGCCATGTATCTGTATGACGATACAGAACTGAAGTCTTACATTAAAAAGAATGAAGACAATAAGCTTGTTGTAGCGTTGGCTTATCTGGATAACTATGAGGAAGCACTTGAGAGTGTAGAGGATGTGAGACGTTCACTTCTGATTGCTCTGATTGACCGGAAGATTACGAAATATTTTTCCAATTTCGATGGTCTTGTAAAGAAACTTGAGAAGGACAAATATTTCCTGATCATGCGCCAGAGTTCGCTTGAGGCTCTGAAAGAACAGAGATTTCATATTCTGGACGAGGTTAAAACAGTTAATATCGGAAATGAGATGGCGATCACTTTGAGTATTGGTGTGGGACTGAATGCCTCCACGTATATTCAAAATTATGAGTATTCACGTATTGCTATAGAGATGGCACTTGGACGTGGCGGTGATCAGGTTGTTATTAAGAATGGAAATAATATTACCTATTACGGCGGAAAGACTCAGCAGATGGAGAAGAATACCCGCGTAAAAGCCAGGGTAAAAGCGCAGGCACTGAAAGAGTTTATGAGTACGAAAGACAGAGTCGTTGTCATGGGACATAAAATCACAGATGTGGATGCGTTGGGAGCAGCAATCGGTATTTTCCGTGCAGGTAAAACACTTGGAAAATCTGTCAGTATTGTAGTGAATGATCCGACAAAATCTATCAGACCGTTGATCGCAGGATATGTGAATAATCCAGACTACGAGCCATCTATGTTTGTGGACAGCGAGCAGGCTAAAGATATGGTAGATAACAATACAGTGGTGGTTGTAGTTGATACTAACAGACCAAGCTATACGGAATGCGAGGAGCTTCTGCACATGACAAAGACAATTGTTGTGCTGGATCATCACAGGCGGGGAAGCGAAGTGATAGAGAATGCGGTGCTTTCCTATGTGGAGCCTTATGCATCCTCAGCCTGTGAGATGGTAGCAGAGATCCTGCAGTATTTCTCGGATGACCTGCGTATCCGCAATATGGAGGCTGACTGTCTCTATGCGGGAATTATGATCGATACAAACAATTTTACTACAAGAGCAGGTGTACGTACCTTTGAGGCTGCTGCATTCTTAAGAAGGAGTGGAGCAGACGTGACCAGAGTACGTAAACTGTTAAGGGATGATCTGAAATCTTATCAGGCACGTGCAGAAGCAGTGAGAACTGCACAGATTTACAGAGAATGCTATGCCATTGCCAGATGTCCAAGTGAAAATCTGGACAGTCCTACAGTTATAGGAGCACAGGCAGCCAATGAGCTTCTGAATATTGCAGGGGTTAAGGCATCCTTTGTACTGACTCAGTACAATAATGAAGTTTATATCAGTGCCAGGGCTATTGACGAAGTAATGTACAGGTAATGATGGAAAAGATGGGCGGAGGCGGTCATATGAATATTGCCGGTGCCCAGGTCAAGGCTTCTCCGGATGAGGTGGAGAGAATGCTTAAAGACATCATAGATCAGGAATATCAGGAGGAAAACACAAAATGAAAGTAATCTTACTTGAAGACGTAAAAGCACTTGGAAAAAAGGGACAGATCGTAAATGTAAGTGACGGATATGCAAGAAACATGATCCTTCCTAAGAAACTGGGGCTGGAGGCAACTCCTAAGAATTTAAATGATCTGAAACTTCAGAAAGCAAACGAAGAGAAGGTCGCAAAAGAAGTATATGAAGCAGCACAGGCATTTGCAAAGGATCTCGAGACAAAAGAAATCATCCTTACACTGAAAACAGGAGAAGGCGGAAGAACCTTTGGTTCCGTTTCTTCCAAAGAAATCTCTGAAGCAGCAAAGAAACAGTTGAATCTTGACATTGATAAAAAGAAACTGCAGCTTCCTGAGCCAATCCGTACACTTGGTGTTACCCAGGTGCCTGTCAGATTACATCCTAAGGTAACAGGAACTCTTAAAGTATGGGTAAAAGAAGCATAAGTCTTCCGGAGGGATAAAGAATGGAAGAAGCGCTGATTAAAAGAATACTCCCCCACAGTATAGAGGCAGAGCAGTCTGTAATCGGCTCAATGATCCTGGACAGAGATGCGATCCTTGTGGCATCTGAGATACTTACCAGCGATGATTTTTATCAGAAACAATATGGCATCATCTTTGATGCAATGGTGGAATTGTGTAATGAAGGGAAACCGGTAGATCTGGTGACCCTTCAGAATCGTTTAAAGGAGAAAGAACTCCCGCCGGATATCAGCAGTATGGAATATGTAAGAGATCTGATCTCAGCGGTTCCTACTTCTGCAAATGTGAAGTACTACGCAAAGATCGTCAGTGAGAAAGCAGTCCTTCGCAGACTTATCAAGGCAAATGAAGAGATTGCCAACACCTGCTATCTGGAGAAGGAGAATACAGAGATTATTCTGGAAGAAGCAGAAAAAAAACTGTTCAATATTCTCCAGAGACGCAACAATGAAGAATATGTTCCAATCCAGCAGGTAGTTCTGAATGCCATTAATAACATTGAGAAAGCGTCTAAGCTTAAAGGTTCTGTAACAGGTATTCCCACAGGCTTTATGGATCTGGATTATAAAACATCCGGTATGCATCCTTCTGATCTGGTGCTGATCGCAGCCCGTCCTTCCATGGGGAAAACAGCCTTTGTACTGAACATTGCACAGTATATGGCATTCCGAAAGGATGTCACAGTTGCCATATTCAGTCTGGAAATGTCAAAGGAACAGCTGGTGAACCGACTTCTGGCAATGGAATCTCATGTAGATTCCCAGAATATGAGAACAGGTAATCTGAAAGACGAGGACTGGACAAAACTGGTAGAAGGAGCAGATATTATCGGTAAATCTAATCTGATCATTGATGACACGCCGGGTATTTCTATTGCGGAAATGCGCTCCAAATGCAGGAAATATAAGCTGGAACATAATCTCGGGATTATCATGATCGACTATCTGCAGCTGATGAGCGGAAGTGGAAAAAGTGATTCCAGACAGCAGGAAATTTCAGATATTTCCCGTTCTCTGAAAGTCTTGCCAGAGAGTTGAATGTGCCGGTGATCGCATTGTCTCAGCTCAGCCGTGCGGTGGAACAGCGTCCGGATCACAGACCAATGCTTTCGGATCTTCGAGAATCCGGAGCCATTGAACAGGATGCCGATGTGGTAATGTTTATCTACAGAGATGACTATTATCATAAGGATACAGAGAAGAAGGACATTGCAGAGATCATCATTGCCAAACAGAGAAACGGTCCCATCGGAACAGTAGAACTGGTATGGCTGCCGAGATATACACAGTTTGTGAATATGAAGAAATAATCTATCTCAGAGGAGTTTGATCTTTGACTTGAATAATATTATAGCAATCCTCTAAAATAATGCATCTTAATCCAGCCCATCAGAGTGTGAAATCCTGCTGAATTGTCTTAAATGTATTATTTACGAGGATTGCTATAGAAAAATTTTACAGGGAAACAGTATCAGGGGGAGAATCCGGTACTGTTTCCCTGTTTTTGTGTCAAAATAAGTTTTATAGGGAAGTTTGTCAATCAAAACTTCTTGCAATCTCGGTATGGCGTTTTATAATAAATATACATGATATCAGGATTACGACAGCTGTTTTACAGTGCAGTGGTTCAATGATATCAGGTGATAGATTGAGTTGTTGATATGCATCAGTGGTTTCTGATGAAAAAATGGACTCAAAAGGAGGAGGGGCAGCATGGAGCAGCGGTATACTGTGACTCAGACCGCAGAAATCCTTGGCGTGAGGGCATCGGTCCTCCGGTACTGGGAGGAAGAACTGGAACTGAGGATATGCAGGAATGAGCAGGGACATCGTTACTATACAGGAAATGATATTACGCTTCTGGCTAATATAAAGGAACTAAAGAAAAGAGGACTTGCCCTGAGAGCAATCAAAGAACTGGTTCCAAGAATTTCAAGGACTGCACCCGGGACTACTGCGAGCAAAGTGAAGCTTCTTGAAGATGAACAGCCTGAGAGGGAAAAAATACTTGAATTTCAGAAAATCATGGAACGTCTGATCGCTCAGGAGCTACATATGAAAAAAGAGGGAGAAGACCAGTGCCGGGATCTGGATGAAACGATCCGTAACAGACAGCTTGCGAGAAAAGAGGCTGCTGCAGCACTGGAAAAAAGAAGCAGGAGGATCAGAAGAAAACATTTGTAAAAGTTATCCATAAAGAAAACAGCTTCGTCTCTGCGGTAAACAGAGATGAAGCTGTTTTGAAATCATGAATTATTCTGCTGGATGAATAGCCTCTGTTGGACATGCATCTGCACATGTTCCGCAGTCTAAGCATGCATCAGCGTCGATTACATAATGCTCATCTCCCTGAGAGATAGCTTCTGCAGGACATTCGCTTTCGCATGTTCCACAGCTTACACATTCGTCTGAAATTACATATGCCATAATTAGAATCCTCCTTATCGTAATAACGTTTTAGGCCCCTTTCGGGTTCTGCATACATTTTAATATATCTTTGTCTGAATTACAAGTATAAAATCAGATACATTATAAAATAATATTAAGTTAGCATTTGCTTACTTTACCTGCAGATTACAAATAGCTGACGGGCATGTGAATGTCTGTCCGAGCAGAGAAACTATCCTGCCAAAATACAGGCATTTGTATGATGGAAAATAGTCTGTTAATATACAAAAAAATAAGAGTATCAAAAAGAAAGTGCGTTTTTGCTGAATTTATTGACAATTCAGACATAAACGGTTATAGTAAAGATACTTGCAAGGAGGCATAACACAGAAAGTTGTGCCTCTTTTGTTCCGTAGCAGGAATCAGAAAACAAATAGAAAGAATGGAGGAATGAAGAATGAAGAAAGCATTGGCAATTGGACTTGCAGCAGTAATGGCGGTTTCCATGAGTGCACCGGTATTTGCAGAAGATGAAGGCAAAGGGATTGCAAAAGAGGACCTGAAAGTAGGAGTGATCTATATCGGTGATGAGAATGAAGGTTACACGGCTGCTCATATGAAAGGAATTGATGAGATGGAAGAGAAGCTTGGTCTTGACGATTCTCAGATTATTGAGAAAACTCTCATCGGTGAAGATGAAGGATGCTATGATGCGGCAGCAGACCTTGCAGATCAGGGATGTCAGATCATCTTTGCAAACAGCTTTGGACATGAGACTTATATACTGGAAGCAGCAGGGGAATATCCGGAGGTTCAGTTCTGTCATGCAACAGGAACACAGGCTGCATCCAGCGGACTTTCCAATATGCATAACTATTTTACAAATATTTACGAAGCACGTTACGTGTCAGGTGTAGTTGCAGGTCTGAAACTGAATGAAATGATCGAGGACGGCACAGTAAAAGAAGACGCATGCAAGATGGGTTATGTAGGTGCATTCCCATACGCAGAGGTTATCTCCGGTTATACAGCTTTCTATCTTGGCGCGAAGAGCGTATGCCCGTCTGTAACAATGGAAGTAAAATATACAAACAGCTGGGCAAGCTTTGACCTTGAGAAAGAGTGCGCAGATGCTCTGATCTCTGACGGCTGTGTACTGATCAGCCAGCATGCAGATACAACAGGTGCTCCTACAGCATGCGAAGCAGCAGGAGTTCCATGTGTAGGTTATAATATTGATATGACATCTGTTGCTCCGAACACAGCACTTACTTCTGCATCTATGGACTGGGGTGTATATTATACATACGCAGTACAGTGTATGCTTGACGGCACAGCAATTGATACTGACTGGTGTAAAGGATTTGCGGAAGGTGCAGATAAGATCACAGCTCTCAATGACAAAACTGTAGCAGAGGGTACAGAAGAAAAGGTCAAAGAAGTGGAAGATGCGCTCATTGATGGTTCCCTTCATGTATTTGATACATCTGCATTTACAGTAGACGGCAAGGAACTTGATACTTATAAGAAGGGTGATACAGAGTACATTTCTGACGGATACTTCCATGAATCTGAATATGGTTCCGCACCTGCATTTGATATTGCGATTGATGGAATTACATCTATTACAGAATAAGAAAATTGCTGGAGCTGCAAAGCGCGGAGCAATTTACGACAGCAGGGCTGCCCGGGCGGCAGCTCTGCTGTTTTCATATCGTACGTGCAAAAGAAGTCTTGAAGTCTTCTGACAGAAGGTTTCTTTTGCTGTATTATGGAGTATACAGGAGAGCAATTCCATAATTCAGAAGTAGGATTAAATGATATCGGCAGTCAAAGAGACAGGACTTTTACTGTAGATTGGATATCATTAGATAAAAGGAGGAAACGATAGTGGGAGAAAACTATGCACTTGAACTTAGAGATATTTCCAAGAGTTTTGGTACGGTCCAGGCGAATGATCATGTAGATCTCACACTGAGAAAATCGGAGATTCTTGCAATTCTGGGGGAAAACGGAAGCGGAAAGACAACTCTGATGAATATGATCTATGGAATTTATTATCCGGATGAAGGACATATTTTTGTAAATGGAAAAGAAGTAACGATCCGTTCACCGAAAGATTCCTATGAACTGGGAATCGGTATGGTACATCAGCATTTTAAACTGGTAGATGTACTGACAGCAGCAGAGAATATTGTTCTGGGACTTCCGGGAAAGGGAAAGCTGGACATGAAGAAGATCACAGAGGATATTCAGAAGCTGGCAGATAAATATGGCTTTGAATTGGATCTGTCACAGAAGATCTACGAAATGTCCGTTTCCCAGAAGCAGACAGTTGAGATCATAAAGATGCTCTACCGTGGCGCGAGGATTCTGATCCTGGATGAGCCGACCGCAGTTCTGACACCACAGGAGTCTGACAGGTTATTCGATATTTTGAGAAATATGAGAAAAGATGGATGTTCCATTATGATTATCACGCACAAACTCCAGGAAGTTCTGGCGTTATCAGATCGTGTGGCAATCCTCAGAAAAGGAAAGTATATTGATACAGTAGAAACAGCTCAGGCAAATGCACAGAGTCTGTCAGAGATGATGGTAGGCGGCAGAGTAGATCTCAATATCGACCGTCCTGAACCGGAGAATGTAAGGAAACGATTAGTAGTCAAAGGTCTGAACTGTAAAAACAAAGAAGAGGTAAAAACTCTGGATGATGTTGATCTGACAGTAAATGCAGGAGAGATTCTGGGTATTGCCGGCATTTCCGGAAGCGGCCAGAAAGAATTTCTGGAGGCAATTGCAGGACTCCAGGCAATAGAGAGCGGTTCGATCACCCTGTTTGATGACAATGGAAAAGGAACAGAGCTTGCAGGAATGGATTCTATCTCCATTAATAAAGCAGGGATCAGCCTTGCTTTTGTTCCGGAAGACCGTATTGGTATGGGGCTTGTGGGCGATATGGATATGACCGATAATATGATGCTCAGAAGCTATCGCAATGGCAAAAGTCCATTCCTCGATCGAAAAGGTCCAAAGGCACTGGCATTAAAAATTAAAGAACAGCTTGAAGTCATGACTCCAAGTATTTCTGCACCTGTCCGTCAGATGTCAGGAGGAAATGTACAGAAGGTTCTGGTAGGAAGAGAAATCGCCCAGAATCCGAAAGTGCTTCTGGTAGCTTTCCCGACTCGAGGGGTGGATGTCAATACCTCCCATGTGATTTACCGTCTTCTGAATGAACAGAAGAAAAAAGGGGTTGCAGTAGTCTGTGTTATTGAGGATCTTGATGTAGTTCTTGAACTGTGTGACAGGATTGCAGTGTTCTGCGGAGGTAAAATCAGCGGAATTGAGGATGGAAGAACTGCAACGAAAGAAGAAATCGGGCTTCTTATGACGAAGCATGAAAAGGAGGGACACAGGCATGAAGAAAGAACCTTTCTTACAGGTAAGTAAAAGAAGAAACAAAGCCAGATGGCAGGAACGTCTTCTGATCCGTTTCATTGCATTGATCCTTGCACTGATCGTGTGCGGAGCGGTGATCGTTGCCCTGGTAAAGATGAATCCGGTGGATGTCTATAAGGCAATCTGGGATGGAGCAATGGGTTCGGAACGCCGTCTGTGGCAGACCATACGAGATACAATGGTACTGCTGTGTATTTCCATTGGTCTGGCACCTGCATTTAAAATGAAATTCTGGAACATCGGTGCAGAAGGTCAGATCCTGATCGGTGGTGCCTGCTCTGCTGCCGTCATGATCTATGCAGGAGATAAGATGCCTACAGGGTTACTTCTGATAGTAATGTTTGTGGCAAGTGCACTTGGCGGAATGATCTGGGGAATGATTCCGGCTGTATTTAAAGCAAACTGGAATACAAATGAGACACTGTTTACTCTGATGTTGAATTATGTTGCCATGCAGGTAGTAACTTATTGTATTGTATTCTGGGAAAATCCGAAAGGTTCCAATACAGTCGGTATCATCAATCAGGCTACAAAAGGCGGATGGCTTCCGGAATTGTTCGGACAGAAATATGGCTGGAATGTAGTCATTGTCCTGATTCTGACAGTGGGAATGTTTATTTATCTGAAATACTGTAAGCAGGGCTATGAGATCGCAGTAGTAGGTGAGAGCGAGAATACTGCCAGATATGCCGGTATCCAGGTGAAAAAGGTTATTATCCGTACAATGGCAATCTCCGGTGCAATCTGTGGTATCGCAGGTTTTGTTATTGTCAGCGGAGCCAGCATACGATTTCCACTGCAACAGCAGGCGGTCGTGGATTTACTGCGATCATTGTCGCATGGCTTTCCAAGTTTAATACATTTATTATGGTTGCAGTTTCCTTTGGCATCGTATTTATGAACCAGGGTGCCGTACAGATCGCAACACAGTATGGACTGAATGAGAATGCTTCCAATGTTCTTCTGGGAATCATTCTGTTTTTCCTGATCGGTGCAGAATTCTTTATCAACTACAGAGTAAAGCGTGCAAAGAAATAGGAGGTAGCGGCAATGAGTGTACTGATAGTTTTTATTCAAAAAGCAATTGTCCAGGGCATCTGTATTCTGTATGGGGCGCTTGGTGAGATTATGACAGAGAAATCCGGTAATCTGAATCTTGGTATTCCGGGAATTATGTATATGGGCGGCATTTCAGGTTTGATGGGAGCTTTCCTCTATGAGAAGGATAATCCTGATCCCAATGCACTTGTGGGTGTACTGATATCGTTTTTGTGTGCGTTTGCATGTGCTGCAATCGGTGGTCTGATCTACAGTATCCTGACTATCACACTTCGTGTAAATCAGAATGTAACAGGTCTTGCACTTACCATTTTTGGTACAGGTTTTGGTAACTTCTTTGGCGGTTCTATTTCCAAGCTTGCAGGCGGTGTAGGACAGATTTCCGTAAAAGTAACAGGAAGTGCCTATACGGCAAAATCCCGGGATTGTCTAAGATTCCGGTTATCGGAGGTATTTTATTTAATTATGGTTTCCTTACATATCTCTGTATTATTATAGCAGTCCTGTTATCGTTTTTTCTGTTCAAGACAAGAGCGGGATTGAATCTCAGGGCAATCGGTGAAAATCCGGGAACTGCAGATGCAGCAGGTATCAATGTTATCAAATATAAGTATCTGTCAACCTGTATCGGTGCAGGTCTGGCAGGTCTGGGCGGACTCTATTTCGTAATGGAATATTCAGGAGGAACCTGGACAGACAATGGTTTTGGAGATCGTGGCTGGCTTGCTGTTGCACTGGTAATCTTTGCATTATGGAAACCACTGAATGCAATCTGGGGAGCATTCCTGTTCGGAGCTCTTTATATTCTGTATCTTTATATCCCGGGACTTGGACGAAGCATGCAGGAAGTATTTAAAGCACTGCCTTATGTGGTAACGATTATCGTACTGGTATTCACAAGCTTCCGAAAGAAAAAGGAACACCAGCCGCCTGCTGCGCTGGGACTTCCGTATTTCAGGGAGGAACGATAAAATTAAAAGTTTGCAGTTGATTCCAGAGTAAAATAGTATTATAATATCAGAAGCTATAAAAGCTGAGTAGTATGAAGAAAAATTAAGGAGGAAATATACAATGGCTAAAGTATCAAAAGATATGCTGATCGGTCAGCTTCTTCAGATTGATGCAAATATCGCACCGATTCTTATGAGAGCAGGAATGCATTGCCTTGGATGCCCATCTTCCCAGATGGAATCTCTCGAAGAGGCAGCTATGGTTCATGGACTGGATGTTGATGTACTGGTTAACCAGATCAATGATTTTCTTGGAGAATAATCTTCCTGAAAGGTAATTATATGACGGACTATGACAATTGTTGAATTGTCATAGACTGACATGTAAAAAGGATGTTCTGAATAAGTTCAGGACATCCTTTTTTGAGAAATCTGTAATTTACTATGGTATAAGAAAAGAGCTTTCAGATGAAAACTGAATGCTCTTTAATTATGAAAATTATTACAGCTGAATTAGCTGCTGAAGGGCAGAATCGGAAATCAGTTCTCCATGTTCTGTCAGATAAGCTTCTCCTGAAAGAGAGAAAGCCTTTCCCTGTCCATATTCCGTAAGAATATTACATACCCTGTTAAAATCCTCCGGAGAAAGTGATGACTGGTGAAGTACCAGTTTGTAAAGCTCATCGGCCGGATCTTTGTACAGGGTGTTTGTACCGGTAAAATAGCCGTTCAATCCATGGGCGGCCGCAATCACATCGTCCAGTGTGTCGAACTCATAGAGACGGATAAGATTTACATCAGGAACCTGAGTATCGTCATTTTCCTTTGCTCCGGTATTCTGAGCAGATTTGCCATCTTTTGTCTGAGTATTCTTCATCTTTGCTTCGTAAAGCTTCTGGAAGATATCAATAATATTGTCTGCACCGTCAAGCTGAAGAGTATCTGTCTTATCATTCCCTCTGAATGGAGCAAATTTGGAGAAACGGGTATCCAGTTCTTCAGGATCCTCTACTTTGGTAATGATCAGGATGATGCTCTCGGTACTCACCGGGATGGCCTCGATCATTAATGGAATATTATCTGCCTCAAAACCAAACTGTATCTGTGCCTGCTGCATCATATCGCGGAAAAGTTTCTTGGCTTTCTCAGTGCCGTAAGCCAGTTCACTGATACGGATCTGATGGTTCTCCAGGTCTTCTCTTGTCAGTGTGCAGCGTATCTGGTTGTCGTTGATCTTTTCTATCTTCATGTTGTCACATCCTATTCTGAATAACATTGAATTATCTGGCAGCTTCATAATTGCCTGTGAAAATCCATTAAAAGTGTGTCTGATAATGAAAATTTAACTTTTGAAAGCTGCGGACAATTACGGATAAATTAAAAGTTACTATTGTTTTTTGAACAGCAATTTTAAAGGATTGCCATAGATGCGCTGCCTTTGGAAAATTGCTGCAAGTAACTTCAAAAATTCTATTGTCTGACTGTGAATTTATAAAATTTTATACACTATATTATATAACACAGAACTGCAAAATGTAAAGATAAGTAATCAACCAAAATATTAAATTTTTAGAAACAAAACAGAAAAAAATACATAAATGAAGAAAAACACTTGCATCTGTTTACCAGATGGATATAATGAAAACAGAAGAAGCAGTAAACCTGCGGTTCACATAAGCGAAGATCTGAAACATTAACCAAAGTGATCTTTTATTTCTAAACTTCATTGCCGTTTTTCATGCAGCGTTCCTGCTGTGGCAATGTACAGGTAAAATTTCCATGATGATAAGAAGTTGAAACGTTACTGTTCACTCCGTTCACAGTAACGATAAAACAGGTGCAGGGATATTGTTTTTTCAACAGCCGATAAGGTGCTTTCTAAAAAATCTTATGAAAGAAGGGAGGTAAGCTTACGGAAAATATATCACGGGCAACCAAAAAGAGCATGCGTAAACCACTGGAAAAAGAATTGAAGAGTTATCGTGAACAGGGAATTTCTCTGTATCTGAATGGTATACTCAGTAATCCGAAAACAATTGCAAAAGCCTGTCAGATTGCAGAAGGTGGTGGATACATGCGTGATTACGTTGAAGATGAAAAAGGACGGATCGCTCGTGTGGATTTTGATTTCGTCAAAGAAAAATAACAAAAGAGAAAGCTGCCCGAACAGATTCTGAATCAGTCCCCCCGATGTTCATAATGCCTTCGGGCAGCATAAGAATATAATTACGCATATCTTAAAAATTTGTGAAAAATACGATTTTGCAATACAATTGTAATATTTTATGGTATACTTAAGCCAGTATCATCAAGTTACCGATACAGTTGATAATACTGGTACATCATACTCAAAATAACTATATGAAATACCTTTCTGTGAGCTGATGTATCAATAGCGATCGTGTTACTGTCTGCTTTGTTTCCGGTAACACAATATTTACTGAAAGGAAAAATACTATGAATAAAAAGTATAAACCAGTTATCGCAGTTGCCGTTTTGGTCATTCTTGTTGCGATTCTTGGAATTGTCACTCATGTAGTAATGAAGTACATACCATCTTCTGAGAAAATGGATCTGAATGAATATTATGGAGAAATGGCAGATGGGGAGATTGCCCTGGTCATTGGAACTGAGAACCTGGAAGAACGTGGTCTGGTGGTCGGAGACAGAGTTTATTTACCACTGGATGTGGTGAACACCTATCTGAACCAGAGATATTACTGGGATTCTGCCAATCAGCAGATACTTTATGCAACACCTTCGGAGCTGACTTCTGCGAGTGCATCATCTGAGGCAGGAGATAAGGTATGGGTGAAAGATGATAAAGTGTATCTGAATCTTACTTATGTGCAGGAATTTACAGATCTTGATGCATACATCACAAAAGATCCATATAGGATTGCCATACAGTATAAATTCAAAAATGTAAAAACAGTCACAGTTAAGAAGAATACAAGCATACGTTACCGTGGTGGAATTAAATCGGCTATTCTTACTTCTGTAAAGAAAGGTACAAAGCTTCGTCTTATTGAAGAAATGGAGAACTGGGATCAGGTAGCTACGGATGACGGATATATTGGTTATATAGATAAGAAGAAAGTGGGAGAAGCAGAGAAGACAAAATTTGAACGAAGCTTTAAGAAAGAAGAGTACTCCTATCTTACTATGGACAGCAAGGTCAATATGGTGTGGCATCAGGTGACTTCCACAGATGCCAATGCTTATTTTGCGGATGCGACAGCAAATATGACAGGTGTGAATGTGATCTCGCCTACCTGGTTCTATCTGACAGATACTTCAGGAAACATTGCAAGCATTGCGAGTGCAGATTATGTATCACAGGCTCATGAAAAGGGGCTTCAGGTATGGGGACTGATCGACAACTTTACACAGGAAGTAAGTACAACGGAAACACTTTCCAGCACTGCGGCGAGACAGAATATTATCAGTCAGCTGATCCAGGCAGCCCAAGATGTGGGAATGGATGGCATTAATGTGGATTTTGAATCTCTCAGCGAGGATGTGGGAACTCATTTTCTGGAATTTCTGAGAGAACTTTCCATAGAGTGTCATAAGAATAATCTGGTTCTTTCAGTGGATAACCCGGTTCCTGAGGATTTTACAAGCCATTATGACCGGGCTGAGCAGGGAAGGGTTGTAGATTATGTGATCATCATGGGATATGACGAGCATTATGTAGGATCTGAAGCCGGTTCTGTGGCATCTCTTCCATGGGTGGAACAGGGAATCCAGGATACACTGGATGAGGTTCCGGCTGAACGTGTGATCAATGCCATTCCGTTTTATACCAGACTGTGGAGGATCACAGGGGGAAATGTAACCAGTGAAGCAATCGGTATGGATCAGGCGCAGCAGACAATTGCAGATAATAATGTGGAAACCTACTGGGATAAGACCACTTCCCAGAATTATGGAAAATATGATATAGATAATTCTACCTATCAGATATGGCTTGAGGATGCTCAGTCAGTTGCAGAGAAAGTGAAGCTGGTATCCAAATATGACCTTGCAGGAGTTTCTGCATGGAAGCTTGGATTTGAAAACAACGGAATCTGGCAGGTAATCTCGGACAATCTGAATAATTAAAAGTTCTGCATCAGCAGGCTATAAAAACATCTTCTGAAACATATATTAATATAGAATTTTATGAAATACTGATTGCATTATTTTATGGAATTGCTATAGCCAGTCTACAGGAACAGTGAATTTTCCCGTAGACTGTAAAGATGTCTCAGGAGGTGTTTTTAGTTTGAAAAATATGGACTGGAATTAATGTTAGGGTGTCTGCTTCTTGTCAGTTTTCTCATTCTGTCAAAACAGGCAGCTGAAGTTTCAGAGACTATGAGTTCAACAGAAAATTCAAAAATCATTCTGGTAGATGCAGGACATGGTGGAGCGGATCCGGGAATGATCGGAGTGAACGGACTGGAAGAAAAGGGGATAAATCTTCAGATTGCCGTAAAATTAAAGGATTCTCTGGAAAAACAAGGATTTTCTGTAATCATGACAAGGGAAGAAGATAAGGGCCTTTATGAGGAGGACAGCAGAAATCAGAAAGCACAGGATATGCAGTGCAGGATTGCTATGATAAAGAAATACAGACCTGTGCTGTGCATAAGTGTTCATCAGAACAGCTATCAGGATTCGTCTGTATGCGGTCCCCAGGTGTTTTATTATGAAGATTCTGTCCGGGGAAAGAATCTGGCAGAGTTTATCCAGGAAGAACTGAATCTGGGACTGAAAGTAAAACGCCCTCGTGTGGCAAAAGGTAATAAAACCTATTATCTGTTAAAAAGAAGTGAAAGTGTTTTGAATATTGTAGAGTGTGGTTTTCTGACAAATCCGGAAGAGGCCGGACTTCTCTGCAAAGAAGAATATCAGAATAAAATAGTGGAAGCTATAGTGAAAGGGATTGAACAATATCTGAAGCAACAAAAAATTTAAAATGTTTAATTTATGTGAACTTGCTTTTAATAAGTAGGGATTTTTGCTATACTGATACTTGTTTGATAAAATCCCCCGGGAGGATAGAAGTATCTGCATGGCGGGGAAATGTACAGGGAGAAATTATGCTTGGAATTATTTATCTGCTTCTGGCAGGAATGCTGGGCTGTGAAGCATCGAAAATGCTGACAGGAGAGGGAAGGAGTGTGTCAGGCATTAATCGTATCTGGCTCATGCTTCCGGCTTCTTTTGGAGTTGGAACACTTTTATTGACCTGGATGGTATATATTATTTCCTGGTTTTTCAGTGTTGTGGGAAAAGCTGAAAATCCACTTTTGTATGGAAATATTATCGGGATGACAGGTGCAGCAGTTATTATGATACTGCTCAGCGTACAGAAATACAGAAAACAGGGAAGTTACAGGATATGGAATATTGATAAAACACAGGATAAGCGCAGATTAAAAAAGGAAATATTACTCTTTGGTCTGCTGACTGTATTTATTACATATATGATGTTTTATGTATTCTATATAAAAGACGGAATCCTGTATTCCGGCCTGACTGTGTATGGAGATTATGCACCACATACGGCGATGATGCGTTCTTTTTCTGCAGGAAATAATTTTCCCACACAGTATCCTCATTATGGAGGTGCAGATGTAAAGTATCATTTTATGTTTCAGTTTCTCACAGGAAATCTGGAATATCTTGGAATGCGTATGGATTTTGCCTATAATATCGTAAGTACCTTGTCGCTTGTGGGATTTCTTATGCTGTTATATCAGCTTGCACTTAGGATCACAGGCAAAATGTGCTGCGGTGTACTGGCATTGTTTCTGTTCTTTTTCAGAAGCGGAATGGCTTTTTTTAGATTTGCATGGGAGCATATCCAGGCAGGGAATCTTGTGGAAACCCTGGAAGAAAATACTTCCTTTATCGGATATACTGTCAATGAGAACTGGGGATTGTGGAACTTTAATGTTTATCTTAATCAGAGGCATCTGGCATTTGGACTTCTGATGGTGACTTTGGCACTATATCTGTTTATGGACTGGCTGGAAGCCGGGACGGCACATGAAGAGAAAGGAATACTCTGGATAAAAAACAGAATCTTTTCGAAGGAAGGATGGAAAAGCAGAAATCTGGATCAGGCACTGCTTATGGGAATGTTTCTGGGTCTGGGTGCGTTCTGGAATGGGGCAGCAGTGATCGGTGGTCTGCTGATTTTGTGTGGCTTTGCGATTTTCTCGGATGGAAAAGTGGATTACGCTGTCATGGCGGGGGTATCCATCTTCTTTTCCTGGCTTCAGTCAAAGATTTTTATTGTTGGAAGTGCTATGAGTCCTCAGATTTATCTGGGGTTTCTGGCAGAGGATAAGACTGTCCCGGGAATTGTGAAATATCTGTTCTGGATGAGTGGAGTTTTTTTCCTTGGGCTGGTACTAATGGTATGGTTTATGAGAAGACGGGAGAGAGCAATCCTTGTGAGTTTCCTGTTTCCGGCGATTTCTGCTTTTGTGCTTCTGATGACACCGGATATTAATGTAAACCATAAATATATCATGATATCATATGCGTTTCTGACGATTTTCTGGGCATGGGCAGTATGCAGTCTTTGGAAAGGGAGAAATGGGCAGTCCGGGATAAAGAAAACTATGGGAAAGATACTGGCAATAGTATTGGTGATATCTCTGAGTGTGACCGGGATTTATGACTTTGTGGTGATCATAAAGGGAAATGGTCCGGGCAGACGTGTGACTGTAAATATGAACAGCGAGCTGACCCAATGGCTGGAGAAGAATCTGGAGAAAAACGATCTTTTACTTACTCCTGAGTACAGCATGAATGAAGTGACGATGTCCGGAGCTATGCTTTACTGTGGATGGCCATATTACGCATGGTCTGCAGGCTATGATACGAATTACAGGGCTGCACAGGCTGTAACGATATACACCACATCTGACAGTGAAACATTGAAAAAACAGTACAACAGGAAAAAATAACATATATCCTGTTTGAAGAAGGTTCGGAATTTGAACAGCAGGAATGTCGTGAGGAGACAATTGCTGCAGCATATGAAAAGGTTTATGAGACTCAGGATGGACGGATACGGATCTATAAAACAACAGAATAATCTTCAAATGCATTATTACGGGGATTACTCCGGATTTATGATTATGAGCCGGGTGATCACAGATTTACAGAGATAAGAGAGAATGTGTAAGATTATAGTAACCACAATAATTTTATAAATGATTAAGGAGGATGTACGGATGAAGAAATGGGCACCGAGAGTGCTTCTTGCAGCAGTTCTTGCAGGGCTGTCTGCATTTCTGTTAAAGGGAGATGTATGGACATTATGGACTGGTGGCTGTTGGCATTTCTGATGGGAATGGTTGCCATGCCTGTGACAGGGAGACTGTTTGCCGGATTTGAGGACAAAGGCTGGATGTTTTCAAAAGTGCTGGCGATTACTGTGACAGGTTTTCTTACGTGGTTTCTGGTAACTGCGAAGATACTGCCATTTACTGCAGCGACATGTATCGGTGTGTCTGTTGTATGTGCTGTTGGCTGTGGGGTTTTATATCATTTTCAGGGAAAAAATGGAATTGACTGCTTTCCGTCCGGAAAGGTAAATCTGATTTACGGAGAGGAAATTCTGTTCTTTATATTTTTCCTGATGTGGACTTATTTTGCAGGATTCCGTCCGCAGGCATACGGAACTGAGAAATTTATGGATTATGGTTTCATGGAAGCATGATGAGAAGTACGACACTTCCTGCAAGAGATCTGTGGTATTCAGAAGGTACGATCAATTATTATTATGGCGGACAGTATTTTGCAGTATTTGTGACGAAGCTGACTGGCAGTAAAGTAGAACTCACTTACAATCTGATGCGTACTTTTGTGGCTGCATTTGCGTTTGTGCTTCCGTTTTCACTGGTTCGTCAGATGTCTGTGGACAGGCTCAAAGGAAGCCTGACAGGAAAGAAACGTTGTTTGCCGGCAGTGACCGGGATCATAGCAGGACTTTCTGTATCAATTGCGGGAAATATGCATTATGTGGTTTACAGTAAGATCATTCCATGGCTCCAGAAGCTGCAGGGAAGAGAAGCGGACAGCTACTGGTTCCCGGATGCGACCCGTTATATTGGATACAATCCGGATGTGCCGGACAAGACGATCCATGAATTTCCATGTTATTCCTTTGTGCTGGGAGATCTCCATGCCCATGTGGTAAATGTAATGTTTGTGCTGTTTCTGGTGGGACTTCTTTATGCGTGGATGCGAAGTGTGCGGATGAGAGAAGCAGTGATCATGAAACCTGGACGAAAAGAGTTCTGGAAAAAACAGCTGTTGATTCCGCATATCCTGCTGGCTGCAGTGATGATCGGTATGTTCCGGTTTACGAATTTCTGGGATTTTATTATTTATTTCGTGGTGACCGGTGGAGTGGTGCTGTTTACCAATATCGTTCAGTTTGATGGTAAAGTGAAGAGGATTCTGGCAGTGACTGCGGTTCAGGCAGTGGAGATCATTGTGATCTCATACGTTGTTTCTCTGCCGTTTACTTTGCAGTTTGACAGTATGTTTAAAGGTGTGGGAATTGCGCAGAATCATTCTATGATCCATCAGCTGCTGATTTTGTGGGGACTGCCTGTGGTTCTGACAGTTCTGCTGATCATCTGTATTATCTGGGAGAAGCTTTGTGGTGGTGCGAACAGAAGTCTGTATAGACTGATGAAAGCAATCTCTGTGCCGGATCTGTTTGCGATTGTCATGGGACTCTGTGCAATCGGGCTGATCGTGATTCCGGAGTTGGTTTATGTAAGAGATATTTACGAAAATGGAAACGCCAGGGCGAATACTATGTTTAAGCTGACTTATCAGGCGTATATGCTGTTTGGGATGACCATGGGATATGGTATTTTCCGTATGCTGGTGGCTGCACGTAAGAAAGTGTTTAAGGTTGTGTCAGTGATCGGCCTGGTACTGCTTTGCTGGACCTTTGGTTATTTTGGAAACAGCGTGTATGCGTGGTTTGGAAAGGTATGGGAGCCTTCTGAATATAAAGGATTGAATGCGACATCTTTCCTGTCAAATGATTTCACAGAGGATGTGGCTGGTATTAAATGGCTGAAGAAGAATGTGAAAGGGTCACCGGTTGTGCTTGAGGCGAACGGGGACAGCTATAGTGGTTATGAGCGTGTTTCTGCTATGACAGGGCTTCCGACTGTGCTGGGATGGTATGTGCATGAGTGGCTGTGGAGAGATGATACTGCGGATCTGAATGAGAAGAGTGCGGATATTGAGAGTATTTATACTTCTTTGGATGTGGAGTATGTGAAGGAACTGCTGGAAGAGTATGATGTTTCTTATATTTTTGTGGGATCGAAAGAACGGGAGAAATATGGGGATGCACTGAATGAAGAGGTGCTGAATTCGCTTGGAGAAGTTGTGTTCCAGGATGAGGTGTATAGTACTTATATTCTTAAGATTAATAAGTAAGAGAGTGAAAAATGGCGGCAGTTTGTGTCGCATTTTGTTTGGGTCAAAAGGGGACGCGTAAAAAAATATTTCATTTCCTGTGCATTTGCAGGGTTCTTAGATATTCTTAGCCGGCAAAATCTGCGTTATGAGAAATCAGAGACACTGTCTGAGCCGCAGGCGAGTTTGGCTCTGATTTCTCATGTTTTTAGCAGATTTTTAGCGGCTTAGAATATCTTAGTGCCCGAAACCGCACAGGAAATGAAATATTTTTTTACGCTGGTTATTGATTGGAATGGTTGGGAGAGTAATTATTAGGTGGTAAAGAGAAGAAAAGTAAAATTTACAGATACAGAAATCCATAATCTTTTATGATTCATTTGCAAGCTTTGTAAAAGATGAATAAATATAGAGACAAAACCTGAAAAATCGTGTACAATAGCAGTTGTAGAATAGTAAAAATGTAATAAATAAAAGAAATTAACGAAGTGAAAAGAAGGCAGGAATTTAATGAGAGCAGAAGTTGTATCCATGACAGCGGATAATCTTAATATGGAGGCTATCCGGCGTGGTGGAGATATTTTGAAGCAGGGTGGTCTGGTTGCGTTTCCTACGGAGACTGTGTATGGTCTTGGAGGAGATGCGTTGAATCCGCAGGCTTCTATGAAAATTTATGCGGCGAAGGGCAGACCTTCGGATAATCCGCTGATCGTGCATATTGCAGAGTTTGATAAGCTGGCTCCGATTGTAGCGGAGGTTCCGGAGAAGGCGAAGATTTTGGCAGAGAAGTACTGGCCGGGTCCGCTGACTATGATTCTTCCGAAGTCGGATCTTGTACCACGGGAGACTACGGGTGGTCTGGACAGTGTGGCGGTTCGGTTTCCGAGCGACAGGATTGCACAGGAGCTGATCAAGGCTGCAGGTGGTTATGTGGCAGCACCCAGTGCGAATACTTCAGGCAGACCCAGTCCGACTACTGCACAGCATGTAGAGGAGGATCTTGGCGAGGCGATTGAGATGATTATTGACGGAGGCCAGGTGGGAATCGGTCTTGAGTCTACGATCGTTGATTTTACTGAGGATGTGCCGGTGGTTTTGCGTCCGGGTTATATTTCTCTGGAGATGCTTCAGGAGACTCTGGGAGATGTAAGGATGGACAAGGGGCTGATTGCGGCTGACAGCAAAGTGCGTCCGAAAGCACCGGGTATGAAATATCGCCATTATGCACCGAAGGCAGATCTGGCAATTGTTGAGGGACCGGAGGAAGCTGTTGTGAAGAAGATCAATGAGCTGGCTGCGGAGGCGAAAGCACACGGCGAGCAGGTTGGAATTATTGCAACGGACGAGACAAAGGACAGATATCCGGAAGGTCTGGTAGTCAGCATTGGAAGCCGGAAGGAAGAAGAGACCATAGCGCATCATCTGTATGAAGTGTTGCGGGACTTTGACCAGAGTGCAGTCAGGTCTATTTATTCAGAAGCGTTTTATACACCAAGAATGGGACAGGCCATTATGAACCGTCTGCTGAAAGCAGCGGGACATAAGATCATACAGGTGGTATGATATAATCAGGTAGTGAAGCAGATATATGCCTGATTATATAATCTTATCAGCAGTAATGGCCAGATGGATAATGAAGATTCACTTAAATAGTCTGCTGAAGAGGTAAAGAAAATAAATTAATTTCAGGAGGAAGATTAATGATAGCTCTAGGATGTGATCACGGTGGATATGAATTAAAACAGGAGATTAAGAAATATCTGGATGAGAAAGGAATTGAATATAAAGATTATGGATGTGACAGTCTGGATTCCGTAGATTATCCGATATATGCAAAGAAGGTTGCACATGCAATTCTTGACGGCGAATGTGAGAAGGGAATCCTGATCTGCGGAACAGGTATCGGAATTTCCATTACAGCAAACAAGTTTAAAGGAATCAGAGCTGCAGTCTGTACAGACTGTTTTACAGCAGAGGCTACAAGACTTCACAATGATGCCAATATTCTTGCACTTGGCGGAAGAGTGGTAGGACCTGGGCTGGCATTGAAGATAGTGGATACATTTTTGAATACACCGTTTTCCAACGATGAGAGACATATCAGAAGAATTAACCAGATAGAGACTGAATAAGCCATAAAATAAGAAAACTGATAAAACAGCCAGAGCCTGCATGATTATAGTAATTCTCTCACATGTATGATGAACGGGGATTGCTGTAGAGTAAAGTGTGAAGTTCTGGCTGTGTCAGTTATAAGCAGACAATGGTTACTGTTCGCTCCGTTCACAGTAACGGACAATGTGATGCTTTTATGAAGCAGGTGAATGGTGAAGTATGTGAAGGGGAGGTTTGGAAAATGGATGTAAATCATAAACGCACAGATTATTTATCATGGGATGAATATTTTATGGGAGTTGCCATGATGTCAGGGATGCGTTCCAAGGATCCGAATTCTCAGGTAGGTGCCTGTATTGTGAGTGAGGATAATAAAATCCTGTCCATGGGCTATAATGGTTTTCCAAAGGGCTGTTCAGATGATGAATTTCCATGGGCGAGAGAGGGTGACAGTCTTCATACGAAATATTTTTATGTGACACACAGTGAGCTGAATGCGATCCTTAATTACAGAGGAGGAAGTCTGGAAGGTGCAAAGCTTTATGTCTCCCTTTTTCCATGTAATGAATGTGCCAAGGCAATTATTCAGGCAGGTATTAAGACGATTGTCTATGACTGCGATAAATATGCAGACACGCCGGCAGTGATCGCTTCCAAGAGAATGCTGGATGCAGCCGGGGTCCGTTATTATAAATATAACCGGACAGGACGTAAGATTACAATAGAAGTGTGATTTGGCATGAATATGCCAAAATCCTGAGACATACAAGCCAAAATTTCATTGCCGCAGGCAATCTGGAATGAATTTTGGCTACGTTACTGTGAACGGAGTGAACAGTAACGATTTTACTCTTGACACATCAATTATTTCAAATAAAATATAACCAAATGCGAAATATATACAGCGATGAAGAGAATAGTACATAAGGAGCAATCCCAGAGAAGAGTCCCGGAGAACAGCCGGTTGGCTGTGAAACAGTGGTGGAAGGATTCTGTGCGTGAATTATGGAACCGGCCTCGGAGCTCCGTACAATTGAAGTACGGCGTTTTTCCTGCGTTATCGGAAGAAGAGCGAGCAATGTGCAGGCATTTGGGCACAGTGCTAATTAGGGTGGTACCGCCGAAGCCTTTCGGTCCCTTGTGAGGGATGCTGGGCTTCTTTTTTTCGTTTTTATAATATGACAGATTTTGTCGGATTATAAAAAGCAGATTTTTGTACTGTGAAGCAGATAAGGAAATTTATTTATAGAAGAAAAATAAGAAGAATATGCATTCCGCCGCGACTATATCCTGATGCACTGTCAGGATCAACACAATCACATAAAAAGGAGAAGTAATCATGGCAAACAACAAGAAACTGGTAGAAGCCATCACATCCATGGAAGACGATTTCGCCCAGTGGTATACCGACGTTGTAAAGAAAGCTGAACTCTGCGGTTATACCAGCGTTAAAGGCTGCATGGCAATTAAACCTGCAGGATATGCGATCTGGGAAAATATCCAGCACGAACTGGACAGAAGATTTAAAGAGACTGGCGTACAGAACGTGTACATGCCAATCTTTATTCCGGAATCTCTTCTTCAGAAAGAGAAAGATCATGTAGAAGGATTTGCACCTGAGGTTGCATGGGTAACTCATGGTGGTCTGGATCCGCTTCAGGAGCGTCTGTGTGTACGTCCTACATCAGAGACATTATTCTGTGACTTCTATGCAAAAGAAATCCAGTCCCACAGAGACCTGCCGAAGGTATACAATCAGTGGTGTTCTGTAGTGCGTTGGGAAAAGACAACACGTCCGTTCCTTCGTTCACGTGAGTTCTTATGGCAGGAAGGCCATACAGCTCATGCTACAGCCGAGGAAGCAGAAGAACGTACTATCCAGATGCTGAACCTGTATGCAGATTTCTGCGAGGAAGTACTTGCAATCCCGGTTATCAAGGGACAGAAAACAGACAAGGAGAAATTCTCCGGTGCAGAAGCTACTTATACAATTGAATCCCTGATGCATGATGGAAAAGCCCTTCAGTCCGGTACAAGCCATAACTTTGGCGATGGATTTGCAAGAGCATTCGGTATCCAGTATACAGATAAAGAAAATAAACTTCAGTATGTACATCAGACATCCTGGGGAATGACAACACGTATGATCGGTGCTATTATCATGGTACATGGTGATAACAGTGGTCTGGTGCTGCCTCCGAGAATCGCTCCTGTACAGGCAGTGATCATTCCGATCCAGCAGAGAAAAGAAGGCGTTCTTGAGAAAGCAGATGAGATGTTTGCAGCATTAAAAGCAGCAGGAGTCCGCGTAAAAGTAGACGACACAGACAAGAGCCCGGGATTCAAATTCGCAGAGCAGGAAATGCGTGGTATCCCGATCCGTATCGAGTGCGGTCCGAAGGATATCGAGAATGGTCAGGCTGTGATCTGCGTCGTGATACAAGAGAGAAATATACTGTTACATTTGATGAACTTGTGGAAAAAGTACAGGAAATCCTGGAAACAATCCAGAAAGATATGCTGGAGCGTGCACGTAAGCACAGAGATTCCCATACTTATGTTGCTACAAACTATGAAGAATTCAAAGATACTATTGTTAACAAACCAGGCTTCGTAAAAGCTATGTGGTGCGGTGACCGCGCATGTGAGGACAAGATCAAAGAAGATGTTCAGGCTACATCCAGATGTATGCCGTTTGAGCAGGAACACTTAAGTGATGTCTGCGTATGCTGTGGAAAACCTGCCAAGAAGATGGTTTACTGGGGCAGAGCATACTAATCAATAAGAAAATAAAGAAAACCGGCAGCAGAGATATCTGAGTGCCGGTTTTCGGGGTTAAGAATAAATAGAAGAAGATAAGGATGGTCATATGATTCTGGAAATACCGAAAAACGCGGAAACAATTTTGCATATACTGGAAAAAGCAGGCTATGAAGCCTATGTGGTAGGCGGCTGTGTGCGTGATTCCATTCTGGGACGGAGCCCGGATGACTGGGACATCACCACATCCGCAAAGCCGGAGCAGGTCAAGGCTTTGTTTCACAGAACAGTGGATACAGGTCTGCAGCATGGAACAGTGACTGTTCTTATGGAAAAAGAAGGATATGAGGTCACGACTTATCGTGTAGATGGTGAGTACGAGGACGGCAGACATCCCAAAGAGGTCACCTTTACAGCAAGCCTTGAGGAAGATCTGAAACGCCGGGATTTTACCATCAATGCAATGGCATACAATCCTTCTTCAGGACTGGTGGACCTTTTCGGCGGACTGGAGGATATTGAAAGAAAAATCATCGCTGTGTGGGAGATCCGCTGGAGCGTTTTACAGAGGATGCACTGCGGATCATGCGTGCAGTCCGTTTCAGTGCGCAGTTGGGCTTTACCATTGAAGAAGAGACTCGTAAGGCACTGAAGGTTCTGGCACCGAATCTGAAGCATGTCAGTGCAGAGAGGATTCAGGTAGAGCTTGTGAAACTTCTGATGTCTCCTCATCCGGATTATCTCAGAGTGGCTTATGAAGCCGGGATCACAGCTGAATTTCTTCCGGAGTTTGATGCATGTATGACAACACCTCAGAATACGCCACACCACTGTTATACAGTAGGGGAGCATATCCTGCATAGTCTCTGTTATGTACGTGCAGATAAAGTCCTCAGGATTACCATGCTGCTTCATGACATTGGAAAGCCGGTTGTCCGAAAAACAGATGAGAATGGAAGAGATCATTCAAAATGCATGGGAATGCAGGAGAAAAGATGGCTGCACAGATCCTGCGCAGACTGAAATTCGATAATGATACGATCCGCAAGGTAACCCGTCTGGTAAAATGGCATGATGACAGACCGGATGGAACGACAAAGGCAGTGCGCAGGGCAGTGAACCGTATCGGTGAGGATCTCTTCCCATATTATCTGGAAGTGCAGCAGGCAGATATGCTGGCACAGAGTGATTACAGACGCGCAGAGAAGCAGGAACGTCTGGATAAGGTGAAAGAGGCTTATGAGACGATCATTAATGAACATCAGTGTGTATCTTTAAAAACTCTGGCAGTGACAGGGAAAGATCTGATTGAAGCCGGTTATAAGCCGGGGCGTGAGATAGGAGAAATGCTGAACCGTCTGCTGGAAGTAGTACTTGTCGATCCACAGAAGAATCAGAAAGAGATATTATTGGGTCTGCTTGATGAGAAATAGTGCAGTTTTATGGAATGGTCAGTATATCAGAATATAGTAAATAACAGTGGCTCTATGAAAATCCGGGGGTATATCCACCGGATTTTCTTCATATGTATAGAAAGAATTAAGATGATTAAGAGGGGGATATGTCATTGTATGATTACGGACTTGGCACTTTGGCTCAGTATGAGCTGACAGCAGACCGTTCTGCAAGGACAAGAGGAGCTTTACTCTGCTATACAGCTCAGGGACTTCTGATCCTGAGGGAATTTCACGGTTCTGAAAAAAAGCTGGAAAAACAGCAGGAGCTTTTGATGAGACTTCAGGAAAATGGTATAAATACCGATTATTTTCTGCGGAATAATCAGGAAAGTCTGGTCAGTAAAGATAAGACTGAACAAAGGTTTACACTCCAGCACTGGTATGAAGGAAAAGAGTGTGACACAAAATCCCGGGAAGATATTTTAAAAAGTGTCCGGACACTGGCAAGGTTACATATTTTAATGAAAATGGAACCTGTGGAGGAATACAGGGAAAGATCTCTCAGGGAGGAATATCTTCGGCACAATCAGGAGCTTCGTAAGATACGCAAATTTATACGGAACAAAGGAGCATCCAATGTATTTGAGAAAAATTATCTGGCAAGTGTGGAGCAGTTTCTTGAAAGGGCACAGTATGCAGTAAAGCTTCTGGACGAGACGGATTATGATGATCTCAGGGAAAGGGCATGGCGGGAAGGACAGGTATGTCATGGAGAATATAATCAGCATAATATTCTGATGCTGAAAAATGATCATTTTGGGACGGCAGTCACAATTTGGTCACTGGAGTTTTGATATTCAGGTAGCAGATTTGTATCGTTTTATGAGAAAAATACTGGAGAAATATAACTGGAATCAGGAACTGGCAGGGGAAATGCTCAGGGAATATCATAAAATCCGTCCAATCTCGGCAGAAGAGTGGAAAAATCTGCGTGTACGTTTCACTTATCCTGAAAAATACTGGAAACTGGCAAATTATTATTATTCACACAAAAAGGTGTGGATTTCAGAGAAAAATGTGGAAAAGCTTCAGAATCTTATCAGACAGAGAGAAATCTGGGAGAATTTTGCAGAGGAATGTTTCAGGGATTATCCTCAGTAACAGTGCGGAACAGTTGTACGGAACAGTTACGAAAAACCTTGACAATATGGGGAAAAAGGTATATATATAGAGGATAGAGCTCTGTCGCTTTTGGCAGATGCCACCAAACAAGAAAGAGATCATTAGAGGAGGAAACACCATGAATAAAACAGAATTAGTAGCAGCTATGGCGAAAGAGACAAACTTATCCAAGAAGGACGTAGAAGACGTTCTGAAATCTTTCGTTGATGTCGTTTCTAAAGAACTGAAAAATGGCGGAAAATCCAGTTAGTAGGATTTGGTACATTTGAAGTAAGTGAAAGAGCTGCTCGCGAGGGAAGAAATCCTCAGACTGGTGAAACTATGAAAATCGAAGCTTCTAAATCACCGAAATTCAAAGCTGGAAAAGCATTAAAAGATATGGTTAACGGTAAATAATAAAGGCGATAACCGGGGGAACGAAGTTCCCCTTTTTGATACTCCGGAGGAGTAATTCGTGAGTATCCATTACAGAACATTTACAGGAGCAGAATATGAGATTAGATAAATACTTAAAGGTGTCACGTCTGATCAAACGCCGTACAGTGGCAAACGAAGCATGTGATGCAGGAAGAGTTCTTGTCAACGATAAGCCTGCCAAGGCATCTGTACAGGTAAAGACGGGAGATACTATTGAAATCCAGTTCGGAAGTAAGAATGTCAAAGTAGAAGTACTGGACGTAAAGAAACTGTCAAAAAGAAGATGTAGAGAGTATGTACAAATATCTTTGATTCCGGATGGTAATTTGCAGCTTTTTGCATTTATGCAGTGGGAACATATAAATTTTTAACATTTTATTGTCTATTTCCATTTTCCGGCACATAAACTACTGATAAGTAACAGATTGGCAGGTCATAGTTTCCGGAGGCTGTGACCGGGAGGTGTCTGTGGAAGAGAAGAAGATACTTTCAACTCACAGCCTGATGCTGGAAAACCGTCAGAACGGGAGAATTACCGGGGTAAAGGATATTAAATCCTTTGATGAAAAAGAAATCCTGCTTTTTACACAGGCAGGGAAACTTGTAATAAAGGGAGAACAGCTTCATGTGAAGCAGCTTGATCTGGAAAAGGGAGAAGTAGATCTGGAAGGAAAAGTGGACAGTCTTACCTATCTGTCAAAGAATACAGATAACAGGGATGAATCCTTATTTAGAAGGATGTTCCGGTGAGAGATGAGTGCATTTATTCATCATGAATTACTTCTGCTGCTCCGGACAATAGCTGTGGGTGCTGTTCTCCTTTTGTGTTATGATCTGCTGGCTGCATTCAGGAATGTTTTTGCACATTCGGATAAAGCTGTCGGGACGGAAGATATTTTGTACTGGCTTTGTTGTGCCTTTTTTGTTTTTTCGGAGATTTACAGGAGCAATTGAAGGAATCCTGCGTTTTTTTATGGTTTTAG
>ENA-OQEX01000271-OQEX01000271.1-human-gut-metagenome-genome-assembly--contig:-NODE-271-length-30113-cov-26.216234_pt1 | contig 30113 bp, 36 predicted proteins | sample MGYA00242802_ERZ504649 | MGnify/ENA primary metagenome ERZ504649 (study PRJEB26092, sample SAMD00036194) | human gut metagenome | host: Homo sapiens | study: EMG produced TPA metagenomics assembly of...
GAATACTATACCTGCTTCTCAAGTACCTAACCAATCTAGATTCGAAACTTCGTCGGAGAAGATGGTCAGGAATATGTAAAAGTAAAAGTGGTAGAGTATGAAATGCTCAGTGTCATGGCTCTTGAGGGAGTTAAGTTATTGAGAAAAGAATTCGAAGACTTTAAGAAACAATTAAACAATAAGTAATATGGCAGAAATAGCAACTTGGAGTGCTATTCTGAATAAGACCAGCCTTGGTAAGACCTCTAATGAGTGCCCTACCAAGGCTGAGTTGTTAGCACTCAATAATGGTAAGGACTCCAATGTTGACAAGGTTATTGTAATTAGTAATGCTGCTAGCTATGGTAACAATGAATGTGTCAAGTTAGAGGATATCAATGCCGAGCAATGGATTTATACATTCCAGTGGGATCCGAATGGTAATCCTTCTTTTAATGCTCCAGCTACTGGAGGTACATACCCCTTTGGTTCATATGCTTCTAATCGAGTTAAGCAAGTAAACGGTGTTAATACTACTATCTCTCAAAGTTTGAAGAATGATGTCACTAAAACTTCGGAAGGTTCTTGGTATACTACAGATTACGACGGTAATAAAGGTAGAATAGTACCCAACAATACATCTGCTAATAGTAAATCAATCACTGTAACTTGGACTCAGAAGTATTCGGGTAAAACTCTACAGGCAACATTTACCCAGGCAGCAGGTAGAAAAGTTTATTCTTTATGGAGTTATAACTGTAGAGTAGATAAAACTTCTTTCAGTTACAGGGGAGGTCAATCTAATGTAACTGCTAAGAGTGCAAGTAGAACTTATACTTGGAATGGTCAAGGTAGTAGTTATACAGAATCAGAAACTGCTACTGTAAGAGTTTCTAGTCCGGCTTCTATTAGTGGTAATAGTATTTCTATCCCAAGTAATAGTGGTTCTGCTAGAAATTTTACGGTTACTTTCGATTTCCCAACTGCTACAGACCAGACTATCTCAATTTCTCAGGAAGGAGGTCAAGTAACCTATGTAGATCACCTATCTATAGACCCAACTACTAAAAATGTACCCGGAACTGGTTCAGGATTTAGGTTGACAGTAAATGCCAATTATGATAAATATATAAACGGAACTTATGTAGAAAACATTAGAACTACTTATACTTCAGCTGAAGTAGTTGAGGGAACTTCATCTGATATTACCATCTCTGGTAAAACTTCTAGTGGATGTAGTATTAGTGTAGCACCAAACCCTAACTCATCACCTAGAACTTTTAAGATTAAGTTTACTTATGATACGGCAACTCCTGTATATTTAACCATTACACAGAATTCGGCTGAGGTAACTTATCCCAGTAGTGGTATGGTATTTGAACACAGTACCCAACAGAATAGTGGGTATAAACTAGTACTTTATCTATTGGTACTGTTGAAGGTAAAGGAGGTAATATTTCTTTTTATATAAAAAGTTATAGGTCTAGATATGTTAACGGTTCTTTAAGTTCTACCGAAGCTATTAAACCTACTCTTATTTTGCCCCCCGGAGTAACCGAAACTATTACTAATGTGAGTGGTTATTACTTTAAAGTAACTATTACCATACCTGAGCATTCAAAGCCTGCAAGCAGAACTCTTACAATCAGAGCTAATCAACCTAATGGCTTAGATAGAGAGTTAGTACAAACTGTACAACAGAGTGCTTCAACTTATGAGTTTGGTATTAGAGAAAACTCGGGGGATTCTTTGAGTACTTCTCTTACTTATTCTGGTTGGCCAAGTTCAGATTCATCATACAATAGACCTGTAAGAGTATATTCTAGGAAGAATGGTAATCAATTCCTTAATTGGGCTTTATCTTCTAATGTGGATTGGATTACTATATCTGGTTCAGGTGCTGGGGCTACATATAAGGTAACCACTAATAACAGTAGTTCATCTAGAACTGGAGTTATTACCTTTACTCAAGGGGAATCTGGTAAAACGTGTACTCTAACAATAGTTCAAGAAGCAAAAATAGATAATTTCAGATTGGAATTAAGTTTAAATATTTCAAATGGTACTGATCAAGATACGTGGGGATTATTTGATACGGCTAATATACCTCATACTTCTGACTTTATGTATGATATGAGCTTAATACGTGAGGGTATTATAGTAGACTCAGTAGAAGGTAAAACAACTGTGAATTCTCTTCAAAGTATTACTAAGGATATAGGGGTTGGAGATAATGTTTATGTATTGGCCTATAATTCTGTAAGAGGTTTATGGTTATTAATTGGTAACTTTAGGATTGAAGAGGGGAGTAATAGCTATCATTGGGATGTTTCTTGGCCCACCTAGACAATTTAATCCTAAACACAACACTAGTACATTTATTGATAGATAAAATTATTAACTTTAAAACTAAATCATTATGGAAGTTAAATCTGGTGAAGGTACTGTAGTGGTTGCGGATCATAATCGTTATAGTGATGAATGTTGTAATAATCGAGGATGGGGCTCCGGTTGGGGTGCTGTCGGTGGAGCTTTAGTAGGTGGTGGTTTTGGTGCTGCTGCAGTTTCTGTGTGGGACAAAATCAATGACACAAAAGCTGATATCCAAAAAGTGGAATCTACTGTTCAGGAAGCAAAAGCTGGTATTTACAAAGACATATCTGATGCTGCTCGGGGAGTTACTTCTGAAGTTGCAGGAGTTTCTAGACAAGTAGAGGGTGTAGGTAAAGAAGTACTTAACAATCGCTTTGCTACTGAACGTGGCCTTTGTGATCTTGGTTATAAGACTAATTCTGATATCCGGGATTCTCGTGATCAAATGGGAGCAGGGTTCAATCGGGTTATGGATCGTCTTTGCCAGATGGAACATCAACAGTCAAATTGCTGCTGTGAAATTAAGAGCTTAGTTAGAGAATCCGAAAACAGATTAGCTCTTCAGGCAGAACGTAATCATTGCGAGGTAATGAAAGGCCAGCAAGAGATTAAGTGTCTGATTGAGAACACTGCAAAAGACCAAGAAATTGCTAGACTGAATCGAGTAGTTGATGCTCAAAGAGATCAGAACATTATTAACTCGGTAGTACAGGCTTTAGGTAATAAAACGGCATAATTTCTATTAAAGTTGATTAGGGAAAAGGGAGGTACCTGTAGCGGGTATTTCCCTTTTTTCGTTTTAATCTAGTAAGAAACATGGAAGAGGATAATAAACTACAAACCTTTACTCTCCAAATGCAACTACCGGCTCCTAATTTAGAGGTAGCAAAGAGAGTAGCTGATGAAGCACAAAGACTGATAGATATCTATGGATACTATAATTTCTTGAACCTAGTAGAATTTATGAAACAGAATCCCAGTATGGTTCAAATGGGATTAAGTCTAATCAATAAAAATAATGCAGTATGGAAGAAATGAAATTTAAATCATTACAAAGAGGAGATTCAGTCTTTACTCTAGAAAGAGACAGAAGATCAATGTACCCAATCTTTGACCGAGCTAAAGTAGTAAAGGTAGGAGAAAGTAAACCCAGAGCTAATGAAAATGGTGATGGCTTTTCTAATCTTATAGAAATTGTTCTTCAAGATTCCATTGGTACAGTAACCGTATATTTACCTTCGGATGGGAATGAGGGTATTTATAACAATGTGTACTACACTTTAATTGGAAGTAATATTGTAAATGAAGTATCATTGCAAAGGTCACAGGCTCTTGGTATTATTAATAATGTAGGTAAATACGAGAACATAATAAAGGAATGCGATAATATCCTTGCTATGTTTGAAAACAAGGAGCCCACTAATGGTAGTCAATTCAATGAAGAATTCGCTTCATTCAGGAAAGATGTAGTATCAGTATTACAATCACAACAGCAAGCCATAAACCTTATGATGGATTCACTTGGCTTGAATAAACCGAAGGAAAATCCAGATGGCAAGTAAGTCAGTAAACATAACTATAAGTACTCCCTTGGGAGACTTACAGATATATACTGACCCAAAAGAACAGGCTAGAGCTGAGAGGTTAATTGCAGAAACTCCTTCTATCATGAGGAATGCTTATGATAGAGCTACTGAGAAATTCGGCAATCAACTTCTCAGACTTGTGAAAAAATGCCTAAGAACGGGTACTCCTCCAAGAGGAACTCATTGGGATCCTCACTCTGCTAATACTATTAAACGATATGGAGAGCATACCCTTTTGAATTATACGGGTCAGTATTTGAGATCAGTACAAATAGTAAAACAGAAGAATCGAACTTACGTAGGTATACCTACTAACCTTAAGAAAACCAGAAAGGGTGATAGGACTAGTAAAAGAACATTGAACCAAGTAGCTATCATGTTAGAGTATGGTTCTAGAGGTGGTAATTTACCTCCAAGACCTCTATGGGCACCAGCTTTCGAACAAGTTGGTGGTAAGAAGGTTCTGAAGGAAACTATAGTAAGAGAACTTCGTAAAGAAATAAGGAAATATAGAAGATAATGGGATTCACTATAAATAAGAATCAAGGTTCAGGTAGGACTGTTATAACGGTAACACCAGAAGAAAAGAATGCTACGGACAAAGATATAGTTCAGATCTTAACAGTAGAAGCTGTAGATGGGTCAACTAAAGAAGTAAAGCTTATCCACAAGAAAGGGGAAGGCAATTATGAATACACTTTCAGAGTTTCACCCACTGAATTATACTTTGAGCCTACAGGAGAAAGTAAAGAGGTTACTATTGTATCTACTAAACAAATGGTAATCAATGGAAAGAAAGTTGGTGATCCAGTTAATGTAAATTATACTAGGGAAAACTCGGGAGATGTATCTGGCTCTGGTACTACTCTTATCATGAGCTTAAACGATAATACTCATAATGATAAACTTGGCCAAGTAATTTTCATACAGGATGAATCAGGTAAAACTGTAGTTGTAACTTGTAGACAGGGTAAAAAAGAGAACACTGCTGGAGGGGATATTGGTCTTATCCAATTATGGTCTGGTTCTGGAGTTCCTGAAGGTTATGTACTTTGTGATGGAAGTCAAGTAAGTATAGCAGAATACCCAGAATTATATAAAGCTATTGGAGATAAGTATAATACTGCTTCTACTAAAGCTGGTTATATAAGTGTTCCAGACTTAAGAGGTAGATTTGTAGTAGGGTATGATCCAAGAAATTATGAATACGAACGTATTGGTAATACTGGTGGGCAGGCCCTAGTAACTCTTACTTTAGATCAAATACCTCCTCATAGTCATAAGATTACATTTAAAGGAGAGAAATGGGGAGACAATGCTAATAGGAGACCATTCCCTAATCATACTAGGCCTGACTCAGATTATACAGCAAATACTCAGCCAACTGGTGGAGGTAGTGCTCATGAGAATAGGCCACCATATTTCGTATTGGCTTATGTAATGAAAATAAGATAGGAGGTAATTATGGTAAATTCACAAGAGATAGTAGAGAGAACCTTCTATATATGCTTATTGAATGTTCTCTTAGAAAAGAAGATGGGACTTAATCCTGAGGATTATTTACCTTTATCACAAGAGAATGAAAAGAGATTCCAAGAAGATAAGGAAGCAATAGATAAGTTCATTTACTTATTTGGTATAGGTAATAACCAGGTAAGAGGTCCTAAAACTTGTCCAAGGATAACTATAGAAAGCACTGCTTATTATCCTGGAGATATTGGAGTAGAGAAATATATCATTGGAGATAAATTAGAGGCAGGCAATTATCAGATGTCAGAGTTCCCGTATGAAACCAAGGATATCACTATCGATATTCATCTGGTAGCAACTACTCAGAATGATATGAGATTACTTCACTCTATTCTTCATGAAGCATTACCACTAGGGGATATATAAGACCTTACTTCAATGATTTAGAAGAATGGGATAAAGGTAGGATAGCTCCTACTGGGAATCTGTTTATAGAGATTGGTAATTTCTATGACCATCCAGATGAATCCCATGGATTATTGGAAAAGGTATACCAATATGTATGTAAGGATGGTATTATACCAGAAAAACTGGTAGAAATGGGGGATCTAATACCTATAAAAGATATAAGTCTTTTACTAGGACCAGAATACCAAAAGGACGAGGAGATGCTCAATCTCAATATACATGTTTAACTCAAAAATTTACTAAAATGAAAAAGTTAGTGTTTATGCTGATGGCACTCATTTTGCCAGTGTCATTGTTTGCTGCAGAAGTAGAACCTTCAACGGGTTCAGAGTTTGTAATCAATCTGGGTACCTTTACGGGTATAGTAACCTTGGTATCATCTTTGGTTACTCAGATACTAAAAGTAATCCCAGCTATCAAAGACAACAAACTTGCTAAGATTGGTATATCTGCTTTAGTAGGTATTATTGTATGTCTTATAGCTTGGGGATTACAACTTACTCCATTATTAGAAAACTATCCTTTCTATCAGGTATTAATTTATGGATTGGCTGCTGGTTTATCAGGATGTGGTTTCTATGATGTGATTAAGGCTATCGGAGGTTTATTTAAGAATAAAGAAGATTAATTTTCTAATAATACCAGTAAGATAACGATACTTACTGGTATTAATTAAATTAATATATAACCTATAAAACACAAGGATATGTCAAAATCACCAAGCGTTGTTTTTAAATTCGAGAACAACAATGTTCAACAGACTACTCCTCTTTTAGGAGTATCATGTTTCTTGGCTAGAACTGAAAAAGGTCCCTATGATGATCCTTCAGAATTAATCACTTCTTTCTCTCAATTCCAAAGAATATTTGGTAAAGAGATTGTACCTGATGGTTCTGTATCTAACATAGAGAAAGCTTTAGTAGGAGGTTCTAAGCTAAGAATTATTCGTGTATTGGGAGCAGGTGCTAAAAAGGGTACCATTACTAAAGCAGAAGACTCTAGAGTATTAGAAGAAGATGAGATTGAATTAGCTTCTGCTATACCTGAAGAAGTTCAAGTTTCTGAAATAATGGAATTTACTTCTGGAAGTACTAATGTAAGCTTTGGTTTGGTAACTAAAGGGTATGGTGATCCTATTGGTTCTGGAGAAACCTTTAAAGTAGGTTTTTCTAAATCAACGAATACCATCTTTTATAACATATATGATGCCAATGGTTCTATCCTGGAATCAGTCCGGTAATTACTTATAAAACTAAGGATGCTCAGAATAAAACTTCTGTAGATTACCTGACTTTAAGCAACTTTGCTAGTAATTCTGCATACCTGGAACCTAAGATGGTAACCACTACCGATAAGATTAAGTCTTTCGAAAACCTGGTAGCTTGGCTTCAGACTTCAATTGACCAAACTGAGAATCCACTAACTATCCAAGTTGGAGGTAAAGAAGCCACTAGTACTGAGACTATGTTCAATGGTACACTGGGTACTGCTGGTGCTGACCCTACTGCAGATGAATGGATTGCTTCTTTGGATTTGGTAAAGGATTATACAGATGTTTATCAGTTAGCTTATTCTCATATTCATCAACATCTGAAAACAGATCAAGAGGTTTTAAAAGTACATAAGGCTGCTAAAGATATGTGTGCTGAATTGCAAGAATATACCTATTACATCGAAGTACCTAAATATACTACTCATTATTCTGAGGGAACTCAGCCTAGAAATAAGCAGAGCATTATCACTTGGATTAATAAATGTTTGGGTAGTATCGGTAATTCTAAGTATGCGGCCTATTTTGCAGGTGGTATCAAGTACTACAATGAATTCGGGTTACTTACTAATTCAGATGTATTGGGTACCATCTTCGGTTTGGGTGATACTTCTGCTTCTAACTATGGACCTTGGAAGTCATTTGCCGGTATGAACCGTGGAGTAATCTATGATGGTCAGGGCCCAGTAAGTCCTAACTATGGTAGTGATTCTCGTTATAATGAACTAAACGAATTGGCTCAGATGTATGCAACATGATTGTAATCAAAGATACTCCGTCTTCTGGTAAACAAACCATGTTATGGCATTGCTTCTCTTCTCAAGTAAAACAAGATTCAGAAAGATTCCTTTCAATTGTAAGGTTGAATTTGTACTTGAAGAAGACTCTTCGTCCTATATTGAATAAGTATTTGGAAGAGCCCAATATCTGGGGTACTTGGAAGAATATTTATCTTGAGGTAAAACCAATCCTAGATAATCTGGTAGATGAAAATGCTATGTCAGAGTATATATGGATGGGTGACCAGGATGCTGGCTCTTATTCAGAACTCTCTGTAAATAATGAAGCTGATGTCCGTCAGGGTAAATATAAAGTAATTCTGAAGTACAAAGATATTGTTCCTATGCAAGAAATTATAATTAACATTGTAATCGATGCAGCTTCTAAATCAGTTAATATTTCAGAAAACGAATAACATTAAAATCATAAAACATGGGAGCAAAAGTAAAGAATCCTAGAAAGAAATTCCTATGGAGCATCGCTTTCCCAAAACACCCTATCAATACATATCTATTCCAGACTTGCCAACTTCCGGATATAGAGATTGACCAGGTTGCTCATGGGGATGTAAACAGGGATGTAAAAACTGCCGGTAGAGTTACCGTAGGTAATCTGGTAGTAGAGAAACTTTTAACTACTGCTGGTTCAGATACCTGGCTTCAAGATTGGCTATATTCCTGCAGGATATGATAGCTGGAGGTGGGTTAGTTCCTAGTGAATATTGGGAAACTGCCATTGTAAATGAACTTGCAGAAGATGGAGTATCTGTCCTAAATACTTGGCTGCTTGAAGAAGTTTGGCCTTGTAAAGTAACTGGCCTTGACTTAGATCGTATGGCTTCAGAAAACACAATAGAAAATATAGAATTTTCTGTCGGTACTTGCGATAAGTATTAACTCTCTTAGTCATTTTCTTACTAGAGTTTTAGGTGGAGGGGTGGGATTCCTAGATAAGGAGTTTCACCCCTTTCTTGTTGATACTTACCGCTACTATGAAATTATGAACTTTTAAAAATTAGATAAAATGGATATGACACTAAGAACCTTAGTATTCACTGCTCCTTCTGGTAGACTTTTTGAAATCAGAGAGCAGAATGGTGAAGATGAAGAAATTATCACCAACCCGGTAGATTCAAAGAATCTTATGAATCTTACCAAGTATATTTCAGCAATAGTAGTTAAAACGAATGCTACTAAGTCAGGTAGATTAACCATAGAGGATGCTCTTAAGTTACCTTTACTGGATAGATACTGTATCCTATTTAATTCTCGAATCTTCTCTTTGGGAGAGGAAGTAGAATTTACTTATAAATGGGATAACAAGGATTCTGTAACTTACTCTCAGGACTTGAGAGAATTTCTTTTCGATTATGCAGTACTTCCTACAGAACAAGAAATGGAAGAAAAACCCAATGCCATTCCTTACTACCCGGGAAGAAAAGGAGAAGATGGATTTACTCTTATGCAATATACAGAGGAATTGAACTCAGGTAAGGTAATCCAATTCGAATTGATGGATGGAGAAAAAGAGTCTCAGATGGTTCAGCTTTCACCAAGTAAACTTACTCGACACTCTACTCTTCTTCTTCGTAACCTTAAATTAAAGGTAGATGATAAATTTGAGAAGGTAGAAAACTTCTCTCTATTCTCCTCAAGGGATATGGCAGAAATCCATAGATTGGTAAATACAGTAGACCCAATCTTCCATGGGTATACTCAAATTGAGAATCCAGAAACTGGGCAAACAATAGATTACCCAATCATGGCTGCTCCCGATTTTTTCTACTTGACGGGAGATATAATTTAGAGGAAGATTACATATACATTACTCGGGCTGAGATAGTCTTAGACTATCTCACCTTTTTGTGTCTACCCGTTCGTAAAAGAAAGAAATTCCTACTCATAGCTGAGAATTATTATAAACAAATGAAGAAGAAAATGTCAACATGATAGGAGATACAAGAAGTTTAGTAGAAGTCGGAGTATCAATGGTACTCCGAGATAAGTTTAGCTCTGAAACCGGTAAAATTTCACAATCATTCAACAATATGATGAATGATATGAATGACTGGAACAGGGCTATTCAGATGAGTGCAGGTAATGCTGTACAAAACAGTATGAGATTCCTTGGAGGCATAGCAGAAGCTTATCAATATTCTGCTAAGGTCCAAGATACCCTATTTATGGCCTCAAAGATTGCAGGAGCTACAGCTGAGCAACAAACAGAAATGATGCAATTAGCTCAAGCAGTCAATGCAGTTACTCCCTTGACTGCTGCAGATATTGCTTCCGGTCAAAGATATTTAGCAATGGCAGGTAATACAGTAGAACAGATAAAAGATATGACTGGGCCTGCTGCTAAGTTAGCATCTATCCTTGGTCAACCCTTTGGAGGTAAAGGAGGTGTAGCTGACTTGATGACTAATATCATGTCAATGTATGTTATACCTTCTCAACAAGCTACTAAGGTTACAGATGATTTATATACGGCTGTAACTAACGCTAATATGTCTCTTACCGATTTGGCTCAAGCTATTACTTATGCTGGAGCTGATATGGCTAATGCAGGATATGACTTAAGACAGACTGCTGCAGCTATTGGTGTATTGGGAGATATGGGTATTCAGGGTTCATCAGCTGGTACTGCATTAGCAAATATGATTCGTTATTTGCAACTTTCTTTAGCCGACCAGAAAAAGAAAGGATTTAGTGCATTAACTAGTTTAGGTTTAAGTCCACAAGATTTCTTTGATGCTGAAGGTAATCTTATTCGATTAGATAAGGTATATCGTAAGTTTGGAGAAGCTCTTATGAATAAATCGCTTCTGGAAAGAACTAAAGCTTTCTATAATATCTTCGGAGTTCGAGGTACTCGTGATATCTCTAATCAGATTCGAAACATGATGGCGGGTTCTGATAAGATGACTAAGATCTTAGAACAATATGATAAGAACTCCGGCATAGTAGAACAGGTTACTGAGGAAAGATTAAAGACTCCTCAAGGTATTATCGAAGTTTCAAATCTAACTTTGAAAACTTGGTAGTGAATATAGGATCAACTTTAGCCGACGTCTTTAACCCTATATTAACTGTATTTACCAAGATATCTCAATGGGTACAAGGAATAGCTGGTACTATAGGAGGTCAGATAGTAGTTAAAGCATTAGCTTGGGGATCAATTACAGCTTTAGTAGTAAATGGCTATAGGTACTTAGCTGCTACTGGTAGAATGCTTTCTACTTATATGCAACAAACTAATACCCAATCTCAGGCTACAGCAAGTGGAGTTAGTAAGTCTGCAGCTGCAGCTGCAGTATTGGAGACCCGATTAATACATATCACTCAGATTATGAGGGAACAATATTACCTTCAAAAGGCAATGGCTTTCGGTTGGACTGCTGGACCCAGAGGAGGTTGGTATGGGCCTGATGGTAAACGTATTAGGAAGTTTGGAATACCTGGCCCAACATTGGGAGGTCTTGGAGGAGGTACTACTAAACCACCTACACCTCCTGCAGGTCCGGCAGTAGCTAGGTTAGGTATGAAAGGGTTACTTGGTAGGGTAGCTGGATTCTTGGGAGGTCCTTGGGGGATGGCTATTGGTATAGCATTACCTCTTGTAGCAGATTACTTACCCAGGTTAATAGATTCCTTAAATAAGAACACCGACTCTAATCTATCAAAGGAAACTCTAACTAGCGATGAATATTTGACCGAGAAAATGGCAAGAGCTATCAGAGCAGCTTTATTGAATGATAAACCTAATGGTACTGTTAACATTACTATTGATGGAGCTCCTGTTGGTTCTGTAGCTCCAGGTGAAACTTTAGGAGTTAATTATGCTACTCAAATTGGATTAATACCTTAAATTATGGCAAGAATATTAGGAAAACTAGCAGGTAAGGTTGTTAAGAAATATAATAATCTTACCCAAGATACTGCTGGAGTACTTACTGGTCCCCTAAATAAACTATGGAGAGCTAAGATACGCCTTAACCGATTAACTTCAAGTTACCTAAGGATACTGCTCCCAGAGGTAAACAGTTTAATCCTAATGGGGCTTTGGGAGAAAGGGAAAGATCTTCCAAGAACCCATTACTCAACAGTTCTTTTCAAAGTGTTAGGAGATTACAACTTCAGCATTGGAAGATTAAGATTGACAGAGATGATCCTGCTCAAGGTAGGACTGTAGTAGAAAACAATAAACTTTATGGAGTAAGCCAAGATATAAGAAAACTAAACCAGGTAATCATTTATAATACTAATGTTAGCCCATACCAATATATTGTTTTACAGAATAGACCTTTGAGCTTTGACTTTAGAGGAGAAACCACTTGGGCTACCATTAAGTCTATGGGTAGAAATACACCCATGTATCATTATACTGGTTCAGAAGATATTGTACAATTCAATGTATCTTGGTACTGTGATGATCCAGATAATCCTGCTGAAGTATTAACTAAATGTAGGTTATTAGAATCCTGGAGTAAATCCAATGCTTATCAAGCAGCTCCTCCAATCCTACAGATTCAGTGGGGAAATTCTGATACATTTGAAGGTCATTATTATATACTTACTTCTGCTACATATTCTCTTTCTAATTTTAGAAATGCTTCTAGACAACGTATGAGAGGCTTAGTAGATATAAGAGAAGACTTAAACCTGTATCCTGCTACTGCTACTCAAGAATTAATATTCAAACGAGTAAGCTCATATAGTTTATCTTATGAGGATATTGTTAAAAGTAAAGCTGCAGAAAAGACTGTGGGTATTTTTACAACCGATAAAATCAAGTAACCATGGATATAACTTCTTATTTAGTTGGAGCAAGTCCATACGATAATGGATTTACTCTGAATTATGGAGATGGAGATTATTCTTTAGAATCCTACCCATTACTTATACCCTCTTCTCCCAATGACTTTCATCATACCTTGAAAGAGGGTGAAACTCTACAGAATATCGCTTATAGGTATTATGGAGATTCTGGTAAATGGTATATTATTGCTGAGTATAATAACATAATAAATCCGTTCACTGAATTAAAAGGTGGAATGGTATTAATGATACCGGCTTATGGAAGTTAAAGCAAATAATCCCATATTATATAAAGCACAGGTACTCCTTACCTAGCCATTTTTGATAATCAAGTATACCAGTTATGAACCCTCTTACTGGTATACCTTTAGGAGCGTATATAAGTAGCTGGTCATATGTATATGATGAAGAAAAAGAAAACTTAGCTACAATAACTATTGATACTGGTAATCCAGATACTGTAGATGTAGAAGCTTTACAGGAAAATAGAGATATCTTTTTACAGTGGGGATATATTTTTAGTGATGGTACATTTGTATCAAGCCCAGCTATAAATATCAAAGTAAGAGATTTCGATTGTATCTTTGATTCTACAGGTACCCATATAACTATCAAATGTATTGATGGCACGAATCATCTTAGGTTTATGCCACCTCATAAACCCACTGAGGATACCGATGATAGTATGGTTAAATTCTTGGATTCAGGATGCGGATTAAATGTTGGAGTAATAATAGAAAGGTTTGAGTAATGGCAAATATAATAAGTAATCAAGCTTATGAAGCTATACAGGTACCAACAGAAGTTACTCCCGAAGTACAGGGTACCATTCTGTATGCTAATCAATTTAGTGGCATAGGTCAAGTTGGTATGCCAGACGATTTAGCTGAAGTACTTAATTCTAACTTAGGTACAATAGGTAATAATGTTCTAGTTCAACTAGAAGCTAAAATGGCTGCCTATGGTAATGGGCCTTGGTATGTGGATAGTAGAGATGGAGTAATTTACATACATAATCGTAAGTTTCAACAACCTCCTCATCATACCTATATATTCCAAGCTGAAAACGGAGAGGTATTAAGAGTATCTTTTACTACTCAAAGATCTACTAAGCAGAAGATGATGCAAGTGGGTAATACTATAAAACCTGAGGATAAGCAAATACAAATCCAGGTAAGTTACATCGATGACCAACAGAATGAGATTCTACATGACCCACTACAGTTAGATGCCCTATCTACAGTAGATGTGCAAAGCCCAGGATTATTTCATAGATCCCCCAAAGTTTTAAAACCCCATGTTGATAGTAAGGTAGAGAAATGGAAAGAAGATAGATTGAAATCCTTAGATGAAGAATTGGCTTCTAAAAAACAAGCTCAAAGACTAAAGACTGAATCTGCTAAGAAAGAATATGATGCTAAGGGTACTGGTTATTTAGATGCAGGTGGTGGATTAGAGTCTATGTCCGATACAGAATTAAGGGATGCTACTTCTCAAATGCTAGAGGAAGCTTATACTAAAGGAGAACTAACTAATATAAAATCTTCTATTGATGCACTAGTAGCGGGAGGAATGGACCTTACTTCTGCAATGAAACAAGTATACCAGGGTTTAAATTTTGTATTCAAAAATAAATACACTGAGGTATGGACTGAAGTTTGGGAAGACCCTCGTTCGTATTCTTCTGGAGAATTAAAGTCTTCTAGTCGTGTGAATAGTATGACTGAACTAAATGCCGAGAAAAGGAAAACTCAGGAGGGATTAGCTAAAATGCAAGAAGACCCCAATATCATTGTCTATCCTTTAACTCTTCATGAAGAATCCTATTATCCTCAAACTTATAATCCAGTCCAAGCTGGTAGAGGTCCTGGAGATAATCATGGGTACTATCGAAGCCGAGTAAAGGTATTCAAAAAGGTAAAACAGCTTTTGAAGGTACCCGCTTGGAAAACTCTTACTAACTTATATGATAGAACTGGAGGAGTAGGCAATAGAGAAAGAGCAATGAGGATAAATGCTAATGGAGGTTTAAAGATAACCGAGAAAAAACTAATCTGTCAAATGCAAGTAGTAGGAAGACCTTCATTAAAAACCTCTATGGTACTTCAACTTTTGAACGTTGGTAAAAGGTGGTCAGGATATTGGTATATAAAGAAATGTACTCATAGAATGGATGCTGGTACAGGATATATTACTGACTTAGAATTAGTTAGGAATAATGGAACAGCTGGCTTTCAAGTTGCTGCTGGTAATATTAATACTCAAGATGTGGTATCTAATAATGCCAGAAGTCAAGGAACTACTGATGTAGGTAAAAATAAAGCTGGAGATGCTCATTCTTCTGATTTTACCATAAATGCTACTAAGGCAGAATATGAAGCTTCAAAGCCTTGGATGGTAATACCGAAAAACAAAGAAAGTTTGTTCAAGATATGATTATCTATAGGGAACAGAATGCTAATACTCCTACCAAAGGTAATAATGGCATCATAGAAGTAGAAAGAACTGTATACCAATCTACAGGTAAAGATGTAGTTACCATTACTAATGTTAAACGTAAAAAGGTAAAAGCTACTAAGGATGTATATCGAAGTATAATTTCAATATAGATTACATTATTAAACAGATGAACCAAGACTTTTCTAAAACTGAATAATATGGCTTATGAATCAGCAAAAACAATAACTGAACAAGGATTAGAATCCTTGGGAAGATACTATTCAGTGTACAGGGCCATGGTAGTTAATAACACAGACCCCGATCATATGAATCGTATAAAAGTGGCTATACCTGAAGTAATGGGAGGAATAGTACTCTGGGCTTATTCAAAGGGTCAACATGGATCTACTGGGTCTGGTTTTAAAATGATGGCTCCTAAGAATGGTGATATAGTATATATTACCTTTGAATATGGAGATCCTAGTAAACCTCTATGGGAATATCATGGTTGGGCTCAAAACCAAATACCCGATATCCTGGATGATCCTGATACTATGGGTATAGTTACACCTAATGGGAATAGAATCTGGTTAAATGATAAAGATGGATCACTCAAGATGTACTTATATGGGTCTGCTACTATTTACGCCGAAGGCCCAGTAAGTATAAATTCTAAAGCTCAAGCCTATGTGAATGCCTTAAAGGTTATAGTGAACCAAGGTAATAATGATGGTATAATCAATATCAATGAATTAACCCAGAAACTAAACCAATTAGTTTCAGAGATAGAATCATTAAAAGCTCAATATAATTCTCATACCCACTCTGGTATTCAATCGGGACCTGCAGTTAGTGGACCTGTTATTACTCCAGTCACGAAACCATTTTCTACTTTTAATAAAACAGATTATGAGGATTCTAAATTTGTACACTAATGGCAAATAACTTATACACTAATATTATCGGTATTGGCCCTTTGTTTCCAATACGGATTACTGAGAATGAAAAGGGAGAGAAAGGTTGGTATCCAGTAAATGGGGATATTGAACTTGTTCATAATAACCTATCTGCTCTCCTTTGGTATGATATAGGTCAAAGATTCAGGCAAGAAGATTTTGGTACTAGGCTATGGGAATGTATAGAAGAACCCAATACCCAGGCTTTAGCTTTCTTGGTAAAAGACTTCTTAAAGAAAGCTATCTCTACCTATGAAACTAGGATTACTTTTAAAAGCCTGAATATGAGGTTAGAGGGTACCAAGCTTTTCATCGAAATGAATTATGTAATTAATCAAACTGGTAGCCAACAGGTATTGGGTATTAGTTATGATAGGTCTGAAAATATTTTAAAACCTTACTAATATGATAACGAATAAATGGCTAAACCCTTATCAGAGATCCTTTCAACAGATTAAAGCTAAGTTGATTGAATCTCTTACTACTATCAAGGATAAGAATGGTCAGACTCTTATCACGGATTATTCCGAAGGTAATATTCTGATAATTATCCTATCTCTGTTTGCAGCTATTGCTGAAGTACTTCATTATTACATTGATAACGTGGGTAGGGAATCTTTCTTATCCACGGCTCGGCGTTATGATAGTGTAGTAAAGCATGGCTTATTGGTGGACTATCACCCAAGAGGAGCAGTAGCTGCTTCAGTAGATGTAATCCTAACTCGTGATCTTACAGGTAGTAATATTGCTTCTAGGTTGACTATCCCAAAAGAAACCCTCTTTACAGATGTTAACGGTAACTCTTGGCTTTCTGCTAGAGATGTAACTTGGTATGCTAATGTTACTACTTGTAAAATACCTCTGATTCAACATGAGAAATATAATCAGTCTGGGTTGTCAGGATTAGTAATACCTTCAGAAGGTAGGCCAGAAATTACAATAGGTAAATTACCTGATGGTAAATATTATGAGCATGGTACAATGCAATTATCTATTGATGGAACTACTTGGACTTTAGTAGATACCTTTGCTTATTCTAAACCTTCAGATAAACATTTTATGGTAACTGTCAATGCTAGCCAAGTTGCCGTAATAGTATTTGGAGATGGTACCTTTGGTTCTATACCTTCTGCAGGTCAAAAGGTAACATCAGCAAGCTTCTATATCACCACGGGTATTCAAGGTAATGTACCAGCTGGTTCTATTGTACAAACTCCAGCCATAGTAAAAGCTTCTATATCTGAGGCTACCACTAGTAATCAATATGCTGCAGGAGGAGGTTCTAGTTATGAGAACTTTGGTATGTTAAAAGAACATATACCCTTGAGTGTTAAAACTCTTGGAGTAGCTGTAAGCAAACAGGACTTCGTAGATTTAGCTATGCTAATAGATGGAGTAAATAAAGCTGCCGTAGATTATGAATGTGGAAGAAAGCTTACAGTATATATCAGTGCTGATAATGGTGGAGTAGCTGATTCTGCTATGATAAACAAGGTTTATAACCAACTATCACAGAGAGCCCCCTTAACTACTTGGCTTCAAGTTAAATCTGCAGGATTAGTAGATATAATCTTAGAGATAGAAGTAACCGGTAAGAAATCTTATAAGACCAACGAAATCCAAGCTCAAGTTCTGAATGCCTTATACAAGGCTTATTCTATTGAGAACTCCGAGATTGGGGGCAAAGTAAGAATCTCAGATATTTATGCTTTGATTGATAACCTATCTACGGTAGATTACTTACATATCAAGAAGTTCTATATTAAACCTTGGCCTGTTACCATATATGGTAACAAGGAATTACTTCTTGGTCAGTTTAAATTAGAGAAAGCTAATGGGTCCATGACCTATTTTATAAACTTTACTAGAAGCAATTCATATACTGTAAAAGCTTCAAGTGGAGGATTCCAAACTACTGGCTCTGTAGGTAGTACTATAAACATCACTGATAAAAATAATGGTATCACTTTCTCTTTGGACATACAAGCAAATGGCTATCAACAGGGATATCGTTATTCTATTACTATCTCAGAACCTAATATGGATTATGAAGATCCTGGATATAACTTACCTGTATTCCAGAAATCTTCTCAATTAACTTTAACTGTTCACGAAACTGTTTAATATGATAGACCTTAAGAAACTTATAGATTTCCTACCTTTTGAATATAAAGACCAAGACACTTATAAGGTAGATGGAAAGGGTATCTTAGAAAGGTTCCTAGAAATTTGTGGAAGTTATTTTCAAGATAATATATCCGCAGATATTGAGAGTTTACTAGGAATAACTGACTTTGATACCTGCCCAGAGATTTATTTGAATTACCTTTGGGAAAGCTTTGGGCAATTACCTTTTGCAAGGTGGAATAATATTGATGAAGGGGCTTTTAAAACTTATTATAATGGTCTGTTAAGTGAAGCTGAATTAAATAGCCTTAAGTCTAAATGGATTTTACCTAAGAAAGGGGCTTTAGCTTTAACTACTAAACAGATAAGAGATTTACTCAAGTATTCTATATCTCTGATAAAGATACGAGGTACTTCTCAGTTCTTTGAAATATTATTCCGAATGTATGGGTTAAACTGTACCATTGATGACCCCGCTAAATCAGGTTATGATGGTTGGTTAAAAACACATCCTTACTTTGACCAAGATCAGTATTATGATAAATCTAACTTTGATAACATTTACGGTTGTAGTCAATGTATCAATGTAACCTTCCATATAACTGGACATGGCTATTCAAATAACTCGGGAGAATTTATAGAGTTCAGAAAAGCTATAGAAAATATAATCGATAGATTTAAGCCTTATCATGTAGGAGCTACTATTGATTATGGTTTTAATATAAATGATAATTATCTGATAACAGCCGATTTTGTAGACCCAAATATAAACACTATTCAGCCTGGGTATATAACCTCTGTACCTATTAAGGTTACAGTCTCTAGTAATTATCAAAATGCCGACTTAAGGTATCAGGTATCTGGAGATGGTAATACTTGGGGTTACAAGAAATATGAAAATGGCACTATTTTTAATGCCACTATAGGTAATCAGACTTATTATTTTAGAAGTGTGGGAGACCCGACTAAAGTTACCCAAGTTCATGTAAAATTAAAGGAAGTAGTCAAATCCTATAATATATCGGTTAATCCAACTACACTGCATATTACACCAACTAATAAGGAGGTATCGGCTACAGTTACAGCTACTCTTTATCAAGAAGGTAAACAGACTCCAGTTAATATACAATTGGTTGGGGAAACTGAAGTTAAGCCTTCTGGTTCAACTTATAAATTTAAAGAGCCAGGTACTTATGAATTCCAGATTGTAGAATACCCAGTAAAAAGAGTTTCACTGGTTGTTACTAGAGAACCTAATAAATACAAGGTTAAATGTACTCCAGAAGAATTCAAGCTATCAAGTAATGTAACTAGTTTAGCTAAAACCCTACTAACTATAGAAGATGATTATGATGAGGAAGGTTTGGAATGTTACTTGATTGGTAAAGATGATACTAGGTATAAATCTGGGGATACTTTCCAAACATTTGGTACTGGAGTTTATAAGTTTGCTTGTACTAAGGATAATTTAGAGAACTTTGATGGTATAGGAATATTTACCATATATACCAGTATCTCTAAATTCACTTATCATTTATCTAAAGAATATCAAACTTTATCTTTAGAGATGGGAAGTGGATCTGTAAATCAAGAACTTTACTTATCAGTAACTCCCTCTGATGATCCCGATAATCTTATAGATTATGGAGTTAGTATTTATTGTGATAATACTAAGTTAACCGATATTACCTTGAATAAATCTGGTAAGGGTAAAGCTAGTGCTACTTATTCATGCAATAAACCGGGAAGTTATAAAGCTGTATGTAAGGGAGATCCTTCAGTTTATACTACTTGGTCAGTATATAGTTATACCAAACCAGAAGATCCCTATATTTATATCGAAGCAGTAAATCCTTCAGATCCTAATTGGATATCTCCAAAGGATTGGGCTAATACTCCAAATAACCAGAAGGTAAATGTATCATATCAACTTGCTGAAGGTAAGTCGGTTACTATCCGAGTAATGCCTTTCGAAATAGAGGAATATGATTCAGTATTACTTATGGAAACCGGAGCAGAGTATAAATTCGAAGAAGTTATTACTTTAGATAAAGCGGGTACCTATACCTTTGTTGGTAAGGGTAATAAAGACAAGAAGGCTACATTAGTAATCAAAGACTATAATCTTGAAGTTAAGATAAGTTGTAGTCCTGAAAGAGCTACTCTAAGTGGGCAAGGAGAAGGCGAAGTATATACCACTGTGGTATGTTCTTCTAATCATAAGGATTTTATAACTGATGTAAGATTAGTGGGTCAAGCCGATTCACATCCAGTACCTTATAAATTTAGAACTTCTAATCCTGGTACTTATATATTTGAAGCTGTTAACAAAACCGATGTAAGGTGTACATTTGAAGTTACTTTAGCTTTTGATGTACAACCAAATGAATTGGTTTGGAACTCTGCCGATATTAGCAGTAAAACTTTCGAAATAGATATACCCGAAAATACAGCATGGAGAATAACCCCGAAACCTCAGGAATAAATCAACATTACGACATGTATACTGAAACATCCACTACATCTATAGTATCTAAAGGATTTACGGTAGCTTTTGCTACAGAGTGTCTTCAATTGTTATATGACCTTCGATGGATGATCCTATTAGCATTCATATTGATAATTGTCGACTTCTGGTTTGGAATGAATGCTAGTAAGTTAAAGGGCATACCCATTAGAAAATCCAGAGCTGGAAGAAGAACTTTTAATAAGATAATAGATTATATATGTTACTTATTAATGGGAGCAGTTCTTGGTAAGGCTATTGGAGAACCCTATGGGTTAGATCCCCTAGTAGTATCTATAACCGTATTGGTAGTATGTTATGGATTCGAAGTGGATTCTATTTATGGTCATATATGTACATTACACGGAGTAGAAAAGAGATACAGTATCTGGAAGATACTTTGGTCTATAGTAACCTTGAAGTTCAATAACTTATCTGAAGCTTTCAAGGATATGTCAGAACAATCTAGGAATTATAAACAATCTAAAAACAATAGTAACAATGAAAACGTACTTTAAATATGAGGGTTTGATTAAATCTAAGGAGGCAGCAGAAGCAATTGCTGCCCCTGTTGCTCTTGGCCCATTCTGTGGATTCGGCTCAGTTAAGGTATCTGGTAATAAGCTATCAGTTCAAGCTAAAGCAGAAAATGGTAAGGTATTCAAGAATGATGTAGCAGATAGAATTACTGCTAGATATATGGTAAAGAATTCTGAAGATGGAGAATCACCTCAGATAAACTTCGGATGTATTTCTAGGGATGGTTATATATTCATCTCTGATGATGAATATATAGTAGTAGATAATATCCAAGGTGCTCAAGGGCTAATTCAGATATCTTCTTATTCGCAGTTCATCAAGAAGTATCAGAACCAATTGAAAACCCTATTACTTTCGTAGCATATTGGTCTTCATCTTATGAAAGCTTATATACTCTGTATAAACAATCACAGAATCCTTACTATCCCTTAGCAGAAGACAAAATCTCTTGGGATATAGTAAAGAATAATCCTGCTTCACATGAGAAATTAAATTATACCTATCTTAATTCTCAGGTAGAGGGTGCTTGTGAACCCTACAGAAATAGTAAGAATACCATGGTACTGATTGGAGTATATGGTTCTGGTACTGATGCTAATACGAAGGAGTCAGAAAACTATGCAATCATCCCTTATGGAGGTTGTTTCCCTCAACCCCTACCCTTTAACTCAGCCTACAATGGGATCATGACCCATTCTATTCAAAGAGTAGAACATGTACTGGAAGGATTCGGAGGTAAAGATGACCAGACTAATGGTATAACTAATCTACAAGAATATCTTACTAATCTGAAGAATGAGCTTATAGAAATGATTAAAAACTCGGCTTCTTCAGTTCCCATTGGATTAATCGCTATGTTTTCAGGTACTACTCCTCCAGATGGTTGGGCATTCTGTGATGGTATGTCGGGTAGACCTAATCTATTGGGTAGATTTGTAGTAGGGTATGATCCAAGTAATCAGGATTATAATACCATTGGTAACATGGGAGGAGAAGCCCTAGTAACTCTTACTTTAGATCAAATACCTCCTCATAGTCATAAGATTACATTTAAAGGAGAGAAATGGGGAGACAATGCTAATAATAGACCATTCCCTAATCATACTAGGCCTGACTCAGATTATACAGCAGATACTCAAGTAACCGGAGGAGGTAGTGCTCATGAGAATAGACCTCCTTATTTCGTACTAGCTTATATCATTAAACTATAAACCTATATAAACTTTTAAAATTATTAGGGCTTTATTTTATAGAACATCTAATCGCTTTCGTCCAACACACAAGTGGAATTCTTATTGGGAAATAAGTTACACTGGAAAGGGAACCTCATGCACTGGGTTCCCTTTTTTTATGTTAGTAATGTAAGTCTTCTTTAGCTTTCTCTTCCCAATATCTTATATCTTCTTTAAGTTCTGAGATATATCTTACCGAAGATTTAGTTCTAGGCATATCAAAAAACTCTACTAATAAAATGTTAGTGATACGAGAACCATCCTTGATTCTCTCTTTAATATAGGGAGGAGGACTAAGCAATATCTCGAAGATCAAATAAGCATCGGGAGATAGGTTCTTCTTCATATATTTATATAACATATCAAGCATTTCTCCTTTAGCTTTCTCTTCTTCTGTATCATCTTCTAGTTCTTTATCATTATCGAATAAATCTTCTAATTGGTAAAGATTCTGATGATATTCTGCTCCCTCTCCATAAGCAGTTCTTAATAAATGATTCTTAAAGGTACTGAGAGAAGCTAGTATCCTTGCTTTTAAATGTTCTTCTTCACAAGTACCGTAATATTTATTAAAGACAAATAACATCTTATCCCAGAAATAAGAACTTATGATATCAGGTGTAACATTAAACCTCCTATTATCAATTTGCTTAGTAAGACGTCTGATAACTGGTTTACAGATTTTATACATCCTATCAAAAGTTTCCTTATCATAATTTTCTTGCATAGCTTCAACCTATGTATCTCTGATCCGTTGTTGCCATTTTCCTTTATCTTCATAAGTCTATGTTTTAAAATGATATGCAAATATAAGTATAATAAATCAAATATAAAATAATATATTAATAAAGTTCACCTAGAAGCTGAGGATTAGTGAGTACTAGGATGAGAGTCTATATGTACAACTCTAACCGAGACTATAGAAATCTATATGATTATACTTAATTATATTGCAATATGAAAAAAGATAATACCAAGTTTGAATTTGACACCAGCTTTCAATTAGAAATCCTAAGGTATCTCTTAAAGGATAAAGAGGGAGGCTTAATAATCAAAAAGATTAAACCAAGTTACCTAGTTCTGATTGAGCATTCTTTAATTGCCGAGGGCATATTTAAGTTCTTCAAAAAGAAAAACAAGATGCCTTCTAAGAATATCCTTAAAGAAGTTATAAAAGAATTGCTTGGATCTAAAAATTACGTTGACCTGGTTACTAAGGATGATATACCCAATATCCATAAAATAATCGATGACCTATATTCAAATCCCTTGAATGATTCCGAATACATTCGAGAAAAGATATATCAATTCTCTACCTATGTAGAGATGAAGAACTTGAATGATTCTTTTGATTTGGATAACTTCGAACAATACGAAACCTATTCAAGAAAAATAGAAAAGATACTTCAAAACTCGAAACCCAAAAAAGATGATGAACCCATCTTTATGATAAGGGATATTACAGAGAGACAATTCAAACGTCAAGCAGAACCATCTGTAATACCTTGTCCATTTAGACAACTTAATGATATTACCAATGCTGGAGGTTACCCAGAACATTCAGTAAATGTTATTCTCGATAAACCCAAAGCTAAGAAAACTTTCTTCATGGTAAACTTGGCAAGAGGGTATTTAAGAATGAAGAAATCAGTTTTATATATAGATACTGAAAATGGTAAAGAACAAATCATGGACCGATTTATTCAATCCTCTATCAATAAAACTAAGAAGGAATTATATTCAGGTGAATATGATAAACTCGAAGCTAAACATCTTCGTAAACTTGCAAGATTTGGAGTTGAACTAGTAGTTGAAAGAGTTCCTGCAATGATTACAGATTGTAATTATATAAGAGAACTTATAATTAAGCTAAGAAACCAGGGCATCAATATTAAAGTACTGATGGTGGATTATGCAGGAAAGCTTGCTTCAATTGCTAGGGATAAAGAGGACTTTGACCGTATATCAAATGTATATATAGATATTCAGAATCTAGCAGAAGAAATGGATTTAGATATTGTATGGACTGCTCATCATATTACCAGAGAGGGTAAGAAACATAGGACTACTAGATATGATGAAAATGATATCTCGGGTTCTATTGCAATTGTTCGTAATGCCCATACAATAGTTGGTCTTAACTCTACCGAACAAGAAGAAAAAGATGATATACTTCGTTGTGAATTAGTAGTACAAAGAGATGGTTTACCTAGTGGTAGAGCATTATTCAAATGCGATGTTGAAAGGCAAAGATGTGTAGAGTTTACTAAAGAACAACGTAAACAGTACGATGAAATATATGGTGAGAAGCTCGAGGAATCTCTCAAGAAGAAAGGGAATCCCGATGCTAATGAAGAGAAGCGAGCTAAAACCAGTGGAGATATATAAACCTAAAATATAAGATTATGATTAAGAGATTAGAAGGAATCCAAAAAGGTCAGAAGGTTTACTTAGTACCTTCAGATTCAAGATGTACCCCACAATATGCCGAAGTATATTCAGTGGGTCCCAAGTATATAAAACTTACTGGAGTTAATATAAGTTTAAGGGAGTTCTTCTCTGAAGATGGAAGATCTGCTAAATGGGGAGGATGGGAACTTTTCCTTTCAAAGGAATCATATGAAGAACATAAAGAGTTACTTTCACTTAGGTCACAGGTAGTTACTTTATTTGAGCAAATGGTACTGAAATGCGAAGACCTAGATAAATTACGTAGGCTAAAGAAAAGATATGCCGAATACGATGACCCATTACCATTTTAACCATGAGTAAGATCACTAATGAATTTAAAACCAAGCTCTACAATTATTTTATTAAGAGCTTGGGCGCTTACAAATATAAACACGGTTGGATGAAATTACCCGTATGCCCATTCTGTCATAGGGAACATAAGATGGGAATTAATCTTTCTATGTACCGTACTAATTGTTTTAGATGCAATTATCATATGAATCCTGCTCAACTAGTAATGGATGTTGAAGGATTTGATACTTATGCAGAACTTTTAAAATTTCTAGATAATGGAAACTTTACAGACAAAGCTTTCTCAGAAGAGAAGATTGAATTATCCGATGCTAAGCCCGTCTATCTTCCAGATGGGTTTAAACTCATTAATCAAGGAACATCACAAGTTGCAAGAAGCATTAGAAGCTACATGTCAAGCCGTGGGTTCACTATCGAAGAATTATCAAAACATGGTATCGGATATGTTGCTACAGAAGGACCTTTTTTTGGGTACCTCATCATACCATATTATTATAAGGGCACGCTCAGGTATTACAATGCAAGGAATGTTATTGGACAAGGTCCAAGATACAATAATCCAAATAAAGATATTACAGGACTTGGGAAGGAATTTATTATCTTCAATCAAGATGCCCTCGACATGTATAGTTCGATATTTATCTGTGAAGGAGCAATCAATGCACTTACTATGGGAGACAGGGCTATTGCCACCATGGGTAAGGCAATCAGTGCTTACCAAGTTAACCAACTTATCAAGTCTCCAGTTAATAGATTTATATTACTCCTGGACCCTGATGCCATCAAATATTCAATCAACCTGGCTTTCAAATTGGTCGCTTATAAAAAGGTCAAGGTTATACAACTTCCTGAAGATAAAGATTGTAACGATCTAAAAAACCTGCTGTTATGAAATTGGTATATCAAACTCGATATCAATCTTATCAAGATTTAGTGAAACTCAGAAACTCCTTGGATTAAGGATTTCCTATTATATTATATAAATTAATATTAGAAAGATATGAAACAATTATTAGAAAGATATGAAACAATTATTAGAAGCTATAAAAGCTAAATACCTATGCCTCCATGATTGGGAGGTATTACATAAAACTGAATATGTAACTTATTGGGAAATCCTATTAAAGTGTAAGAAGTGCGGTAAACTTAGAAAGAAAAGAGTATGAGAGAACCTTCTATTCATATCACAAAGCATCAATTCGAAAGATCCTATCTCAGTTAGAGGTATATAATTTTCCGATTGATGCTTTCTTTGTTATTGCACGAAAAGAAGCAATAAATACTAGAGTTGTAGTTGTTACAAACAATAAGACAACTAAGAAAGTTTCTAACATTTTACTAGCATCTAAGGGAGATGCTGCTTTAGTTGCTGATATTATATATGCAACTCGTATAAAACTAAAGCATAGAGGAGTTAGAAAAATAAGAGAAACAGAACCAAGAAATTGGGCAGTATGTAAAAAGATAGCAGAACTTTGCAATCAATTCTGTGAAGATTTTCAATTAGATACCCGGGAGGGTTTTATTAAATATATCGAACTAGGTATCAAGAAGATGGACGGTAATTATAATAACCTCCTAAACAGATTATCTTCTATGTCAGAAAAGATTTCAGATTTATATTCTGCTACATTGGAAATGGAAGATGATTCTGGTAATGCTAAAGCTATCCATGATTACTTCATAAAAAGGGTAGCAGATGTTACTGGTATATACGAATCATTTGTTAATCAACCAGATAAGTATATACACTTTGTAAGGCTAGATAAATTCTTATCTGAGAAAGGATGGGATCCTACCCAATTTATCGATGCTCAATTCGAATCTCTTGCTTGGTGTAATGGTTTACCCGAACCCAGTCAGATGTATAATGACAAGGCTATCGAAAGATATAATAAATACCTATTTAAACATAAGAATCATTCACAACCAGAGGAACCCAAAGTAGAGGGAAGCCTCTGGTCAAAAATTAATAAACTATGAAAGCTTTTAAAAATCGTTTAGAAGAGATGGCAGAAGCCACTGTAAATGCTTTGGATTATTCCGATAGCAAAGTAGAATACCCCGATATTTCTATAGTTCAGAAATGGCCTAAGGAAATAATATTACCCTTGTATGATTTATACAAGAATACTAGGTATTCAGAATTAACTTCAATTCTTATGTATACTTAGCATCAGGCTAGGTTTGAAGAAATAGGGGAATTGATGCTTGGTATCGGATTAGTAGAGATGGTACATTATGATAAGCTGGGAGACTTCTTATTAAAAGCTTCTGATGTAATGGACACCGATATACCAGGAAATAATCAGTTAACTGTACATCCCCTAATAGATCTTGGTACTTCAGCAGAATCTGCTCTAAGATTATCATTACAAGCAGAAAAAGAAACTCTAGAAGAATATTATAAAGTATTCGATTCTCTGAATAAAAAAGAAGAGTATATAAAGAGAAGTGATTATATTCCAGTTACCTATCTTATCCAGAAATTCATTGCTGATGAAGAATATCACATTTCTCTTTTAAAGAAAGCTCTGAAAGAATATGAAGATTCTGATGACGAACCTAAGAAATGTAAATCAGTAACAGTAATCATATGAAAATCATAATTCGTAATTGTAACGTTGCAGAATTAGATATACCCCTAAAATATGCAACTAAGTTATATAATGAATTTGCTATCAGACACCCCAATGCCTTTTACCTCCGTACTAGGCAACGGGGTATGCAAAACTGGGATGGCAAAATAAAGTATATAACCAAGACTGGTCAATTTAAGATAGGCTTACTTCCTTCAGTATATAAAAGATGTATTGAACTTGGAATTAAGCCTATCATAGTAGATATGAGACAACCTTTACCTAAAGTCAGTAAAGTTGTAACTCAGATAGGTAAGTATAAATTAAGACCCGAACAAGAGAAAGCTGTTAAGGCAATCTTATCTAATAAACTAGGTGAAACACCTTTTCAGATTGGGGTATTAGATTATACAGTAAATGCAGGTAAAACTCTGATTATGTCTGCCTTATATTTATCATATAAGAAGCAATTAAAGACTTTGCTTATAACTAATGACTCCGATTGGTTAAATCAAGCTAGAGATGAATTTAAGCAATATCTACCGGGAGAAGATATTACCTTTGTTCAAGGTAAAGTTTTAAACTGGAGTAATTTTACCATCGGTATGGTTCAATCTATTTCTCGTAATATGAGATATTATCAGAATGAACTTGCTAAGATTGATATGGTATTAATTGATGAGGCTGACCAAGGAGGTAGTAAGCAATATCAGAATGTGATCACTAGGTTATTTAATACCAGAGTTAGAATCGGATTATCTGGTACCATTTATATGAGTAAGCTTGCCAAAGATAAAGTTAAGAATATGAATTTGCGTTGTTTCTTTGGCGATGTACTAGCAGAGTTTAAACTTAAGGACTCGATTAAGAAAGGGTATTCAACAAAGACAATTGTAAAAACAGTAGAAGGTAAACCTTGGTTTGGTAATTGGGAATCAGATTGTATGTCCTATAATGAAATATATGATGATTCTATTACCCATAATAAGATTGCCTGGACCATGGCATTAGATAGGTTGAAATGGAACCTTAATCAAGGTAGATATCCTGCTCTCGTAGTATGTAAGCATATTGCACACTGTGAAAATCTATGCAAATTCTTTAAAAAGAAGCTAGATATTAAATATAATATTGCCTGTGTTCATGTTAATACTCATACTAAATTAAGACAACAGATAATGAAAGATTTTAGGGAAGGTAAAATAGATATCCTGGTATCAACTACAATTATTGCTCGAGGTAAAAACTTTCCTAAGCTCAGATATCTGTTGAATACTGCCAGTATGGATTCTCAAGAAAAATCAATTCAGTTCTTAGGACGATTGGTAAGAAAGGATGAATCCAAATCCAAAGTTTACCTAGATGATTTACATTATCCTGGGAATTATTTAAGTAGGCATGGGAATCATAGAAGAAAGTATTATCAAGATCAAGGACTTAAAGTTATCCGGTTAAGTAAGCTCTGGGATAAGTACCCTAGACATAAGCCTTTTCAAGGATAATAATTTCTGACTATGAGTATATACTTTTTCTCCGTAGGAGGAAAGGTATATTACATGTTACGTTAAGAGGCATTAACCATTAATAATCATAAACAATGAAGATTCTACAAAAAATCAAATCATTATTCAATTGTTCTGTAATACCTCCAGAACATATATTCAATGGTATAGGAATAGAATATATAACTCCTATCAAAAAATCCAGGGATAAGCCTGATGAAGTTCAATATTATTTTATGATTCATTTTCAATCTGGGTTAGTAATCAAAGTTCAGATATATACTTCTGAAATAGAAGTACCACCTTCTTCTGTCTATCAGGGAACTATTTATAAATGGTATAGGACATTCATATATTACTCTGTATCAAGATGAGATGATGGATGTTCAAATCATAAGATATTATCATAAAGAATTTTAAATTGGGAATTATGGCAAAGAAGAAACAAACTTTACCTGATATCAAGAATCAGGATCCCTTAGAACCTATTAATATTGCAGAACTGGGTTCTAATTCAGATCCTTGTTTTGGTATTGGTTATGACTTATCAACTAAAGAATGTAAACTATGCGGAGACTCAGAATTATGTGCATTCAAGATGTCACAGAATATGAATATCACAAGGAAAGAGCTAGAACAGAAGAATCAATACAAGGATTTGGATGTATTAGAAGACACGGTTGGAATCAAGAAATACATCCGAGGCTTGATTCGGAAAGGGAAAGA
>ENA-OQEX01000272-OQEX01000272.1-human-gut-metagenome-genome-assembly--contig:-NODE-272-length-30083-cov-11.115169_pt1 | contig 30083 bp, 30 predicted proteins | sample MGYA00242802_ERZ504649 | MGnify/ENA primary metagenome ERZ504649 (study PRJEB26092, sample SAMD00036194) | human gut metagenome | host: Homo sapiens | study: EMG produced TPA metagenomics assembly of...
ATTCTCCTGTCTCAAACAAAGTCATAGGGTACATCGTAACCTCTGTTATTCGTCCTGTACCTGTATGGGGTGTATTAATCTTCTTACTTGATGAGCCTGTCAGATAAAACTCTCCTACACTCTCCGGATTGTCATCGCACGCTTTTCTTATTGTTCCCCATATCTTTGGGGCATCCTGCCACTCGTCAAACAGTATTGGCTTAGGATTCTTTAAAAAGAGCTTAGGTGCAGTTTCTGCTACTGCAAGATACCCCTCTCTCTTGTCTTCATCCTGAAATTCAATAACAGTTTTACATCGTTCTCTTGCTGTTCTTGTCTTTCCACATCCTTTTGGTCCTGTGATGCTCACTGCATTAAATGCCTCTGTTTTTCTATCTATCACATCATCAACAATTCTGCTTATATATTCCATAAATATCTGCTCCCTTCATGGTTATTATACCATTTAATTCACAGATTATACAAGGTTATTTTATGTTTTTCGAGTGTTTTGTTTTGTATTTTTCTAATGTTTTATTTTATATTTTTCGAGTGTTTTATTTTACTTTTTTCGAATACTAAAAAGAGCAGGACAAGTATTTCTACCTATTCTGCTCATTTTTACATAATTTAATTGTTTAGATATAGATTATCTACCGGCTGTTCGCCATCTGTTTCACATAGTCGAGTGCCTTCTTAACCGGTGGGATTGATATCACTATGATTGTGATAATTCCCTCTGCAGCAAGGTATGAACCATTGTAGGTCACTGAATATATGAGCGCATCTATCGTCTTGTTTCCTATCGTGACAGGTGCGTATGCTGCAAAGAACACAACTCCCGACAGCACTGCAAAGAAAAATCTAATGGGCTGCTCCGCCTCCGGTGGTACCACCGGTAGCTCCACCTGTGCTGTCCCCGGTGTTTCCACCTGTGTTGCCACCAGTGTTTTCTCCGGTATTTCCACCTGTTGTACCGCCTGTGTTACCACCGGTGTTTTCTCCGGTATTTCCACCTGTGTTGCCACTGGTGTTTTGTCCACCATTTCCGCCTGTGTTACCACCGGTGTTTTGTCCACCATTTCCGCCTGTGTTGCCTCCGGTATTTCCACCTGTGTTACCGCCAGCAGCATCTGTCTTATTCGGGTCTGTTGTGGTCTGATCCGGTGTTGGAGTTCCCGCATCAGGTGTGGTCACAGTCTGATCTGTAGGATTATTCTGCGTCTGGTCATCGGCAGGTGTATCCTGGCTGTCCTGATAATCATCCGATATTTGGGCATATGGCAGGAAATCTATTGGTGTAAGGTCAGCATGTATCTGATCCATGTAGTTCTTCCATATTTCTGCCGGGTAAGAGCTTCCTGTCAGTTTTTTGACTGTCTCAGGCATATCACAGCCAACCCATACACATGTGGTGTAGTATCTGGTAAAGCCACAGAACCAGCCGTCCTTCTTATCGTTTGTAGTTCCGGTTTTGCCGGCACAGGGCATGCCATTGTCCAGATTTGCGCTACGTCCGGTTCCGGATTTCATAACATCTGTCATGACATCTGTCATCATACGCGACGCTGTCTCTGTATATATGACAGTGTCCTTCTGTGATGATGTATATATGATATTGTTGTCAGAATCCACAATCGACTTTATACAGGTCGGATTCCTGTACATTCCGTCATTCTCAAGTGTAGCATACGCAGATGCCATCTCCAGTGTGGATACACCTGTTGTAAAACCTCCAAGTGATGTTGCTGTGACATAGTCATCCTTTACTATATTGGTAAAATTCATATCCTTGAGATACTGTAAGCCTACCTTTGGCGTGAGCTCATCATATAGCTGCCATGCTACAGTATTCAGTGACTTTTGAACGGCAAGCCTGATAGTCACATCACCGTAATATACATCACCCGAGTTAGACGGTCCTCCATCAAACTTATGATCATTTACGATGGTATCCGGTGTCTTTCCACGCTCAAATGATGGTGTATACACAATGAGCGGCTTGATTGAACTTCCCGGCTGACGATGACTTTGGAAAGCACGGTTTAGCGTATGACTGACTGCATCCTGACTTCGTCCGCCAACTATTGCAACCACATCGCCTGTGTCGTTGTCTATACAGGTTGCAGCACTCTGCAGCTTAAATGTGCCATCATCTGTCGTATCTGTAAAGTCCAGAAGCGTCAGGTCAATCGAATCCTGAAGCTGCTGCTGCATGGTCAGATCGATTGATGTATAAATCTTGTAACCATCTGAGTAAAGCTTTTTCTGACAATATGAATACATCTCATCATATGAAGCATCATACTCCTTTTCTTCCTCGTCTGAATCAAAGTAATACTTAAACTTGAAGCCCTCATTCTCCATGACGCCCTCGTAGCGCAGTAATATGCATAGGTATCCACATAATTGTACTTGACCGTGTCATCCTTCTCAGGCATGTTGAGGGTAATCTCCTCGTTTATAGCGGTCTCATATTCCTGTTGTGTGATTTTGCCGTCTTCCTTTAGATTTTTCAATATGAGATTGCGACGTGTCAGTGTATGCTCCTTGTTGTTTATCGGGTCATAGTATGTCGGACTGTTCGGAATCGCACACAAAAAGGCAGTCTGCGACAAATCAAGATCCGCCAGCTCACAGTTGAAATAGCCATGGCACGCTGCCTGAATACCATAATATCCGTTCATGAAATAGACATTATTCAGGTAGAACTCCATAATATCGTTCTTGGAATATTTCTTTTCCAGCTCCATCGCTATGAACATTTCCTTTACTTTTCGCTGCCAGTTCTTGTTCGTATCCAGGTAAATATTTCGGGCGAGCTGCATCGTGATGGTACTGCCACCCTGGGTAATTCTCTTGTTCTTTATGATGGACTTTGCGGCACGCACTATTGCCTTTAAGTCCACACCATTGTGCTTATAGAACTTCTTGTCCTCGATGCTGACCATACAGTTTACGAAGTTCTGCGGTATATCCTCATACTTCACATAGTCAGCCTTTTTGGTAGTGGCTGTCTCGGATATCTCATCACCGTTTGTGTCGTAGAGTGTACTCGTCCGCGCCGGTAAAAATGTGTTTTTGTCAGATTTCTGCACGAGCTCTACTGCCTCTGAGTGAAGCTTCGCCACCTTGTCAGCATAGCCGCCAAAGTAGTAAAAGCATAATCCACCGAGAATCAGTACCATCAGGAAAATCTGAAGCTTTATGAAAAACCAGAAAACGCGATGCTGCTTTTTCTTCTTTGTCTTTTTCTGTTTTGCCATCTCTAAATGTTACCTCCAAACTATCGGTATACCATTGTATATCGGCATACTTTATAGATAATTGACAACTATATCCAATATGTACTGTCTATTATACTACAATGCCTCTACATCAGATAATTAATAATTGCTTAATTTTCTATTATACCTTTATAGCACAAAAGGAAGCTATTTGCTCCCTTTATCACGCTATTTTACATCTTTATCACTGTTATAGTCAAGTAAATAGTTTTTCACTATGCTTTTTTCAATGCTTTTCGCTGTCTTTAGCCAAGCTGTTCAGCCAGAAATTCTGCTGCTGCACTCACCAGCTTTTCGGCAATCTCAAGCTTATCGCCTTTTTCATCGTAAACACAAAATATAACGGCTCCCGCACTATCACCATCATGCACTATTGCTGCTATTGCCTGCGCTTCACAGTCAGCTTTATCGTCCTTTACCACCGGTATCAGGTTATCGTCCTTTTTACTGTATAATGCACTTTTTCTCTTATCCATAATGTCTTCGAGCTCCTTGGACAAAGCCTTGCCTATATACTTTTTGTGGTTTTTCCCGGCTGCCGCTATTATCCCATCCCTGTCTGCCACACATATCGTGGCACCGGTTACCTTTGACAGGCTCTGTGCATATGCCTGTGATATATTTTTCAGGCTTCCCACCTGCGAATATTTCTTTAGCACTATCGTCTCGTCTGCATCCATATATATTTCCAGCGGACTGCCCTCTTTGATATGGAGCATCCTGCGCAGCTCCTTCGGTATGACTATTCTGCCGAGTGAGTCTACTCTTCTGGTCAATCCTGTGATTTTCACTTTATTGTCCTCCGGTTACTTTTTTGCATTTGCTTCATGCTTTGGAGGTAGTATATGGGAATTTGAATAAAATATACATTCGGTATGCACTGATACAGTGCTCTTTCATAATAGCTTTTATAATGTCACGGTATGTTTTGAATTTGATAAGGAATCTATATCCATCAGCTCACGCTCATCTGCAATATCCACATATACACAGTCATACTTCTTTGCCACACTTCTTCCACCCTTATCCCCCTCCAGTGATAAAAGCTGCGGGATATGCGATGAATGAAATACACACGGATTGCCTACAGCATCTCCACAGTGAAGTGAAAATACTAATCGCTTATTTCCTTTATTTTCAAGTACTTTGTCTATTAATTTAATCACGCTTTGACTTTTTAAATATGGCTGGTCAGCTACTGCAAACATGTAGTAGTCCTGCATACCGGTCTTTTTCTGCTCCTGCACCGCCATAATTCCTGCTTTTATGGTGTAGGATATGCCTTTTTCGCTGTCCGGACTTAAGACTGCATGGCAATCCGGGATACATGCGCAGTAGTCCAGTATTTTCCGGTAACGTGTAACGACGGTTATATCTATGGCCGGGCTGTCTGATTTCAGTTTATTATATCTATCTTTAATTTCTATCAAACGTTCAAGCAGATGCCTGTACATAGGCTTTCCATCCAGCTCATAAAACAGTTTGTTACTTCCAAAACGGCGGCTGTTTCCAGCCGCCATGTATATGATATGAATCATTTCACTCTAAGGTCCTTTTCATGCCAGTTTGGGTCTACCATTCCCATAAGTATTTTCTCAGGGGTAAACGGAACTGTCCTGTGCCATACGCCTGTTGCGCGATAAATGGCATGTGCCAGCGCAGGAGCCGGTGTATTGATAACTATCTCACCGATTGACTTGACTCCGAACGGACCTGACGGCTCATAGCTTGTCTCAAATTCGACATTGATATTGCCACATCCTGTCGTGTCGGTATCTTGTACTGCATGAGGTCATTTTCTGCGATTTTTCCACCGGCATTGTAGGTGACATTCTCATAAAGTGCCATGCCTATTCCCTGGCCTATGCCACCCTCTGTCTGTACACGCGCGAGGTTTGGATTGACCGGGATTCCGCAGTCCACAACAGCCTGATAATCAAGTATTTTAACTGCTCCTGTCTCCTTATCAAGCTCTATCTCGACCATTCCTACCATGTATGGAGGAGGTGAAACAGGTGATGAATATGTCGCGGTGACATCTACAGGTATCGTGTTGTTGACCTGTGACTTTGTTGCTATATCGGAAAGACTTACGGAAACTGCCCCATTGTCTGCACCGTCCGGATTTATGATATACACCTCTTTACCGTCGAAATCCACCTCTGATGCAGCACAGCCCAGCAGCTGTGCACCGATTTTCTTTATATTTTCACGAAGCTCAAGTGCTGCATTCTGTGTGGCCATTCCTGTGATGTAGGTGGTTGATGAGGCATATGAACCCGAGTCATAAGGAGAAGCATCTGTATCCGCTCCAAACACTGTTATATCATCCGGCTCGCAGTCAAGTACCTCAGCCGCCATCTGCGCAAGTATTGTATCACAGCCTGTTCCCATGTCTGCCGCACCTATCATCATATTGTAGGTGCCACAGTCTGAAAGCTTTAATGTACACGAGCCGACATCTACATTGGATATGCAGGAGCCCTGCATTGCAAGTGCCATGCCTGCTGCACGAACCTTGCCATTTCCCATATCGCGGACTGGATACTTTTCTGCCCAATGGAAATTGTCCGCACAGTGCATTATGCATCTGTCAAGTGCACATGCATTGGCTGTCTCGCCAAAATAAGCCGGCATAAACATGCCCTCACGGACGATATTTTTCAAACGAAGCTCAACCGGGTCTATATGCAGCTTTTCTGCGAGCTCATTGACGGTTGATTCAAGTGCAAATATACCCTGTGTGGCTCCATAGCCTCTGTATGCTCCTGCCGCCTGCACGTTTGTATACACAACATCGCATGAAAATCTGGTTGCCTCGCAGCCTCCTGTATAAAGCGGAAGCGATTTATGACCTGAGAGTCCTACTGTTGTAGTGCTATGCTCTCCGTATGCTCCACCATTTGACAGCGTATAAAGATCGATTGCCCTTATATGACCATCCTTCATCGCTCCGAGACGCACGGTGACCTCCATCTCATGACGCGGTGACGCGATAGTCTGACACTCTTTTCTGCTGTAGATTATCTTGCTCGGACGCTTTGTCTTCCAGGTAACAAATGCCGGATACACCTCACAGACTGCTGTCTGCTTGGCACCAAAGCCTCCTCCGATACGCGGCTTTTCAGCACGCACCATGGACTTTGGAATATCGAGTGCATTTGCCAGTATTCGGCGCAGGTGGAAAACAATCTGTGTCGAGCTGATGCAGTGTAGCCTGCCGTATCTGTCTATCTCACAGTATGCCCTGCAGGTCTCCATATATGCCTGCTGCGCTGCCTTTATGCGATATGTGTGCTCAATAATCTCATCGCACTCTGACAGAATTTTCTCTACATTTCCATGCTCATCCTCCTCGTGATGAATGAGATTACGCTTTACATCGCCTGTATCTATGCTGGATGACCAGTCATCCTCAGGATGCACGAGCACCTTGTTGTCCAGCGATTTTCTGAAGTCAAGCACCGGCTCAAGCACCGTGTACTTTACTTTTATCATGTTAAGAGCCTTGTCTACAGCCTTTTCCGATTCACCTACCACAATAGCGACAGCGTCACCTACGCTTCTAACATGGCGGTCAAGGATTAGTCTGTCGTACGGTGACGGCTCCGGAAAGGTCTGTCCTGCGATAGAAAAACGCTTTTTCGGAACATCCTCCCAGGTGTATACTGCGACCATGCCCGGCACCTTAAGGCAATATCTGTCTTTACATCCTCGACAATTGCATTTGCATATGGACTTCTGAGAAGCTTTATGACAAGCGCATCACGCGGTGTGATATCATCAGTAAATACCGGCTTTCCGAGCAGAAGCTGGCTCGAATCCTTCTTCGGTATGCATTTTCCAACTGCGTGGTAATCCCTTCTGGCGCGGTTGAAGCTGTTTTCATTAGTTTGATTTGTGCTCATCCTGCCACTCCTTTCCGATATCCTCTCCGTAGACACCTGCCTCAAGATTAAGAGGTGCGCCCTCCTTCTTACTGTTTAAGAAATTTCTGATTGAGCGCAGCTGACTCTGATATCCTGTACAACGGCACAGATTTCCTGAAAGATATTCAAGAATTTCCTCATCAGTCGGGTCAGGATTTTCTCTCAGAAGCGCCACAATATTTACAATATAACCCGGATTACAGAAGCCGCACTGATCCGCTCCCTGTGCAGCAAAAAATCCTGTAAACTGCTTAGCTTCCTCCTCAAGTCCCTCAAGGGTGTCCACCGCTCTGCCGTCTGCCCTGCCTATCGGCATGCTGCATGACAGCACGGGCTTTCCATCCAGAAGCACTGTACAAAGACCGCAGTTACCTGACTCACAGCCTCTCTTCACCGAAAAGCAGTTGTGCTTGCGGCAAAAGTCTAAAAGAACCATATCCTGGTCTACCGAGTCGGTTATTAACTTTCCATTTAATTTTATTTTAACATCCATATATATGAATTCCTTCCTACTTAATGCTCGTGCTTAATACTCGTTCTTACTGTTTACCTTACATGTGACTGGCGACAATTACACTATATCACCGCAGATGTCAAGCGACTGTGTGACAGCGCGGCGTGTAAGCACCCTGCAGATTATCTCTCTGTACTCAGCCCCTGCCCTGATATTGCTTCCAAAACGGATATGCTCTGCAACATATTCGGCAAATTTATCTATTTTGGCATTGTTTTCGGAGTTATCTGTCAAAGCTGCATTACCGTCTGTGTTTACTTCTACTATACCATCAAGTATGCCGTCCTCATCCCACACCGGCTCTGCCATATATGGTGATGCTCCGATGACCGCCACATACCTGCCGTTTCTATTTGCCACTGCACATGTGAGCACCGGAAAGTCTGTTGACTGGTTTCTCTGGCTTAAGTATACTACACCCTTTGCATTTTTCGGCACTATTACTGATACGAGCACATCGCGCGTGGTTCTTGGAAGTGCCGCAAACTCGTCCAAATCCATAATTCCCGCCTTGTGAAGCTGCACCTTTGCTCCAAGCGCCCTGAAAATCGTCATGACATCTGAAAATCCGAATCTGCCCAGATGCTTCCTCCGACAGTCGCCACATTTCTAAACTGAACTCCGACGATATGTCTGACCGATTCTGCGATTGCACCGTGTGTATATGCATTCAGGGCTTCATGTGTCTCTATCTGCCTGAGGGTTGCATATGCACCGATTCTAAACTCGTTTTCATCCTCATCAATCCGGTCAAGCCCGAGGTCGCACAGATCAATTGCCGTGCCAAGCGTCTTATTTTTCATTTTGAGCCAGAGCATGCCGCCCAGCACAAAATTTGGTTTTTTCTGATAAAGCTCATAGGCTTCATCAAGGCTTTGCGCCCTCACATACTGATTGTAATAAAACATATTTTTCTCCTGTTATATATAGGTAACTATCAGTTACCTCATTTCGATTTCGTACATCGCTTCCCACCTGATGTCCTGCTCCTTCATAAAGGCTATGAGGCACTCCCTGTCAGAAAGCTCTGCACGCCACGCCAGCCCACAGCCTGCCGATATAACAGACGGAAGAGGAATCGTGCGCCCCGGAATACCACATGCCTTGCCCTTGATATCCAGCTTTAACGGTGCTGTGGTAGTCTCGAAGGTGATGATGAGCCGTTTTTTCTTTTCTCTTGCCAAATTTTTATCCATTACCTCACACCTTGTATAACTCTAAGGACTTACAATGAGAGAGGCTTTTGCCATTTTCTCGGCGATATCATACATGTTCGTCACTTCTCCGACTGCAAGCTTGTCTGACAGCTCATAGTAGTTCAGGCATGTTCCACAGGTAAGTATTTTCACGCCACGGCTCTTAAGCTCCTTTAAATCCTCAAGGGACTCTGAGCCCTCACAGGTCAGCTTTGCTCCTCCATTGTAGAAAAGCATGGTTTCAGGTGGGTTGTCCTGCTGCGAAAGTGCATAGATGAAGCCCTTTATGAGTACACTTCCAAGCTCCTCGCTGCCCTCTCCCATATATGAAGAGCGGATTACAACAACTCTGTTATCTGCAGCCGGCCTGCATGTATACTGTGAAGCCTCGTCTGTATCTGAAAGTGATCCGGTGTCAAGAGACTCAATTGTCAGCTTTACACTGTAGCTTCCGTCGTCGAGCTTACTGCTGTCGCAGCTATATCCCTTCTGTGCAGCCATCTTTTTTAAATTTTCCACCGCAATTTCATTGTCCACAAGTGTCTCCACCGTGTCCGGCTGGGTGAGAGCCTCAATTGCCTTCTTGGTCTTTACTACCGGGATTGGACATGTATCCCCTATTGCATTTACTGTTATCATATTTATAATCCTCCTTATGTTATGATTAATCAGTTCACATATATCGGCACATCGCGCCGCTTAACAAATCGTCCCACTTTTGCAGCAGGAAGCCCAGCGGCTTTAAGCTCATGCAAAAGTTATCTGCCTCAGAGGCTTTTACTGCAAACAGCAGTCCTCCGGAGGTCTGCGGATCGAAAAGTACCTCCTCCATTGAGAAAGGTATATTTTTTGCAAAGCACACCTTATCACCTACGTGGTTTCTGTTGCGCTGCGCTGCTGCCGTGAGGAAAAACTCATCTGCGCATCGCAGTGCTCCGGTAATGACCGGGATAGAAATCGAGTCGATAAGTGCTGTTATATCATCATTTAACATCTCACTCAGATGCCCTAAAAAACCAAAGCCCGTGACATCTGTGCATGCATGTATATCGAAGCTGTGACTGATCTGTGATGCCGTACGGTTTAGTGTGGTCATGGAGCTTAGCGCATCCTCAATTGCACCTAGCGGAGCTTCACCGACACGGTTTGCGTTGCATACAAGCCCCACTCCGAGCTTCTTAGTCAGTATAAGCACATCTGACGGCTGCCCTGTATTGTTGCTGTAGATGTGCTCCGGATGAACTGTTCCCATGACAGAAAGTCCGTATTTCACATCGCTGTCTGCTATAGAATGCCCGCCTGCAAGTGTACCTCCTGCCTCTATCACTTTATCGGCGCCTCCCTGCATTATTTTACCGAGTATATTCAAATCCATTTTCTCAGGGAAACAGACGATGTTCAATGCAGTCTTTACTGTGCCGCCCATTGCGTAGATATCACTGAGCGCATTTGCGGCCGCTATCTGTCCAAACATATACGGATCATCAACCATCGGCGGAAAAAAATCAAGCGTCTGGACTATCGCCGTATCCTCTGAAATTCTGTACACTGCCGCATCATCGCAGCTATCATATCCGACGAGCAGATTGCTGTCTTTTTCGCCCTTTGGCAGCTTTGATAAAACATGACTTAACAAATCCGGGCCAAGCTTTGCAGTACAGCCCCCGCCTTTGCAAAACACTATTTCCTGTGGCATTTTTGCTCCTTTCAATTATTTAATACTATTTATCGCAATGCCGCAATCTGCATAAGCGCTTCAGCGGCCTCATTTATCTCATTAATTGTATTATAATATGAAAATGAAAATCTCACCATACCCTGTTTTTGTGTTCCAAAAAATTTGTGCATCAGTGGTGCGCAGTGTATGCCACTTCTTGTTGCAATGCCATACTCATTCATAAGTATATCCGATACCTCAGCAGAATCCATATCAGCTATATTTACTGAAACAATCGCACAGTGCAGATCATTGTCGGGCAGCATATCGAAATCTCCATATATCCTGATTCCGGGGATTGTCTTTATTTTTCCCATAAATGCCTGCATCAGCTCATGCTCTTTAGCGTATATATTGTCGAGGCCGATTTTCTCAAGCTCCATGACTCCGGTTAAAAGCCCTGCGATTCCCGGACCGTTTAAGGTACCGGCCTCAAGTCTTGTCGGAAGCTCCATAGGCTGGTTCTCAAGAAAGCTTAGCACGCCGGTACCACCGCTCTTAAACGGCTTTATATCTGCTCTCTCTCCCACATAAAGTCCTCCGGTGCCCTGCGGTCCCATCAACCCCTTATGGCCTGTGAAGCAGAGCACATCAATATTCATGTCTTTTACATTTATCGGAATCACACCGGCTGTCTGCGATGCATCAACTATAAATAAAAGGTCATGCTTTCGTGCGATTTGCCCTATCGACTTAATATCCACCACGTTGCCTGTGAGATTTGAAGCATGTGTGCAGACGATGGCTTTTGTATCCGGACAGATTAAAGCCTCTATGTCCGATGGGGAAATTATCCCCCTTTTTATGCCTGCATCACTGCATGGTACAATATCTACACCCACGCCCCGCTCCCTTTGCATATAAAGAGGCCTGAGCACAGAATTATGCTCGAGCTGTGTTGTAATCACATGCTCCCCCGGCTCAAACAGTCCGTGGATTGCAATGTTTAGTGCCTCAGTGGCATTTGCCGTAAAAACGAGTCTGGCCGCATCATCCCCGCCGAAAAATTCTGTAAGGCACATTCTGGCCTCATATATTTTCCTCGACGCATCAAGCGATGCATCCGACGTTCCGCGCCCGGAATTGCCGCAGTGCTTCATTGCATCAAGGACTGCATCATATACCGCATCCGGCTTTTTAATTGTTGTGGCAGCATTGTCCAGGTAAATCATAGTATGTCCTCATTTACTTCTCATCCAAGCAGATGAAAATTCTTTATATAAAGCTCATCATTTATATTTTTGCTAAGCATATTTGCTTCTGTATGTCTCGGAATGCTTGCATAAATTATTGAATCATTATTTAATTTGCACAATATTTCCCAGTTTTTCAACTCTTCAATCATTTTATAATCTTTAATCCTGATTATATTTTTATTAGCATATGCAAGTGCCGTTTTTGTTTTGCCTGCAGATATTATAATATCCTGTGGGAAAACACCTATGTGCGATATGCCGTCCATACTCATTGCAGTCTGTTCAAGCTGCTCATCAGTGACCTCAAATACGCTATCCCATTCCACCGCAAGCAAATGATGCTTATCCTGCCATTTTACCTCTGATATATTGTTGCAGCCCACAAGCAGTGCCTGCTCCACAGACATAGGCCGCATGAAGAAATCTTTTTTGTCGCGGACTGTACTCAGTACACCTCTCTCCATGCTTCCGATACGCTCAGCCAGGCGATACACCTCATCGCGATTGTGTGACACAAAAACAACAGGATTGTTAAAATCTGTCAGCATCTCCATAAGCTCTGATTCCATGGTTCTTTTTACATGCTCATCCAGTGCCGAAAAAGGCTCATCGAGCAGTATGCACTCCGGCTTAGCCGCAAGCATGCGAAGCATTGCCACGCGCTGCCTCTGACCACCGGAGAGATGATTGGGATATGTGTATGCCATGCCCTCAAGCCCATACCTCTTCAGCCAGCCCTTCACTTTTTCCTCGTTACGCTGACCCATTGCTATGCATATATTTTCCATCACAGTCATTGTCGGAAATAATGCATAGTCCTGAAACAGATAGCCTACCCTGCGCTTACCCGGGTGCAGATTTATACGCTTTTTCGAATCATACAGCACACGGCCGTTTAATGATATAAAGCCTGAGTCCGGTGTCTCTATCCCTGCTATGCACTTTAATGTCATACTCTTTCCTGAGCCCGACATACCGATTACGGACACAACCTCGTCCGTAAGCTCCATGTCAACCGAAAGCATGAAATTATCCAACTGTTTTTTTATTTTTACTATGAGCGACATTATTTTTTCTCTTTCTCTTTATGCCCTTGCTTTTGCCGCATATCATATTTATCGATACAAGGCATGCAAACGAAATCGCTATGATTACTATGCACCAGAAGCCCGCTGTGGCATAATCACCGCTTTGGACGACCATTGCTATCTGCTGTGATATGGTCGAGGTTTTTCCTGCTATATTTCCGGCAAGCATCGATGTGGCACCGTACTCACCGATAGCTCTGGCAAAGGCCAGCGTGACACCCGATATGATACCGGGCTTTGCCATAGGCAGACGTATCTTCCAGAAAATCTTCCACTCACTTATGCCGAGAGTGCGCGCCGCATATATGACATTTTCATCTATCTGCTCAAATGCCGCTCTCGCATTTCTGTACATGAGAGGGAGTGCAATGATGGTTGCTGCCACCACACAGCCAAGCCACGTGTGTACTACCTGTATCCCCATGCTATGGCTTAAAAAGCTTCCAAAAGGACGCCTTGTGCTGAAAATCCTTAAAAGAATGTATCCAGCCACGGTAGGCGGCAGTACCATAGGAAGTGTTAGCAGTCCATCCCAGAATGCCCTCACTCTGCCCTTTGTGTTTATGACAAGCTCAGCAAAAGCTATTCCTATGAAAAAAGAAAAAACTGACGCTACTATTCCTGTTTTTAATGTTACCCAAAGCGGTGAAAAATCAATCTGTCCCATTATGCATTTACCGAAAAATGATATTTCTCAAATACTGACATTGCCTCGTCTGTCTGAAGATATGCAATAAATTCCTTTGCGGCTTCAAGCTCGTCTGCTGTAGTGTTGTCACCCTTTAAGGCTGCTACCGGATATATAACATCACCTGTCAAGCTGTTTGGAAGCTTTTCTATAATATCAAGCTGGTTCTCGTATCCAAATGTATCTGAGTAATAAACTGTTCCTATCTCATTTGCGCCCTCAGCTACGGCAGATGCAACCGCACCTACATTGGCACAGCTGTTTATTTCCAGACCGTCAAGTGCCTTTGAGATATCAGAATCTGAAATAGCCTGTGGATTTGAAGCATCACCTTCAACCATTTTTGAATTTACCAGTGCTGCTCTGGTGTACTGTCCTACAGGAACAGTTCCGTCAGCAAGCGCCATATTTTTAGCCTTTGAGATGTCTGCAAAGCCGGTAACTGCCGTGCCACTATTCTTATATGTGACAAGGCACACCTGATTATTTAATAGGTCAACACGAGTACCGTCCACCACGCTTTCTCCATCATAGCCATTCTTAAGCTCATCCATCTGTGCCACTCCAGCTGAGAAAAAGATGTTGCACTTCGCACCCTCTTTAATCTGTGCCATCAAAGTTCCCGAGCTGTCGTAGTTGTTCCGGAAGTTTACATTTGGATGCGCCTTGGTGTAGGCTGCACAAATTTCATCCATAACACCGTTTAAGCTCTTTGCCGCAAAAATTGATAAATTGACATCTGCATCTGCTGTATTCTTTTTTCCACAGCCCGCAAAAAGTCCTGCTATAAGGATAAGTCCAAGCGCAAGTCCTGCATATGCTTTAAATTTTCTCTTTAAGCCCTTGCGCTCCTTTACTGATCCGTCAGTACCTGTTGCTATTCTTAAGCTCATACTTTTAACCTTTCTTTTTATTTAGACAATATGCATGTGATTAATGTGCATATACAGCTTATCTTGATTTATTAATATATGATAATTTCATCATCCAATCTGCTCCAGCAGCACTGAAATACTGCCTCCGCACACCATGCCCTCCTTCTCGGCATCGTCAGTGTTCATGCTGACATCAATCAGCTCACATTTGAACTCCTGCTTGCGAAACAGCCTCCTGCAGTGGCTTATAACCTCAGCCTCCGCACATCCTCCGCCTATTGTTCCAACAATACGGTTGTCTGAGCTCACAAGCATCTGTGTGCCAACACCGCGCGGTGCACTGCCGTTCTTTTTTATGATGGTACACAGTATATACTTCTCATTCTGGTAGTGTGTATCTGCTTCCTGTGCGTCTGCCTTCTGTGCGTCTGCTTCCTGCGTATCTGATACATGCTGCTTAGCTGCCTCAATAAGTGCGTCAAGCACTTCGTTATCTATCTGAGTGCAGCTTGTACGCTCATTTTTGCACTTTACTATCTCGCTTATCACTGAAAGAGCAATTTCCTCCGGTGTCTGTCCCCCTATTGCAAGGCCTATCGGAGAATGTAATCCGGATATTGTTTCCTGTGAAAATCCCGATTCTTCAAGGTCTTTTTTTACTATGACAGCTCTTTTCTTTGAGCCCATCATCCCCACATAGGCGTATGGCTTTCTGAATATCTCTGTAAGACACTCCATATCAAAGCGATGACCTCTTGTCATGCATACATAGTAATCATCCGCCTGTGGCTCTAGCCTGGCGAGAGTTTTTTTATAATCGCCGCAAATTACATTGTCTGCTCCCTGGCGCTTTGCATTATCGGCAAACAGAGGTCTGTCCTCTATCACCCATATGTCAAAGGCCAAAAGTGATGCCATGCGTACAAGTGCCGCCGATACATGACCTCCTCCGCAGATTATGAGGCGTGGTCTGCTGCCTATCTGCTGTTTAAACATCACAATGGAATTATCATTGTCATTTATTTCATCTGCCCATGCACTGCCTGATGCCACTCTTATTCTGCCATCTATATAAAGCGCCTTTTCACCGGCATGTGCTCCTTCTATGACTGTCAACAGCTCACAGCGGCTGTCCGCCGGTCTGTCCTTTATCGAAGCATATATGTTTGCCGGAATCAGCTTCACCTCGTCACCGGTATGAATCTGACCACCTCTTATGACTACTGCAAACACGCCCTCCTTTGGCATAATGCACTCGCCCATCCTCTTGTAAATAGCACAATGCGAATGACACTGCTTGCCTATCTGCGTCATCTCCAGGATAGCATTTCCTATACAAAAGCGTGTTCCAAGCGGCAAGTTCTTGAAATCAAATCCTGATATAATTAAATTTTCGCCAAATGCGCCGTTGTCTATCTGCGCTCCTCTTGCCCTGAAGGCATCTATTTTCTCTGCGGAAAGCAGGCTGACCTGCCTGTGCCACTTTCCGGCATGTGCATCTCCCATGATGCCATAGTCTGCAACAAGCTCCGCCTGTGGCACCTCTCTCTTTTCAGTTCCTCTCTCTTTGCTTATATTGATTGCAAGAAGCTTTCCCATGATCTGCTATCAGCCTCCTATCCGGCTCATATTTCTTGCTGCATTTACTTCCGCAGCTTTCAGCTCTGTAGCCTTTGTCCCCACAGTCTTTGTCTCTGTATTTTTTGTATATGTCACTGCATTATCATTAAAATTGTGACACCCCGGCTTTGCTTTATGGCAGCTTTAGTGCCTGAACTATTACAAAATCTTTTTCCAAATCATCTGTAAATTCGCATGAATCAGGTACTAAATCCATCGTCACGCTGCTTCCCAGGCATGGCATAAGCCTGCCGTCAGCCGTAACACGTATGCGGTTGCAGGTATCGCAGAACTTCCCATGGATTGCCTGAATCAGCCCTACTCTGATATCAAGTCCATGAAAACTGTAATACTCTGCCGGACCGTTATCCGAATTCTTACGTTCCTCTTTATATTTATTATATCCCGAATTAATTTCTTTTGTTTTTCCAGTATTTACACGGTAAGGTTCTCCATACAGTTCTGAAAGTGTACCAATAACCCTCTTATACGGCTCGACTCCGTTGATATGCCCCTCACCTACCGGCATCATCTCTATAAAACGGATATCTGTGCCTTTTTTTGAAGCATACCGTGTGAGAGCCACCACATCTGTCTGCGGTGTGAGCACCACATTGATTTTCACTCTTATTCCACACTCTATGGCGGCATCGATTCCATGCTCCACATTATGAAGCAGCGGTTTTTTTGTGATATGTTCATATTCTGACGCATCTATCGTGTCCAGGCTCACATTTATACTGTCTATGCCGGCTTCCTTAAGCTGCTTTGCATGCTGCGCAAGCAGTACTGCGTTTGTGGTGAGCGATACACTCCTGACACCGGGTATCTTTTTGATTTGTGAAACCATCTCATCAATCTGCGGATGCAGAAGCGGCTCACCGCCTGTCAGACGAAAATGCGTGATTCCAAGCCTTGTGGCTGCGCGGACTATGCAAAGCACCTTTTTTACGCTAAGTGTATTTATTGCCTGACAATTTTTATTATTGTCCTGTGGGTTGCAATAATAACAGTTCAGATTACAGCTATCTATCACCGATATGCGCATGTAGTCAATCTCTCTGCCAAATCTATCGCGCATATTAAAAGCCCTTCCCGAAACCGCAGTTAGGAAACGTGCAGACATCACAATTCAGGCAGAGTCCGCCTTCTCCAAGTCCGGCAAGCTCATCTGCCAAAATCATATCACACGCCATAAGCCTCGGCAATACAATATCAAATATCGTGCGCTTGTTGTACATGGCGCAGCCGGGCAGTCCACATATCGGCACCAGCCTGTCACCTGCATCATAGTACGACAGCAAAAACATGGCTCCCGGCAGCACCGGTGAACCGTACGACACGATCCGCGCGCCTGTATTTTTTATGGCAAGCGGTGTTTTATCATCAGGATCCACGCTCATTCCTCCTGTGCAGAATACAATCTCCGCCCCTGCCTCTATTGCACGTAAGCATCCGTCTGTTATTTTTTGGTCATCATCATCAAACACCTCATGAAACATCATCTGTGCACCAAACTCTGCTATTTTTTTCTCGATGACAGGGGTAAACGCATCCTGTATCCTGCCGTGGAACACTTCATTTCCGGTTGTGATTATCGCTGCTTTTCTGACCACGAACGGCTTTATATCAAGAATCGGTCCGTCATCGCATATGTGCGAAGCCGCCTCTAGCTTATCCTTTTTTATGACAAGCGGTATGATTCTTGTTCCGGCGAGCTTATCACCCTTTTTCACAGTGGTATTGCCGTGCCTCGTTGCTATCATCATTTCACCAAAGGAGTTGACCTTTTTCAGCTTTCCGCTGTCCACCTTAAGCAGTCCGTCACAGTCGGCTATAACCTCTATCTTGCCCTCCTTTACAGGGGATGGATGCATTTTACTTGCGGTGCCACCAAAAACGCCGGATTCTGCGGCTTCACAATGACGTTCGACGTCGGTCTCATTGCTATTTGTGCCACATGCGCTCATACGATAAAGCACCTCTGCTGCCTCATTTTCGTGCATCATGGTCTCATCATTTTCCCATATATATATGGTGTCTTTTCCGACGCTAAGCAGCACCGGTATATCCTCTTTTGTTATAATATGCCCCTTGCGAAAAACCGCATCCTTTTTCACACCGGGGATAATCTGTGTGATATCGTGGCAGAGCACCTGTCCGACTGCCTCCGTTGTCTTCATAAGCTTCATATAATCCCACACTCCAATTATTATTTTTAAATAGTAAGATATGAGGGTCAAAAGGTATTTTGCCCCTTATTTATGATTAATAAGATTACTAAATGCTACGCATTTTGGTCACCGGCCACACTCACTGTCATACTGCAGTAAAATATCAAGCCCATGCTCTATATTTCCCATCAGAAAATCCATGCTCTCCGACACCGCCTTCACACTGCCGGGCAGATTGACTATCAGTGTGTTTTTCCTGATGACGGAAGCGCCTCTGCCAAGCATGGCGCGCGGTGTAAGACTCATGCTGTACGCTCTCAGTGCCTCAGCGATACCCGGTGCATTACGCTCTGCAACATCCATTGTAGCTTCCGGTGTGATATCCCTCGGTGAAAAACCGGTACCTCCGGTTGTAAGCACCAGATTGCATTTCACATCATCACACAGCCTGACAAGCTCGTCTGCAATCTGTTCCCTCTCATCCGGTATGATTTTATATGAAACCACATCATACTTATCTTTGGGAAGCAGTTCCTTTATTTTCGGACCGCTTTTATCCTCTCTCTGGCCCGCTGCTCCTTTATCGCTTATCGTTATAATCCCTACAGTATACATTACATCTCCCTGTTATCCTTGATTAATTGTGTATTTTTAACTTCTCAGCATTTTAAATAGGCTGTAATCGTTGCCGGTCACATTGTTAATTGTGAACAGTAACGTAATGTCCGCTCTTGCCACCGGATTTTTCCAGCAGATGTATCTGCCCGATTTCCATACCACGGTCCAGTGCCTTACACATATCATATATGGTAAGAAGCGCCACACTGACCCCTGTCATGGCCTCCATCTCTACACCGGTTTTGCCCACACAGGCTGTCGTGCAGATTGCCGTTATACTGCTGTTTTTTTCATCCAGTTCAAACTCAACATCGCACTTTGTCATGGCAATAGCATGACAGAGCGGAATGAGCATGGAATTGTTCTTTGCGCCCATGATTCCCGCAATCCTCGCCACTGCCAGCACATCACCCTTTTTAGCTGTGCCCGTAGATACCGCCTTGTATACGGCGCCATTTACCTTTATCGTGCCACAGGCCTTCGCCACGCGATATGTGTCATCCTTTGCATGCACATCCACCATGTGAGCTTCCCCTGCCTCATTAAAATGTGTGAGCTTTCCTTTATTTTGTTCCTGATTATTGATATCTAATTCGTTTTCCTGCGTCAATCTATTTATCCTCACTGTAACTATTCAGAACCACTGAAAACACCTAAATAGTTACCCTCATTTATTATTTAATAAATCTTTACGCCATGCTCAAATGCCGATACCGCCTCAAGCACACTGCCTGCTATACTCCTTGCCTTGTCAGAGATTGTAAAGCAGTTTGTTAGCTCACTCTCGCGCGGTCGATATCCGCTATCTTGAAGCCTTCCCTGAAATAATATCCCTCACGGATAAGGCCTCGTATGATGCCTGTAATTGTAGCATTTACCGGAACATATTCAGACAATGCATTATCATAGCTTTCTTTATCCGGATATATCCGTGCTATCTCATCGCCTTTTTGCACGATGTCTCCGATTTTTCTAACGTCATGAATATATCCTGTCGCCGGAGCGTGAATCACACGCTCACTTGTGAAGCCAGCGATATTTCCCGGAACACCTGTGTTGGGCTGTGCCATGCCATCGGTAATGATGCGCGCCAGATTGTGCCCACGCATGGACTCAATCACCAGATGCACGTCTTGCCCTGCCGTAAAGCCCGGGCCTACTCCTATCACAAGCGGGGCCATATTGATTGTGGTACCCAGATTTTTCTTTGCTATTATGGCATCTACCACAACATCCGGCTTCAAAAGTGCAATTGACTCACCCTTTGGGTCTATAAGAAGCGGGACCTCCCCGGCTTCAAGCACAGCTTCGATGGCTGAACTATCCCACTTTTCTGATGCAATATGAGCTGCCGGTGTGTCATTTATCCCTGAATATGTCTCTGTATCAGTCTCTGCATCAGCCAAGGCAGGAACAAGTCTGGCTGTCACACTCTCTACAGCTGCGCTCCCATCATACACTGCTTCGCAAAAGGACACCTGGCGCCGTATGGCAGCCGGATAGTCTGTCTCAAGCGCTATCACCCTATGCCCTGCCCTGTGCAGTCTGTGGATGATGCCGGTCGCAAGGTCTCCTGCACCGCGGCATATGATTAACAAATTTTTCTTTATTATCTGATTATTGCTCTGGTTCATGCTCATCTGATTAATTACCCTGTTACCTTATTATTTCCATATTTGCAACTATTCAGAACCACCCACGCTCATTCGCAAAAACGCACGATACCCGTCCTTCAAACCCGCTATCGCGCAGCTTTCTGACATAGACCTGCCGCAGCGTATCTATAATCGAATCATCAACCACTGCATCCTCTGCCGTTCCAAGCTCCTTTTGCATAAGCTCATATCGAAATACAACGTCCTTACATGACCTGCCTTTTTCCCATGTGCCAAGCACTATGATAACATCTGTGGTACCCGGATATATGACCGGCTCATCCGCTGCCGGATATTTGAGGGAATGGTGCTTTGCCCCATCTGCTTCGATTATAACATAATCTAACGCCTGTGGCATGTCTTTAATCAGTTTATCGAGCAAATCATACGGCAGTCCGCACATCTTTGGCTTTGACTGTTCTGATATTTTCTGTTCAGATATTTTCTGCCCCGCCATACAATATCCATCTTTTATTATTTTATCCCTTAACGCAAAAAAATCGCAGGATAGGTCAGTGTCAGCTTCGACATACATGTGCGTTGTTGTTGTGACAAGCACACCTTTTCCACTCCTGTGATATTCCCTTGCAAGCTTATGAACGAGTGTGGTCTTGCCACCTGCGCCCACTATTGAAATCACTTTTTCCATATATTTCCATACTTTCCCACAAACAATAAAGCCGCCGGTGTACTTAATGCACCGGACGGCTTCAAAATCTTAAGCGTTAGTCATCCACACGCTTCACATCGTCTTTCTCATCCATATCCCACATATATGGCGCGTTCTTTGACTTCTTCGGCAAAATAATATTGAGAAGAATAGCGCAAAGTGAGCAAGGCACGATACCTGAACCGCCAAATATAAGCTGTACATAGTATGGCAGATGTGATGTAGCACCGGTTGTAGCGCCAAGTCCGTAGCCTAAACCGATTGCAACTGAGATAATTGTAATCTCACGGCTGCCGATTGGCTCCTTTGTGATGAGCTCAATTCCCGAAATCAGGATAGAGGCAAACATCATAACAGCAGCTCCGCCGAGCACTGACTGAGGCATGATTGACATGAGAGCTCCAATCTTTGGGCAGAAGCCGCAAATAACGAGGAATATAGCTCCCATTGAAATAGCAAATCTATTGACAACCTTTGTCATTGAAACAAGACCTACATTCTGTGAGAATGAGGTATTTGGCAGTACTCCGAAAAGCGCTGCAAATGATGAACCAAGACCATCACAGATAACACCGCCTGAAAGCTCTGAATCTGTAGCCTCTCTGTCCATTCCACCCTCTACACAGGCTGAAATATCGCCAACTGTCTCGATTGCAGTAACGATAAACATGATGCCGATTGGGATGATTGCATTGGCATGGAAGGAAATTCCCACATCTGACAGCTTTCCAAAGCCTATAAAGCTTGGAACTGCTATCCATGCCGCATTTTTAACCTCATCAAAGTTTACAACCCATGAGTATGTGTATTTAACACCGTCAGCGTCACACCTGTGTGTGACATGGTAAGTGTCATAATGATTGCTACAACATATCCTGCCAGGATACCAAAAAGGATGGCAGATGATGAAAAAATACTGCGCGATGGTGCAAAATGCTTAAGAAGCACGATTACTATAAGTACAACCATTCCAATAAAAAGGTTTGGCAGTGAGCGTAATCATTTTTGCCTGTTCCACCACAGAAGTAGTTGATTCCCACTCCAAGGAGTGAAAGTCCGATTGCTATAACAACTGAGCCTGTAACGATTGCCGGGAAAAACTTGCGCAAAGGCTTTAAGAAGGCTCCGAGTATGCCCTCGAAGATACCTCCTACAATGCAGGCTCCCATAATAGCTCCATATGCTATAACTCCGCCGCCACACGCTGCAACTGTATTATTTAATACTCCAAGAAAGCCCGAAGAGGTTCCCATAACGATAGGTACCTTTCCGCCGACAGGTCCGATGGAAAACATCTGTACTAATGTTACAATACCTGCGATAATCATTGCATTCTGTAGGAGAGCTGTTCTAAGCTCCGCAAAGCCTGCGTCCGCTGTGAGCCCGCATGCTCCCATAACAATGATAAGAGGTGTAAGGTTTCCGATGAACATAGCCATAACATGCTGCAGTCCAAGCGGAATAGCCTGAGACAGAGGTATTCTGCCTTCAAACTGGTAAGGTGAAGAGTTTGTTGTCTTTTTCATTGGTTCCTCCAAATATTTATACTCTCATTTAATAAAAATTTTACAAAATTATTTTACGAGCATAAGGCTATGCGGTCAATTTAGTATTACTTATAATATAATGCTCATTTACTTATAAATACATGCTATTGAAATTAGCTTCTGACAGCAACAGGGCACACCACAACCGGTATGCCCTATCTATTACAAACGAAATAACTATTCAGAATAATCTAAATTTATTCAACCTTAAGCAGCTCGCAGTTTCCCTGCATATCCTTCCAGAAATCCTTTATAGGTGTGCCACGAAACTGATTGACTATGCTGCAGTTCATTGCGCCATGTCCCACGACAAGCACATTTTTGCCTGCCGCAAGCTGTGGTTTTAGCACCTGCTCTATAAACTCGCCTGTTCTGTGATATAGCTCCTCAAAGCTCTCTGCGCCATCCCTTGCCACATATTTTTCCGGCTCCTCAAAAAGCAGGTAGACAGGACATTCGGGCTTTTGCCTGATGTTCTTCACTCCCTCATAATCACCGAAGCACATCTCGTGAAGCCTGTTGTCAGTGATAATCTCTACTGCAGGGTTTCTGTCTGCAAGAAAAATCCTTGCTGTCTCCTGAGCCCTCTTAAGCGGGGAGCAGTAGCATATGTCAAAGTCTATATCCTTATATTTTTTTGCGGCATCGTAAGCCATCTGCCTGCCGGTTTCGTTGAGTGGAATATCCACCTCCCCCTGCAGCTTGTGCTCCTCATTCCAATCTGTTCTTCCATGTCGCAAAATATAAAACATAATTAATCCTCGATTTCTCCATTTTTGTGTCGCTCGAAGAAATGCTTTGTCTCCTTAACAACAACACCGCTAAGAGCAAACAGCGCTATCATATTTGGCAGAGCCATGAGACCGTTGAAGATATCTGCGATGGTCCACACCGCACTTACAGTCATATAAGGTCCAATGAAAACAGCAAGGATATATATCCAGCGGTATACCTTTACATATTTCATCCTGCCGCCGCTCAAATACTCTAAGCACCGTTCACTATAATAATCCCAACCGAGTATAGTTGTAAAGGCAAAAAATACAAGACACAGCATAAGTACAAATGCTGATAGCTCTTTCGGGAAAGGAAGACCATTCTGGAATGCATATGTAGTGACCTGCACGCCCTCGAGTCCGTCAACCTGCCATGCGCCTGTGAGCACGATGGAAAGTCCTGTAAGTGTACATATAACTATTGTATCAATGAAGGTTCCTGTCATGCTGACAAGTCCCTGACGTACAGGCTCCTTTGTCTGGGCTGCTGCCGCTGCAATCGGGGCACTACCAAGTCCTGCCTCGTTTGAAAAGATTCCTCTGGCAACACCCTTTTGCATTGCAACAAGAAAGCTTCCCACGGCACCGCCTGTTATGGCTCTCGGTGAAAACGCTGCCTTTACTATTGTAGCAAACGCTGCCGGAACCGCTGTGATATTGCATACCACGAGCACGAGCACAAATACAATATATATAACAGCCATAAAAGGAACTATTACCTGGCTGACACTTGCAATACGCTTTACTCCTCCGATAAGCACTGCTGCCACGCAGAATGCCAGTACAAGTGACGCAATGACAACTGACCATGAATACTCACCAAGGAACGGTAAAACCTTTACTGTATGCTGGTTTTTAGGGTCAAAAAAGTTGTTTACAGCACTTGATATTCCGTTTACCTGACTGAATGTTCCTATTCCGAAAAGTCCAACGCATACGCCGAAAAATGCAAATATCTTTGCAAGCCATTTCCATTTTATGCCCATTCCCTGCTCTATGTAGTAGAATGGTCCACCGAGACTATGTCCGTCCTTGCCGATGACACGATATTTTACAGCCAAAAGTCCCTCTGAATACTTTGTTGCCATGCCAAAGAAGGCTGCAAGCACCATCCAGAAAAGTGCTCCCGGTCCTCCTGCACCGACTGCAGTTGCTACACCGACTATGTTGCCGGTTCCGATTGTTGCACTAAGCGCGGTACAGAGTGCGCCAAAGCTCGTAATCTCGCCATCGCCGCCCTCTTCATTTTTGACCATCCACTTTAGTGCCAGATGAAGCTTTCTCATCTGAAGAAGCCCCAGACGAACTGTGAGCATTATACCTCCTGCCATGATGAGCACCATGAGCGGCACTCCCCAGACGAAATTGTCCACTGCACTAAGAAAATTGTTGATTGTGTTCCACATTGAAATACTCCTGCCTCTCTTTTTTTATCTAAACACAAGTTCTTTGTGTTTTGAGCAAATACTATTGATATATATAATTTCATCCGGAAACAATTGAAAAAGAAGGCTTAGCAGCACTTACGTGAATTGAAATAAAAAACCCCATATACGCTGCATATACAGTCTGATACATGGGATTAAGAAGATTATCTTAAGAATATCTGTCCAATATCTTCTCCGTCCTGTTGCCTGAGAGATTCGTACGAGAAGCAGCCTGTGCCATGATATATTCATAGTCACTGCACTCCTACTGCTTCCTATTCGTACGTTGCACCTTCGGCCCCCGCCAAGCGGGTGTCTCCAGAGAGTCGATCCATTACAGTTGCACCGCCTGTTGCGGCACCTGAGAGTTTTACTCCTTCGGTAGGCTTTGATAAGGTAAAATCGCTGCCGTTTTCCTGCAAACTTCATCTCGAAATTGTTTATTTTAAATTTATTGTTTTTATTAATCGTTAAGAATTATATGACATATATACGATTTAATCAATAGTATAAATGTACTAAACTGTCTCAACCTTAATTACATTGGTGTTGCCTGTCTTACCATTGATAAGACCTCCTGTGAGCACTATATGATCACCCTTTTTGAGCTTCATGACACTCTTTGCCTCGTTCATCGCATTGTAGAACATAACCTCCATTGAGTTGTATTCCTCGCACAGAACCGGCTTTACACCCCAGCTCAGATTCAGCTTGCGCCATGCCTTTTCAGATGTTGTCATGCCTATTATATCAACAGGGCAGCGGAAACGGCTGACCATGCGCACAGTACGTCCTGTCAGTGAGCTGACTACGATACATTTCGCATCCACATCTATTGCCATGGCACATGTAGCATGTGAAATAGCGTCAACTATGCTTTTTGTCTGGAAATCCGCATTGGCAAATCTCTTGCCGTAGTTTATCTGCTTTTCTGTATATTCTGCTGTCTCTGCCATGTTTTTTACAGCCTCTACAGGATATTTACCTGCTGCAGACTCTCCCGAAAGCATGATAGCTGATGAGCCGTCGTATACAGCATTGGCTACATCCGAAAGCTCAGCTCTTGTAGGACGCGGATTGTGAATCATAGACTCAAGCATCTCTGTCGCTGTGATTACGCGTGTACCAAGCATACGGCACTTGTTGATAAGATACTTCTGTATTGCCGGTACCTCAACTCCCGGAATCTCAACACCGAGATCTCCTCTGGCTATCATGATTCCGTTTGCTATCTCGCAGATTTCCTCCACATGATCTACACCTGAACGGTTCTCAATCTTTGCGATGATTTCTATATCCTCTCCACCGTTTTCATCCAGGAAGTTTCTCAGATCAGCAACATCCTGCTTTGTAGAAACGAATGATGCCGCAACATAATCCACCTCGTTTTTTATGCCAAAAAGCAAATCATCCTTGTCCTGCTCACTTAAATATGCATGCTTCATGACCTTATTCGGGAAGTTCATGCTCTTTCTGTCCGAAAGTGTACCACCTGCGATAACATCACATATCGCATTGTTTCCCTTAAGCTCTCTGACCTGCAGAATGATGATTCCGTTCGCAACAAGCACACGGTCACCAACCTTTAAATCCTTGATCAGATTCTCATAGTTTACTGATACTCTCTCCTGATTACCTACAATATCGTCAGTGGTAAGTGTGAAGGTATCTCCATCCTTGAGCTCTATTTTGCCATTCTCAAAGGTCTTGATACGATACTCAGGGCCCTTTGTGTCAAGCATGATTGCGATTGGCATATGAAGCTTCTGTCTTACCTTCTTGATTAAATCTATTTTGCCCTGATGCTCCTCATGTGAACCATGAGAAAAATTCAATCTGGCAACATCCATACCTGCCTTTATCATCCTGGTGAGGACATCCTCATGTTCACTGGCCGGTCCAATAGTACAGATAATTTTTGTTTTACGCATTAATATTCCTCCTGATGCTGATCACCCTATCAGCTTTTCTTTTAAAATATAATCTCACCCGAAGTCATTATATGACAATTTTCTTCAACAATAAAGTAAAAATATATTTTTTTCAATTATTTAAAAATTCATATGCTCCACATACATTTCATCGAAATGCGGATACGATGCCAGCTCGATGTAACGCATGTTCCCGCTTATCTCCAGTGCTCTTTCCCAGGCTTCCTGCGATAAAGCTGCCGAAACAGCTCCGTTTCCTGCCGCATTTCCCACTTCTTTTGCCTTGTCCAAAAGCTCCTGTGGAAACAATCCTATTGCCGCCGCACTTGCTTTGTCAATGTAGTTTCCAAAGCCTCCCGCAAATGTGAGAACATCAATATTACAAGGCATACAGCCATATTCCTTAAACAATACTTCTATTCCGGCGGCTATCGCGCCCTTCGCAAGCTGCAGCTTCCTGATATCATCCTGCGTAATGTAGACTCCCGGTGCAATATGAACGGCGAGAGAGGACTCTGTGCTCTGTGCAGTCTCCTCCGCTTCCACCTCAAACACATACGACCTAAACAGTATAGGAAGCTCCTGTCCGCTTAAAATCGTACCGTTTTCATCTATGATTCCGGCTTTCAGAAGAACGGCAAGCGCATCGATAAGCCCCGAACCGCACAGTCCCACAGGTCTGTCATTTCCGATAACCGAATACTTAATTCTGCGACCTTCCAGCCATACCTTATCCACGGCTCCCTTAGCCGCCGGCATGCCCAGCTCAATCTGCGCACCCTCAAAAGCCGGTCCTGCCGCGGTGGCACAGCACACATATCTGTCTCCTTTTCCAAGCGCCATCTCACCGTTTGTTCCGATATCCAGATAAAGTGTCAGCTCGTTGCGGTTCACTGTCTCCATCATACCCGCCGTGATATCTCCTCCTACAAAGCCTGATACAGCCGGAAATATAATCATGGTTTGACAATTCTCAATTCCTATATCCAAAGGGTTAAATGCTCTGCCAAAATACTCATCCGGCAGGAAAGGTGCCTTTCCCATTTTTGCCGGTGAAATTCCCATAAGCAGATGACACATAACTGTGTTTCCGGCAACTGAAAACCGGCCGACTTTAGTTCTGCCACATTCCGTGAGCATTTCTGATATCCAGCCGTTAAGCCGGGACACTATCTGTGTCTGCATCATCTGCAGGCCGCCATTCGCTTTATCGCTATCATCCGCCTTCGCTGCCGCATCAATTCTGGAAAGTACATCTGCTCCAAAGCTGCGCTGTGGATTGGCAGCGCTTCTGGTGGAAATAATCTGTCCTGTCTCTTTATCAATCAAATAACAGACTACTGTTGTAGTTCCGATATCACAGGCTGCCAGAGTGCCGGCATTTGATTCGACTTTTTCAGGTTCATTCGTGGCATCTTCTTGCAAGACAACATTCCTATTTACATGCTCATTTACATGCTCATTAAATTTTTCCGATACATTTTCTCCATTTGTCAGAACAACCATGCTGTCTTCTTTGGTTCCGGTGCTTTCTTTTCTCCCAACAATAATTTCCATACCATCACAAATCCTCGTCCGGCAGGCCAGCACGTCCTTATAGTATGGTTTTGTCACCGTCACCTTGCACTTGCCGCAGGTGCCTTTTCCACCGCACGGTGTTTCTATCCCTGCGATGCCGTGACTGCGGCAGTATTCAAGAATAGTGGTTTTGTCGGTTGTTTTGCTATCTGTGTTAAGATTTATGGTAATTCGCTGCTGCATATATTTTACCTCATTTGACATTGTACTATTATGGCTTTTTGTCTTTGATTGTATGATATGATACCTTTTGACCCTTTAATCATAATATCACATTTATATATACTTTAATACAACCACATTAATACAAAAACCCGGACAAACGTCCGGGTCTTCATTAATCCATAATTCTATCTGGTAAGTGCTGCAACAAGCTCATCCATCTGCTTTTCAGATGCCTCATTGAGAGTAGATTTAATTGTAACAACCGGCTCAACACACTCGATATTCTTGAAGCCCTCAACAATAGCCTTCATCTGGCGTGCTGCTGTAGGAGCCCATGAACCGTTTTCCACGAAGCAATCTTACGGTTCTGATAAGCCTTTGCCTTGAGATGATGTAAGAAATCCTCCATTGGTAGGAAAATACCGCCATCATAGGTGCATGCGCAGAGCACAAGTCTGTCGTATCTGAATGCATCCTCAACAGCCTCTGCCAGATCATCCCTGCAAAGGTCTGTAAATGCAACCTTTACGCCTGTAGCCTTGAGCTTTTCTGCTAAAAGCTCTGCCGCTTTCTTTGTATTGCCGTGAATAGAAGCACATGCCACAAGGATTCCCTCATCCTCAGGCTGATAGCTGCTCCATGTATTGTATTTATCTATGTAGAAGCCAAGGTTCTCTGTGAGAATCGGTCCGTGAAGAGGACAGATCTTTTCAATGTCAAGCCCTGCTGCCTTTTTGAGAACTGCCTGCACCTGAGCACCATACTTTCCAACAATATTGAAGTAATAACGTCTTGCCTCACATGTCCAGTCCTCATCAGTATCGAGCGCACCAAACTTACCAAAGCCGTCTGCCGAGAAAAGCACCTTGTCTGTTGACTCGTACTCCATCATAACCTCCGGCCAGTGAACCATAGGAGCCATGACGAATGTAAGCTCATGCTTTCCAAGAGAAAGCTTATCTCCCTCTGCCACTACAACCTTTCTGTCCGTTAAGTCTATATCGAAAAACTGTCCCATCATGTTAAAGGTCTTTGCATTACCTACAATCTGCATATCAGGATATGTCTCTGCAACCTTCTGGATATTGGAAGCATGATCCGGCTCCAAATGGGAAACAACGAGATAATCCGGCTTTCTGTCGCCGAGCGCCTCTCTCAAATTGGCAAACCACTTATCCGTAACTCTTGCATCTGCTGTATCCATGATTGCAATTTTGTCATCCATAATCACATATGAGTTGTATGAAACACCGTTTGGAACAACATACTGGCTCTCAAATAAATCAATGTCCTTGTCGTCCACACCGATGTAAATAATGCTGTCTGTAATCTTCTTGTCCATGATAGGTACCTCCTGCTAATAATCTCCAGTTAAATTAGTAATTATTACTATTTTTGATTAGATTATATGACAAAGTATCATTTGGTCAACCGAATAAATTGTATTTTTTTG
>ENA-OQEX01000273-OQEX01000273.1-human-gut-metagenome-genome-assembly--contig:-NODE-273-length-30016-cov-1.686206_pt1 | contig 30016 bp, 42 predicted proteins | sample MGYA00242802_ERZ504649 | MGnify/ENA primary metagenome ERZ504649 (study PRJEB26092, sample SAMD00036194) | human gut metagenome | host: Homo sapiens | study: EMG produced TPA metagenomics assembly of...
GAGGAAAGACACTGTGAGTTTTCTTGCAACAGATCATGCCGGCAATACGCCCGGCGCACAGATCAAACGCTACCATCCACTATCCTTTTGCTACCGTTGGGCGATTATAGCGGTAGGGGGGATACTGTTTGGCTATGCTTTATTCGAATTCTATTTCCAGATGTGACGGCGGGCCACAAGTGGGATGGAAATTTCTTATTCGGCCTGCCTGCAATCGCTGCGATGCTGGCGGTTGTCCTCGCGCTGTGGGGCCTGTTTTATTTGATTGATCATCTGGCGGAAAAGAATTTAAACAAAACGCTCTTGGCCCTGATGCTCATTGCCTGTGGGTTTTGTATCCTGTCAACTGTGCTGTTTTCGATTGAACCTTCTTGGGATTATGGGGTCGTTTTGCGCTCCTCCCTGGAGCTTGCGCGGGACGGATCTTTGACGGATACCGCTTATTTTTCCCGTTATCCATTTCAGGTGTACCCGCTCTTATATATGACGTTTTTTATGAAGCTCATTCATGCACGTACAATGGCGGCGGCTGTGGCGTCAGCTATGTGCTGAACATTATTCATATTCTCGTTGCTCTTTACGGCGCTTTTTTTGTTGGAAAGCTTTTGCACGGCAAACGCTTCGGCCTGAAAATTCTTCTGTTCTGCATGTGCAGCGCACCCCTCTTTCTTTACGCATCGATTTGTTACACGGATACGTTAGCGCTTCCTTTCCCGGTGTGGACATTGGCCCTGTGGCTTTATGCGCGCAAAATGCCTGCTCTGACCAAACAACAAAAATGGAAAAAAACAGCCCTGTATGTTGGAAGCGGCATGATGGCGGGATTTGGCCTCCGGATCAAATCAATCGCTGCAATTGGCCTGGATCGCGCTGATGATTTTTTTGCTCTTTGACCGTACAGAGCAGATAAGTGAACGAAAGGAAGGAAAAAATACGCCTGCGTTCTGGCAGCGTCCGGCGGCCCAAAAATGCATGACGTTTCTCCTGCTCCTGCTGGGATTTTTGATGATTGTGGTCGGCAGCAGCCTGATTGCCAGAGCGGCAGGGTATGGAGACATGCACGATGACCGATATACGTATCCGATGACGCACTGGTTTATGATGGGTGCAAATCGAGAAACCACAGGGGGATATTATGCAGAGGACGATCTTTTTACGCGTTCTCTTCCTTCTTATGAGGAGCGTCAAAAACAAACGGCCGCTCGGTTTGTTGAGCGGATTCGTATGGATGGCGTATCAGGCTATTTGAGTTTCCTTATGGACAAGCTGGAAGCGATGCTTTGCACTGGAAACTATCAAGTAGGGGGAAAGCTCGCGCAGCATCCCCTGATTTCCCATCCAATGTTAGAGGCCCCAAACAGCCTGTTGGTGCGCCTGTATATGGACTATCAACAGGCGTTTCAGGCAGTGGTTTTATTATCCTATTGATGGGAATGATCTTTTTGGCCCGAAGGCGGGATGGTTGGGCGTTTCGTTTAACTGTAATGATGCTTATTGGCGTTGTTTTATTTTTACTGCTGTGGGAAGGTAAAGCGCGTTATCTGCTGTTTTTGGTGCCAGTGATCAATATTGCGGCTGTATTGGGCTTTTGCAGCATGCAGGATTGGTTGACACGTCAGCATTGGGGTCGCAAAGGGAAAGACAGTCGAAGTCGGTCCGCTCAATGACCTGATTGAGCAGAGAAAAAGAGAATATCAGAATGAGCATTGAAAATGTCAAGCATTTTTCAATGGCTCATTTATTTTTTATTACGAAGCGAAGCAAGTAACAAAGCAAAGCCTACCATAACCCGATGGAACAAAGAGATACGCACTGCTTACGGGAACAGTTTGTTACCAGCTATTTTTTATTACGAAGCGAAGCGAGTAACAAAACAAAGCCGGCTAACACCGCATAGATCACAGAGATATGTATCGCTTACACAAGCAGCTAACTACCGGCTATTTTTTATAAAATACAGCACAGAGGCATATCTCTCCTGGAGAAAGGATGGAGGGGAATCTCAGCTCGGTTCTATTTGCGGACAAGGGGTCATATTCATAGAAGCGAGGCAAGGTTCAGATCCATTGTTAATTTGAAAGGATGGTTTCATATGAAGGAGAAGGGGACAGCCCCTTACGATCAAGCAATTGCAATTCTGTGCCCCCGTATCCGGGAAATCCTAGACCGAGTCCCGGCACAAATAAAAGCTCAGATACAGGAAATCCGTTTGCGAAGCTGCCAGCCAGTATTATTAATCGGGCTGAACGGGACGTGCTTTATCAGCGAAACCGGGCGGGTGAGCTATATTCTTTCCTCTTGCGCTGTACGGATTAGCCATGAAGAGGTGACAGAATGTTTTCGTGCGATCTGCGGCTATTCGGTACATAGTTTTCAAGAGAGCATCTGCAATGGATATATTACGCTGCCGGGTGGGCATCGGGCTGGGATTTGCGGCACCGCTGTGTGTGAAAACGGAAAGACAAAGGCGGTACATGATATCGCTTCCATTAATTTGCGTGTGGCGCGGCAGGTGATTGGCGCGGCAGATGCGCTGGTTGAAAAATTATTTCAAAAAGAGGCTCCAAGCATATTGCTTGCCGGGGGGCCGGGAAGCGGCAAAACCACGCTTTTGCGCGATCTGGCGCGGCAGCTTTCCGCCGGCGGCGGATGTGGCAGCCTGCGCGTGGCAGTAGTGGATGAGCGCGAGGAGATTGCTGCGGTCTATGAAGGGGTTGCGCAGAACGATCTGGGCTATAACTGTGATGTTTTGAGCGGCTATCCGAAAGGCGAAGCGATTTTAAGCGCTTTGCGCAGTCTGTCCCCAGAGGTCATTATTTGCGACGAGGCAGGCGGCATGGAAGAGGTTCAGGCAATCGAGGCGGGTGTCAATGCGGGCGTTAAATTTATTGCAAGCATCCATGCATCAACAAAGGAGGATTTGCTGCATCGGCCGCAAGCCCGCCGGCTGTTGGAAACCGGCGCTTTTGACCGTGTGGTAATGCTCGCGGGCGGCGGGTTGCCCGGCCGGATTTCGCAAATCTATAGGGCGGAGGAACTGATTGATGAAATATGTGGGGATGTCCTGCGTTCTGGTTGCTTGTATCGGGATGGGTCAATATTTTAGTGTGGCAGCCATCCGTAGAATCCGCGCGCTGGAGCAGGTGCTCCTGCTGCTCAATGCGATACAAAGCGAGCTTTCCTATTGCCGCACTCCTGTACGGGAGCTGATGCATCGGTTGTCCCTGCGCGAAGAATTCTCGGAGCTCCCGTTTCTGCGGGAATGCAGCCGGATGTGCGGCATGGAGATTCCGTTCCCACAAGCTTGGAGCAAAGCTTTGGGAGAACGCGCGCAGTTAGGGCCTCTGCGGCGAGAAGATATCAATTTGTTGCTCGCATTCGGCTCTCAGCTGGGCACCACGGATCTCAACGGGCAGGTCAGCCTCTGTCGGCTCTATGTGCAGTTATTTGAGGAGCGGTTGACACAGCACGGGAGTGGAAGAGCAAATATGCTAAACTATACCTCAGCCTCGGCGTTTTAGGCGGCCTTCTGGCTGGATCCTTTTTCTATAAAAGACCGGGGAAAAGAGACACAGCTTCGCTAGTTCCACGCAGAATTTGACAAATGGAGGAAGATTAAAAATGGATGTGAATTTTATTTTTAAAATCGCTGCCATTGGTATTATTGTCGCAGTCCTCAACCAATTGCTGACCCGTTCCGGGCGAGAAGAATATGCGATGATTACAACGCTTGCGGGGCTGGTCGTTGTGTTAATGATGATCGTCCCGCAGATTGGTAATCTGTTTCAATATATCAAATCGATTTTTGGGTTATAAACGATATGGATATTGTAAAAATTGTTGCAATTGCGATCGTGTGTGCACTGCTGTGTGCGGTGCTCAAGCAGTATAAGCCGGAGTTCGCCATCGTTGTGCAGCTTGCTGCATCCGTATTTATTTTATTGCTCATTGCTTCGGCAATGGGGGATCTCATAAGCGCAGTGAAAGATTTGATCAATGGCTCGGGGATCAATACCGAATATCTTACACTGCTGCTCAAAGCGCTCGGTGTATCCGTTCTGACTCAATTGGCAGCAGATGCTTGCCGCGACAGCGGGGAAACTGCGCTTTCCAATAAAGTGGAGTTGGCAGGCAAGGTGACGATCCTCTTACTTTGCCTGCCCCTTGTGAAAGCCATGATCCAACTGTCGGCCGGACTGATAAAAGGATAAGGATTTATGAAAAAATTTCGAATGATAGCGATGGCATTGCTCTTATTTGCATTATTAACCGTTCCGGTGTCGGCCATGCAAGAGGATTCCACTCAAAGCCAACTGGAAGCCTATGGGACCGTCGAGTTGTTTGACGATCTGCCGCAGGAAACGCGCGCGCTTTTTGAAGAGCTTGGCATTGAGGAGATCGATTTTAACACGCTGTTTCAGACATCGCCGCGTGCCCTTGTGGAGATGTTTCTGAATTTGCTACAGGGAAAGCTCAACAATCCTCTAAAACTGCGTTGCAAATTCTTGGGGTTTTAATCCTGCTTGCGGTTGCAGAATCTTTTATAGAAGAAAAAAGCAGTCAGGCCAATAAGGGGATGGCGTTACTCTCAGCCTTGTTTTTATCGATCGTTTTGGTGCCGCAGGTGATGGATTGCCTTTCGCATACCTGCGCGGCTATCAGCCTGAGCAGTAATTTTATGCTGGCTTTTATTCCCGTATATGCGGCGATCGTGGCGGCGAGTGGAAATCCGGCGCTCGCTCTGAGCTCGCAGACGCTTTTGTTTGGCTTTGCCAGGCGATCGCGCAGTTTTCCTCCGTTTTTCTAAAGCCGTCTATTGGAATTTTGCTGGCCTTGAGTATGGTCAGCACGCTTTCTCCGATTTTCGATTGGAATGGAATCACCAATATCATCAAAAAAGCGGTTACGATCACACTCGGCTTTCTATCCACTGTTTTTGTCGGGCTCCTATCGATCAAAGGCCTTCTTGCGGGCGCTGCCGACAGCGCTGTGGCGAAGGGCGCTAAATTTTGATTGGCAGCTTTGTGCCGGTGGTGGGGGAGCGGTTAGCGATGCGCTCGGCTCGATTGTCAGCTCATTGAGTCTGGTGCGTGGAGCTACAGGAGCATTTGGAATTTTGGCGGTTCTGCTCATTGCACTCCCTGTTTTTGCAGAGCTGCTTTTGTGGCTGATGACACTGAATTTATGTGCGGTAGGGGCCGATTTGTTTGGGCAGGGGAAAGCGGCTACCTGTTGCGCAGCGTTGCATCCGCTCTGGTTATTTTAGGGGCGATTCTGTTGTTTAATGCAGTGCTTCTGATTATTTCCACTGCCCTGATGCTTTCAGTCAAAGCTGGAACATAAAAAGGAGGAGAAGAGATGGAAACACTGCAAAGCTGGGCGCTGTGCATCACGTTCAGCGCTGTTGGCGCTTTGCTGGTGCATGCGCTCGTGCCGAAGGGCGCAACGGAAAAGGCTATTCGGGTTATGATCTCGCTGTTTTTGTTATCCGCAATTCTATCGCCGTTTTTATCCGGAAAAGGGATTACGCTCACGTTGCCGGATCAGGGCACAGGAGATCTGGAGGCGCAGGTGGAAGCGGCGCAGGAAAAAATAAATCTTACCCTTGTTCAGCAGGCGCGCCAGAAAATTGAAGAAGCGGCGAAGCTCTCGCTTGCAGAAATCGGCGTCACGGAGGCGGAAATTCAGGTGGACATGGATATTGCGGAAGATTCCATCATATCTATAACAGAGCTTAAAGTTTTTTTATCCGACGTTCAGGCCGGTAGAGAACGCTTGATTCAGGAGGCATTGGAGAAAAACTCGGCTGCCCCGTAACAGTAGAGCTCGAAGGGGATTAAGCCGCATTGCAATTGAAAGCAAAGGAATGGATGACAATGAAAAAAACATGGGAGAAAAAGGCCGGAAACTGATGGATGCAATCAAAGCCGATAAAAAATCACATTGATCGTATGTATCGGTCTATTGGGTATGCTGCTGTTGTTGGCCTCAGAGTTTATCCATCTGCCGAAAAAGCAGGAGGCGGAAACACCTTCCGAAAACATACAGACAGAATATAGCTATGCGGAAGATCTTGAAAAACGGTTGACCAATATCGTGTCCTCCATCAGCGGAGCAGGAAAGACGAAGGTGATGGTCACGTTAGAAAACGGCGTGGAATCTGTATATGCCGCAGACGAAAAGCAGTCGGTCGAACGCAGTAGCGGGGAAAAAACCGGAGGAGTTGAGGTCAATGAAAAAAGTAATACAGAGAATGAGTATATCATCCTGCAATCGAACGGCAGCAGAGATGAAGGTTTGGTCATCAAGGTGATCCAACCCAAAATCCGAGGTGTCGCAATTGTTTGCGAAGGCGGTGACTCCGCCTATGTCCAGCAGCGGATCACGCAGGCTGTAACGGCTGTGTTGGATATCGGCGCATCCCGCGTCAGTATTGCACGTATGGCAGATTAGGAGGTGAAAAGAGTGTGTTTGAAATATACCGGATGGGAAGTTTTGAATGAACACCGCTGTAAATAGACTTTGGATGCGCCCTGATTCCCTTGTGCCTGCGCGAACGGGACTGACTCGCCGCGCTTATGATAAATTGATGAAAGCACCTTGTATGGAAAGGACTGATCTTCGGCTTAAAAGATTCATCTTTCAACCGGATAAGCTCCACTTAAAATTTTGGCGGCGCCAGAACCGCGCGCTCCCGCGGGCCGGCGCAAGAAAGGAATGGTCATAAGTATGAGTATGTCAATTGGAAAAAGGCAAATTGTTCTCGCAACCCTGGTGGTTGCGCTCGGCGCAGCGGTGTTTGTTAATTGGTATTATACGAAGCCGGATGCGGAAAAAGCGAACACCGGCGTGACCGTTACCGAGGAGGTAACGCAGGCTGCGGGCAATTTGGGGGATGCGCTTCTCGTCAATTCCAGCTCAGTGTCCTCACAGAGTAACACGAAGGAAACTAAAGCGCAGCAGGCTCAGGCGCAAGTGGAAGATGAATATTTCGCACAGGCTCGGCTCAACCGCTCCACAGCGCACGACAAAGCGGCCGAAGCGCTCAAAAAAACAATTGAAGATAGCAAATCCTCCTCAGAAGCTGTAAAAACCGCCACGCAGGAGCTTGGGGAGCTTTCCAAGGCGATCAAGCTGGAGGCCGATACGGAAAACCTAATCAACGCAAAGATCGGCAGCCCCTGTGTGGTGGTCATCGGCAGCAATACAGCACAGGTTGTAGTTGGAAAAGGGGTATTGAAGGATGCCATTACCGTGCAGATTAAAGAGATCGTGCTCAAGCAGACTGGCTTTTCTGTAGAAAACGTTACGATTATGGAAGCGAAATAGCTGCTTTTTTAGCGCTGTACGGGCATCCAAGCCTGTGTGAAAGCAAAAAATGGTTGTGTCTTTCCGCTTTTGTGGTATAATAGCTTCAAACAGAGTTTGAAGCATTAGAAAATGTCGGTCGGCGCGAAACGCCTCCTGCCGCAGAGCGGCAATGCCATTTTTCGTAGAGAGTTTTTGCACATATGGTATAATAGCTTCAAACAGAGTTTAAAGCATTAGAAAAATGAGTTGCAAGGCTTCAGGTTCTGCAAATTGGAAAATTCCTGAGGCAAGCTTTTCGCCAAGCAAAGGCAAATGGTACATTATGTTTTCTGATTCTTGCCAGCAGGCGGGAGAATGGAAGGATTTTATGGACGATATGAAGAAACAGGACGTTGTCAGCGGCCTTGTGATTTCCGAAGAGGTGATCGCCGCGATCGCTTTAAATGCTGCAAAGGATGTCGAGGGTGTGAGCGGCTTCGCGGCTCGGCCCAGAGATCTGCAAGCGCTTCTCCATATTGGAGATGATATGCTGAAATCTGTGCGCGTATGGGTCAATGAAAACGAAATTAAGCTTCATTTATACTTATTGCTCAAAGGCGGCACAAAAATCCCGGCTGTCTCCGCTCAGGTGCAGCGCGCCGTCAAAAATGCGGTGCAGAATATGACAGGGCGGGTTGTCACTAAGGTGAATATCAGCATTGTCGGGGTTGACTTTTCTGAGATCGCGCAAGCGCAAAAGTGAGTTTTAAGCCTCTGCAACGTGGGGAGGAGCAAAAGGCGTTTTATGCGGCAAGCTTCAGAAGCCAGTGCAGTTTCGGAGGTTTTCCCGGGAAGGCCGGTTTGTTTTCTCAGCTGTGGAGGCTGATTTTATTGAAAAAGTGGAGGACAAGCATGACCAGACGGCAGGCAAGAGAACAGGCGTTTACTTTAATTTTTGAAAAATCTTTTCATCCGGAGATCACGGTGGAAGAAATGATCTCCATGGCTGTAGAGGCGCGCTATCTGCAAACGGATGAATTCGCGGTTTTGCTTGCCAAAACGGCAGATGAGCAGCAGCCGGAGATTGATTCCATCATCGAAAATAATGCGATCGGGTGGAAGAAAGACCGTATTTCCCGCGTTTCTCTCTCTCTGCTGCGGCTTGCTTTGTGTGAGATGCTGTTTATTGAGGAAGTGCCGACGAACGTTTCCATCAATGAGGCTGTTGAGCTTGCGAAGCTCTATGCTTCACAGGAGGATGCCGCTTTTATCAACGGTGTGCTCGGCGCAGCTGCACGAAAGCTTGAGGCACAGTGATGAAAGGTTATCTCGGAATTGATACAAGCAACTATACCACTTCCACAGCGGTCTATTGCCCGGAACATGATCTGGTGCTGCAAAAAAAGAAGCTTTTGCCGGTTCCGGCGGGTGCGCTTGGGCTGCGGCAGAGCGATGCAGTGTTTCATCACACGGTTCAACTTCCTCAACTTCTGGAGGAGCTTTCAGCGGAATTTGGCGGAGAAATTCGCGCAGTTGCCGTATCCAACGCGCCACGGGATGCGGAGGGCTCCTATATGCCCTGTTTTTTGGCCGGGATGTCTGCTGCGCGTGCGATTGCGTCTTTTTTAAAGGTGCCGCTGTATTTTTTTCTCACCAGAGCGGCCATATTGCCGCGGCGCTCTATAGCGCGGGTCGGCTCTCCTATTTTGAGCGGCCCTTCTATGCGTTTCACGTTTCCGGTGGGACGACGGAGGCGCTTTTAGTGCGCCCCAATGCAGCGCAGATCTTTGAAAAGGAGCTGCTGGCGCAATCCCTTGATTTAAAGGCGGGGCAGGCGATTGACCGTGTCGGGGGAATGCTTGGCCTTCCCTTTCCTGCTGGTGCGGAGCTCGACCGGCTTGCGCAGCAATCGAAGCGGCGCTTTCTCGTCAAGCCGTCGATGAAGGGCGCGAACTGCTGCCTTTCCGGAATTCAAAATCAGTGCCAAAAAATGCTTCATGCGGGCGAGTGCAGGGAGGATATCGCTCGTTTCTGCATCGAAAGCGTTTTAGCGGCCATCGATGCGATGGCGGAAGAACTGCTTCGGCAGGATGGAACGTATCCGTTCCTTTTTGCGGGCGGCGTGATGTCAAACCGCGTGATCCGTGATGCAATTATCCAAAAGTATGATGCGAGTTTTGCGGAGCCGTCCTTTTCCTGCGACAATGCAGCGGGAATTGCTGTGCTGGCGGCAGCGCAGGAAAAAAATCTGCCTCGGGAACAGCAAGCTGGAATTTAAATTTTCAACTTGCTCGCAGAGAAAGGAATGGTCATAAGCATGAAGGCGCCCTTAGTGCTGACGATCGGTCAGCTGAATGCCTATGTAAAATCGCTGCTTGACGGCGATGACAATTTAAATCATGTATATGTCAGTGCGGAAATTTCAAATTTTACCAATCACTACCGGACGGGGCATTTTTATTTTTCTTTGAAGGATGAAAATGCTGTGATCCGCGCGGTGATGTTCCGCTCGAGCGCGCAGCGGCTCAAATTTCTTCCGCAGGATGGAATGCGTGTGATCGTGCGCGGCCGGGTTTCTCTCTATGAGCGGGATGGGCAGTATCAACTCTATGTGGATGATTTGCAGCCCGATGGAGTGGGAGCTTTGAATCTCGCCTATGAACAGCTGAAAGAAAAGCTCTCTAAGGAGGGCCTTTTTGCGCCAGAGCGAAAAAAAACACTTCCACGCTATCCCATGCGGGTGGGAGTTGTCACCTCGCCTACGGGAGCGGCCGTCCGCGATATTATCAATGTGCTCTCCCGGCGATTTCCGCTTGCGCAAATTATTTACAGCCTGTTCAGGTGCAAGGAGCAGATGCACCGGGCAGATCGCTGATGCTATCCGGCTGTTTAATGAAAAGAAGGCGGCGGATGTTTTGATTGTTGGCCGGGAGGTGGATCGCTGGAGGAGCTGTGGGCCTTTAATGAGGAAGAGGTTGCGCGCGCGGTTGCCGCTAGTGAAATCCCTGTGGTTTCAGCTGTTGGGCATGAAACGGATTTTACCATTTGTGACTTTGCGGCCGATTTGCGTGCGCCTACGCCTTCCGCGGCAGCTGAGCTTTGTGTGCCGGATGCGCAGGGGGAGCTGGCTAGGGTTCAAATGCTGCGGCACAGCGTTTTTCAACTTGTGCAACGCCGCATGGAATCGGAGCAGCAGCGCCTCGATACTTTATCGGCACGGGCGCAGTTGCAGAGCCCCATCCGTCTCCTGGATCACTGGCGCCAATCGCTAGAGGCGTTGAAAAGCAGGCTTGGGCAAACGGTTTCTGCGCTCCTCCTTCGGCAAAATACACGCCTTGCTCCGCTTATGGGGAAGCTGGATGCGTTGAGCCTTTGAAGGTGCTTTCCCGTGGGTATGCGATTGCGTATCACGCGGCCGCCCTATCTATCTGCGGCAGAGCTTTCGGCTGGCGATCAGCTTCATCTAAAATGGGCGGATGGCGGCGCGCAATGCGCCATATTGGAGGTTGATCCCTGAGATAAACCGATCGGGGAAAACTCAAAAGAACACTCCAGCGATCATTGATGTCTGTGAAAGGACGGAGATTTATTTTGAAAGAAGTTAAAAAAGAGCAAACTTATGAATCTGCTATTGAACGCTTAGAGGAAATCGTAACCCTTTTGGAAGGAAGCTCCCTCCCTTTGGAGGAATCTCTGCGTCTTTTTGAAGAGGGCACGCGCCTCGCAGGCTATTGCAATACGTGCCTGACGCAGGCGGAAGCACGGGTGACGGAGTTGTCCCAACAAGAGCATATGGAGGAATCCCCATGCTGAATTTTGAACGCCAGCAGCAAAATTATCTTTCTATGATAGAAAACAGCCTGCATCTCTACCTACCGGAAGAGGGGCAGGGGCAGGATATTCTGTTTCAGGCAATGGCTTATAGCTTAGAAAACGGCGGCAAACGAATTCGCCCTATTCTCACGCTCGCATTCTGCGAAGCGTGCGGGGAAGATCCACATGCCGCACTGCCCTTTGCCTGTGCGGTGGAAATGATCCACACCTATTCGCTGATCCACGATGATTTGCCCTGTATGGATGATGACGATATGCGGCGCGGCAAGCCTCCAGCCATGTAAAATTTGGAGAGGCAAACGCGCTTCTGGCCGGGGATGCTCTTTTGACGCTTGCTTTCGAAACGATGCTTGACCAGCGTTCCGGCTATCCGGTTGATCCCAAACGGACGATTCAGGCGGCCGCTGTGTTGGCGCATGCTGCGGGCGGCCAGGGGATGATCGGCGGTCAGGTAATTGATCTGGCTAGCGAAGGCAGGCAGATCCCGCTGGATCGGCTGAAAGTGATGGACTCTCTTAAAACGGGCGCCTTGATTGACGCCGCCGCACAGATGGGCTGTGTGGTTGCAGGGGCAGGGGAGACAATTTGTAAAGCAGCATCCCTGTACAGCTCCTGTATTGGACTTGCCTTCCAGATCGTTGACGATATTCTAGATATGACGAGCAGCAGTGATGTGCTTGGCAAGCCGGTGGGGAGCGACCGGGAAAAGGAAAAATCAACCTATGTTTCCCTCTTGGGCTTGGATGCTTCCCGCCGCCTCGTCACGGAATTGACTGCGACAGCACGGGAGACGCTCTCGATCTTTGAGGAGCGGGCCTCCTTTTTGTTGGAGCTTACAGAACGGCTTGCAACGCGTGAGAAATAGGCGGCCTTCTATTCTGTCTGTTAGGAGTATTGCTGATATGAATGAGAATCAGATTCTTTCACAGATACATTCTCCAGACGATGTAAAGCAGCTGGAGGAAAATCGCTTGGGTGAGCTGGCCACTGAAATTCGCAAGGTGTTGGTGGAAACTGTTTCCCAGACGGGCGGCCATTTGGCCTCTAACTTGGGGGTGGTGGAGCTGACGATTGCGCTGCACCGCGTGTTTGATTCTCCAAGGGATCAAATCGTATTCGATGTGGGCCACCAGGCCTATACCCATAAGCTGCTGACCGGGCGCTACAGCCAATTTTCCACTCTGCGCACAGAAAACGGTCTTTCCGGCTTTGAACGGCCCAATGAGAGCGAGCACGATGTTTTTTACAGTGGGCATAGCAGCACCTCCATCTCCTCCGCCTATGGGCTTTCCGCTGCAAAAAAGTTGGCAAAAGATGATCACTATGTGATCGCTGTCATCGGCGACGGCGCTTTAACGGGCGGGTTAGCCTACGAAGGGCTCAACAACGCCGGGCGTACGCACAGCAGGCTAATTGTAATTTTGAATGATAATGAAATGTCGATTTCGCATAATGTTGGTTCTATGGCGCGTTATCTTGCTGTGATCCGCTCGAAGCCTGGTTATTTTCGGTTGAAGGCGCGTATAGAGGGCTTTTTAAACCATATCCCGCTAGTGGGTAAGAAAATATCCAATCTGGTTTTTCCGATCAAAATCAGTTTTGAAAAATTTAATTTATCAAAGCACAATTTTTGAAGATATGGGCTTTCAATATATGGGCCCGATCGACGGGCACAATTTGGAGCAGCTTCAGGAGGCGCTTGAGGGCGCTAAGATGCTGCATCGGCCGGTTCTTTTGCATATCAACACTGTGAAGGGAAAGGGCTATGATTTTGCAGAACGTGAGCCGAACAAATTCCACGGGATTTCAAAGTTTGATATTAATACTGGGGAACCCGTTTTTTCTAGCACCAGTTTTTCTGAGATGTTTGGCAGGGCGTTATGCGATTTTGCGCAGAAGGATGAGCGGATTTGCGCCATCACGGCCGCATGGCGCTGGCACAGGCTTGATGCTTCAGCAAAGCGTTTCCCGACCGCTTTTTCGATGTAGGCATCGCAGAGGAGCACGCGGTAACCTTTGCCTCGGGCCTTGCAAAAAATCATATGCTGCCGGTGTTTGCGGTATATTCAACCTTCTTGCAGCGTTGTTACGATCAGTTGATCCATGACGACTCGCTGCAAGGAAATAAATGGTGCTTGCAATTGACCGCGCCGGTTTCGTCGGGGAGGATGGGGAAACCCATCAGGGCCTGTTTGATATGGCTTTACTCAACAGCGTGCCAGATTTGACGATTTATTCGCCCTCCACCTTTCAGAACTGAAAATGATCTGGCAACGCTTTTATATTGATAAAGGGATTGTGGCCGTGCGGTATCCGCGCGGAACCGAGCGCGAATTCCCCGCAGATTATACGCCCTCCTTTGACTCTTTCACTCATTATGGCGAAGCGTGGGCAAAAATTGTGATCGTTACCTTTGGCCGGCTGTTTTCTAATGCCTGCATGGCGCTTGCTACCCTGCGGGAAAAGGGCATAAGCGCGCGGATCATCAAGCTTAACCGGATTAAGCCTATTGATATCCGTGCCGTTCAATCAGCCCGTTTGGGGGAACAGATTTTTTTCTTTGAGGAAGGTGTGCGTACTGGCGGCATCGGGGAGCATTTTGCCGCCTTGCTGTTGGAGAAGGGCTTTCAGGGTAGCTTCCATTTAACAGCAGTGGATGATTGCTTTGTTCGACAAGCGGCGGTACCTTCGCTGATGGCGCAATACCACATGGATGCGGACGGTATGGTTCAAGTGATTTTGAGGGAGGCGGCGGAGCATGGCAAAACAACGGCTTGACGTTGCCGTTTTTGAGCGGGGGCTTGCGCCCAGCCGGGAAAAAGCGCAGGCGCTCATCATGGCCGGGCAGATTTATCTCAACGGTCAAAAGGTCTCCAAAGCGGGTGCCAGCGTAAAGCCGGAGGATCAAATTGAGCTTCACGGCACACAGCTCCCCTTCGTCAGCAGAGGCGGCCTTAAGCTTAATAAGGCGATGCAGTGCTTTCCCATCACGCTAGAGCAGAAAATTTGCATGGATGTTGGCGCCTCCACCGGCGGCTTTACGGATTGCATGCTGCAAAATGGAGCCCGCAAGGTTTATGCGATCGATGTTGGCTACGGCCAGCTTGCCTGGAAGCTACGCACAGATGAGCGCGTTGTGAATTTGGAGCGTACAAATTTCCGCTATGTGACGCAGGAGCAGGTGCCGGATGCAATCGGTTTTGCGAGCGTGGATGTTTCATTCATCTCCTTGCGCTTGATTTTACCGGTGCTGTTTTGCCTCTTGCAGAAGGATGGCGAAGCCGTTTGCTTGATCAACCTCAGTTGAAGCTGGGCGCGAGAAGGTTGGCAAAAGGGCGTTGTGCGCGACCCTGCCACACACCGGCAGGTGATAGAGGCCGTCTGCTCTTTTGCGCTGGAAACAGGCTTTTCTATTTCGGGGCTAACGTTTTCCCCGGTAAAAGGTCCGGAAGGTAATATTGAATATTTGATTTATCTAAAAAAGCGCGCCGCTCCAAAGGCCCCGATGCCATTGAGATTGAAGAGGTTGTGACACTGGCACATCGCTCGTTGGAGAAAAGCGGGCGGGCGATCCTGCCGGAAGGGGGGAGATGAGAACATATGAAGCTCGCAGTATTGCCGAACCTGACAAAAAAAGAACGCGCGGGAAATCGCGCTCTCCGTCCTCCGGGAGGGGAAGGCGCTCGGCATCCAGTGCGTGATGTGCGATTCGTTAAAAGCTGATTTTATCCAGGGGGATTTTTCTTTTCTCCCAGAGCAGGAGGCGCTGCAATCCGCCGATTTTGTGGTTTCTATTGGCGGAGACGGCACTATGATCCACGATGCCAAGCTCGCGGCGCCCTTGCATAAGCCTGTGCTCGGCATCAATGCGGGCCGCCTCGGCTTCATGGCGGGTTTAGAGCCGCAGGAAATCTTCCTGCTAAAAAATTTGGTCTGCAACAATTTTGCAATTGACCGGAGAATGCTGCTTGATGTAAAATTAAAAAAAGACGGCCAAATTTGTTATCGATCCCAATGCATCAATGATGTTGCTCTTGTGCGCGGTGAAGAACTTCGGCTGCTGGAATGCAGCGCGTTTTGTGATGGGCAGCCCATTGCGCGGTATATGGCGGACGGCATGGTGGTTGCAACGCCCACCGGCTCCACGGCTTATTCTCTATCTGCGGGCGGGCCTGTGGTGGACCCATCTTTAGAATGCCTGTTGCTCACACCGGTTTGCGCGCACTCCTTATTCAGCCGGCCTATGCTGTTTCGTCCAGACGCCAAGCTTTCTCTATGCGCCGAAATGCGTGACGGGGGCAGCGTTTATCTCTCATGCGATGGGGAGACAGAAAAAATTCCGGAGGATTGCACGCTTGAGGTAACAAAGTCGGAGCTTTACGCAGATTTTATCCGGATGAAAACGATACCTTTATGGACCGCTTGCAGGCGAAATTTTTTAAGAGGGGCCCTGGTTTGAAACGGAAACGGCATGCACTGATTCTGGAGCTGATCCAGCAATACGAGATTACCACGCAGGACGAGCTGCTTGCAAAGCTGCGGGAAAATGGATTTGAGGTCACACAGCGACCGTATCCCGCGATATCAAAGAACTGCGGCTTGTCAAGGCGATGTCTCCCAGCGGGCAATACCGGTATATGGCCGGCGCGGCGCAGGGCGACGAATATCTCGCAAAATTCTATACGATCTTCTCCGGCTCCGTCATTTCTGTTGATTATGCGGGGAACACCTGTGTGGTGAAGTGCTATGCGGGCATGGCGCAGGCGGCCTGTGCGGCCATTGATGCGATGCATTTTGAGGGGATCGTCGGCACGCTGGCGGGGGATGATACGATTTTTGTACTTTGCCGCACGCCTGAATTAACGCAGCAGCTGAAAAGCTCTCTTGACAAAATGCTGCAAAATGGATAACGCATTTTCAGAAAGGCATGGTTCGTTATGCTGACAAGCCTTCAAATTGAAAATATTGCTGTGATCGAAAAAGCGGAAATCAGCTTTAATAAGGGCCTGAATGTTTTAACGGGTGAAACGGGCGCGGGCAAATCGATCATTATTGATTCCATTAACGCGGTGCTCGGCGAGCGCACCACGCGGGAGCTTGTGCGCTCCGGCGCACCTTCCGCCAAAGTGTCGGCACTCTTTTTTGAGATTTCAAGGCCTGCTATGCAGGTTTTGGAATCCTTCGGCATAGAGCCGGAGGAGGATGGAAATCTCCTGATCCAGCGCTCTATTAGCGCGGATGGGCGCAGTGTATGTCGGATCAATGGCAAGACGGCGACTGTGTCTATGCTGCGCCAGATTGGGGGCGAGTTGATTAATATCCATGGGCAGCACGACAGTCAGTCGCTCCTATCGCCGGATAAACACCTCGGTTTCATTGATGCGCTCGCGCAGGATAGCAAGCTCTTAGAGCAATATCACAGCCTTTATGCCGCCTATGTCAAAGTCAGGCGCGCTTTAAATGAATTGCAAATGGATGAAGAGGAAAAGCTGCGAAAAACAGACTTGCTCCGATTTCAGATTGACGAATTGGAATCGCTAACCTGCAAATCGGGGAGCAGGAGCGCCTGATACAGGAGCGCGCTCGCTGCCTGAATGCCGAAAAAATCCTTCAGAGCCTGCGCAGGGCCTACGATGCGATCAATGGCACAGAGGAAACGCTTGGCGCGTTGCAGCTGTTTACAGATGCTGCGGCGAGCTTGCAGGAGGCGGCGCGATATGATGCTGCTGTGGAGAAAACAGCGCAGGAGGTTTTGGATCTCTCCTATAATGTGGAGGCCTATACCGATGAGATCCGCAATGCGTTCGACTCGCTTTCCTATGATCCTGGAGATTTGGAGCGAATTGAAGAGCGGCTGGATCAGCTTTATAAGCTCTCCCGGAAATATGGAGAAACGGAAGAGGAAATGATCGCTTATCTAGAGAACGCACAGAAAGAGCTGGATGAGATCGCTTTTTCAGAGGAGCGGACAGAAGCGCTCCATGGAGAGCGGCGGGAATTGGTGCGTAAAATCAAGGCGTTGGCGGTAACGCTTTCCGAGGTCCGCAGGCAGTCGGGAGAGCTCTTTACCAAGCAGGTGGAGGAGGAGCTGGCCTATCTCGATATGCCGCACGTACATTTCCTTGTCCGCCATGAGCAGGTAAAACCCGGGCCGAACGGCGCGGATGAGATTGAATTTTTAATCTCCGCGAATCCCGGCGAGCCGCCGCGCCATTGGCGAAGATCGCCTCGGGCGGAGAGCTGTCCCGCATCATGCTGGCAATCAAAAATGTATTATCCGGCAGCGACGAAATCGGCACGTTGATTTTTGATGAGATTGATACGGGTGTGAGCGGCCGGGCTGCGCAGAAGATCGCGCTAAAATTAAAGCAGGTGTCAGCCGGGCGACAGGTGATCTGCGTGACGCACCTGGCGCAGATTGCAGCCCAGGCAGATTGCCATCTCCTGATCCAAAAAACCGTGCGGGAGGAAAAACCTACACCCAGGTAGACGCGCTCGATTTTGAGGGGCGCAAGCGCGAGCTTGCCCGGATCATGGGCGGCATGGAGGAGATCACGCCGTTGCAGCTGCAAAGCGCGGAGGAATTGCTGCGGGCGGCTGAAATGGATTCTTAAACGCTTGATTCTTTATCAGTAAAATAGCAGAGCGGAGATATCGAAATAGGTATCTCCGCCCATTTATTTTGTGATGCTGCTGGTGATTTCAAAATTGTTGTTACCTTTTTCAAAATATTGCAACCACTATTATGTAGGCTTTTATGAAAGGAAGCGTGTTGTGGACTCATTTGATGAATTATATCAGAATTACAACAAAGATATTTTTCGATTTTTATATAGCTATGCGGTTATGATCGCGTGCTTGCAGAAGATTCGATGCAGGAAACTTTTCTGCATGCTTATTTAGGCATTACAAATTTCAAAGCGCTGTGCAGTGTGAAAACTTGGCTGATGCAAATCGCGAAAAATAGATATTTCCTGTTTTTAAGACGGGAAGAAAAGCGCACGCCTATTGTTTCTTTAGAGATTCTGATAACGGATCTCTTTGATGAAGGCTTAAACGTAACAGACGGTTTATATGAACAGCAATTGATCTCCGATTCTCTTGATATTGTATTTTTAATGTCCGAAAAAATGAAAATCGTTTTTCTTGATCGAATCTATTATGATATGTCGTATATCGAAATAGCAGAGCATCTTTCCATATCAGTGGGATCGGCAAAGATGCTTTTCCACAGAGCGAAATTGCTGTTACAAAAACAACTAAAGGAGAATTACGGATATGAAATATGATTGTGCATTGATTCAGGATGTTGTGTCTTTATATCACGAGGAAGTGTTGAGTGAGCGCAGCAAAGAGGTTGTAAATGATCATTTGAAGATGTGTTCAGAATGTAGAGAATATTACAATACTTTTTCCTCTTCTGATCCTCCAGTGAATACTGCTATTTTAGAAATGGGATCATTATCTCATCTTGCAGACAAAATTAAAGAGTATCACGCTTATCAGCTTGGAGTATTCCTATTTTCGATCATTGCCATGTTGACAATTGTTTTGCCATGGTTTGGATATCGCGGCGTCACGGAGACAAGGGGTACTATATTATTCAGCTATCCTGCTGCTATTATTGGTTTTGCATTGATGCAGTTTTCTATTTGGTTCCGCTTTAAGGATTATAAAAATCGTATGATTTGGGGGTATATAGGGTTTGGGTTGGTTTTGCTGACCGAAATCTATGTTTTTTTAACAATCACTACAGGCAGCACAATAGGAGTAGATTTTCTTTTATTTCATTTTGATGTGCCGTGCCTCGATGAAATCAATCTGTTCCACAGCTTTTCCAATGCAAGGTTTGGTTTTTATTTAGGCTTTCTGGCAACGGTATGGGATGCAATCGCCTTTTCCTTTTTTGTTCATCGCTTCAAATAAGGCCAACCCCTCCAATTTGATAAACTGATTCTAATTTTTTCCAAAAATAAGCTAGCCCTGCGAGATGCGATCCGCCTCAGGGCTAGCTTTTAAAATCATATGAAAGAAACTGTTAAAACTTTGTGCTCATCTGATAGCTTAGCGTCATCAGGCTGTCGCTCAAATGCACGTTTTCCACCGCAACATCCGGATAATGTGCCGCAATATCGAAATGCGTATAGTTCCAAAAGCCTTTAATGCCGAGCTTGACAAGCTGCGCGATGATCTCCGGCGCGTTGTCGCTTGAAATGCACAGCACCGCCACCATAGGTTTTTGATCCCGGCAGAAGTCGTCTAACCCATCTACATGGCGCACAGGCAGACCGCGCACGAGTTGGCCCGCCATGGCCTCATTCTTATCGAAGATACCGATAAGATTAAACCCGCGCGCTTCAAACGACATGTGTGTTGCAATTGCACGGCCTAGATTACCCGCGCCGATCAGGATGGTTTTCAGCCCCCGATCTACCCCCAGAATGCGCCCGATTTCCGCATAGAGCTGCTCCACATTGTAGCCGTAGCCCTGCTGGCCGAAACCACCAAAGCAGTTGAGATCTTGCCGGATCTGCGAGGCGGTCAGCCCCATGCGTTGGGAGAGCTCGCGCGAGGAGATACGGGTGATATTGTGCTTTTCCAGCTCGCCGAGGAAGCGGTAATAACGAGGCAGCCGCTTGATGACGGACATAGAGATATTTTCGCTTTTCGCCATAATTGATCCGCCCTTATTTGCTTAGGTTTTGAACGGTCTCCATCACATAATCGCCAAATTCGCTGCATGTGCAGCCCGTATCACGGCCTGTGATGGTCAGCTTCTTCTCCTCCAACATGCAGATGTCAAGCGCGCGCTCGAGCAGGTCCGCCTTTTCCTGGCGGCCGATGTGGGAGAGGAGCATCACGTCGCGCGCAACATAGAGCAGGGATCCGCATACTGGCCGCGGCCCTCGCGGATCATGCGGGGGGCGGAGCCATGAATCGCCTCAAACATGGCGTAGCGCTTGCCGATATTTGCGCTGCCTGCCGTGCCAACACCACCCTGGAATTCGGCAGCCTCATCCGTGATGATATCGCCGTAGAGGTTCGGCAGGATGAACACGCGGAAGTCGCGGCGGCGCTTTTCATCAATGAGCTTTGCCGTAAGGATGTCGATATACCATTCGTCTGTGGTGATCTCCGGGTATTCTTCGCCGATCTTTTTGGCGATGTTGAGGAACTTGCCGTCCGTCGTTTTGATCACGTTGGCTTTTGATACAACGGAAACGCGGTTCTTGCCGTTGCGCTTCGCATAATCATAGGCCAAACGGGAAATGCGCTCGCACCCTTCCGTTGTCGCAACGACGAAATCCATAGCGAGATCGTCCGTCACATGCACGCCCTTGGAGCCCACGGCGTATGCGCCTCCGTGTTTTCCCGGAAGAAGGTCCAGTCAATGCCCTGGTCCGGCACCTTGACAGGCCGCATGTTGGCAAACAGGTCGAGCGCCTTGCGCATCGCTACGTTCGCGCTTTCAATATTCGGCCACGGGTCGCCTGCCTGTGGTGTCGTGGTCGGGCCCTTGAGGATGACGTGGCACTTTTTGAGCTCCTCGAGCACGTCGTCCGGGATTGCCTTATTCGCGGCCACGCGGTTTTCAATCGTCAGGCCGTCAATCACACGGAATTCGACCCTGCCGGCCTTCACATCGTCCGCGAGCATGTATTCGAGCACGCGGGCGGATTCCTTTGTAATGATCGGGCCGATACCGTCGCCGCCACAAACGCCAATGATGATTTTATCAAGCTTGTCATAGTCGATAAAATCCTTATCCGCCTTGATGCGGTCAGAACGCTCATACTGCTCGCGCACGAGCGCCTCAAAGTGTGCTACCGCTGATTTAATCTTTGCTTCGTCCATCTTTTCTGCCTCCATATGTATCGTTTCTTTAATGAGCGTTTTCGCGCGTGTAGTTAAGCAGACCGCCTGCGAGGAGCATGTCTGTCTGCCGCTGTGAGAAGGAATAGACGAGGGGATAGCACTCGTTCTTCGTCACGTTTTCGAGCACGACCGGCTTACCCTCCGTGATCAGCGCGCGCACCTCCGGCAGGCGCAGCTCGTCGCCGAGCTCGATGTTGTCGTAATCCGCCTCATTCGCAAAGGTGAAGGGCAGAATGCCCGCATTGATGAGGTTTGCCTGATGGATGCGGGCAAAGCTCTTGGTGATCACAGCCTTCACGCCGAGATAGAGCGGGACGAGGGCTGCATGCTCGCGGGAAGAGCCTTGGCCATAGTTCGCGCCGCCGATGATCATTCCCTTGCCCTCCTGCCTTGCAGCGCTCGGAGAAATCCGGGTCGACCTGCCCAAAGCAGAATTTGGAAAGATAGGGGATGTTGGAGCGGTAGGGGAGAATCTTTGCGCCAGCGGGCATGATGTGATCGGTGGTGATGTTGTCGCCGACCTTAAGCACTGCCTTCGCTTCAATGGAATCCGGCAGAGCCTTCGTCACAGGGAATTCCTTGATGTTCGGCCCGCGCAGAACTTCGACCGCCTTCGCCTCCTCCGGCGTGGCAGGCAGCTCGACCATATTGTCGTTGATGAGAAATTCCGCCGGGAGCGTTACCTGCGGCGCGTCGCCCAGGGTGCGCGGGTCGGTCAACACACCTGCCAGCGCGCTTGCGGCGGCAACCTCCGGGCTGACGAGATAGATGCCCGCGTCCGCCGTGCCGGAACGGCCCTCAAAGTTGCGGTTGAAGGTGCGCAGGGAAACGCCTTTGGAATTGGGGGACTGCCCCATCCCGATGCAGGGGCCGCAGGCAGATTCGAGAATGCGGGCGCCCGCGGCGATCATATCAGCCAGCGCGCCGTTCTGCGCGAGCATATTGAGCACCTGCTTGGAGCCGGGCGCGATGGAAAGGCTCACATCTGGGTGCACGGTTTTGCCCTTGAGGATCGCGGCCACTTTGAGCATATCGAGCAGGGAGGAATTCGTACAGGAGCCGATGCTGACTTGGTCAACCTTGATCGGGCCAATCTCCGTTACACTCTTGACATTATCCGGGCTGTGCGGCATGGCCGCCATCGGCGCAAGGGAGGAGAGGTCAATTTCAATCACCTCTCATACTGCGCGTCTGCATCGGGCAGCAGCTCGATCCAATCCTGCTCGCGGCCCTGCGCTTTTAAAAATGAACGGGTGACCTCGTCGGAGGGGAACACAGAGGTCGTCGCGCCGAGTTCTGCGCCCATGTTGGTGATCGTGGCGCGTTCCGGTACGGAGAGCTTTTCACGCCCTCGCCGCCATATTCGATAATCTTGCCAACGCCACCCTTAACGCTCATAATGCGCAGCACTTCGAGGATGATATCCTTCGCCGCCACCCAAGGGCTGAGCTTACCCGTCAGGTTGACGCGCACCATTTTCGGCATGGTGATATAGTAGGTGCCGCCGCCCATGGCAACCGCCACATCAAGGCGCCTGCGCCGATGGCGAGCATACCGATACCGCCGCCTGTGGGGGTGTGGCTGTCAGAGCCGATCAGCGTTTTGCCTGGGATGCCGAAACGCTCCAAATGCACCTGATGGCAAATGCCGTTGCCGGGGCGGGAAAATCGAATGCCGTGCTTTTTGCATACCGTTTGAATAAAGCGGTGATCATCCGCGTTTTCAAACCCGGTTTGTAACGTATTATGATCAATGTAAGCAACAGAAAGCTCTGTGCGCACCCGCTCAACGCCCATCGCCTCAAATTCGAGATAGGCCATGGTGCCTGTCGCATCCTGCGTGAGCGTCTGATCGATGCGGATGCCGACCTCGCTGCCGGGCGTCATATCGCCGCTGACGAGATGTGTTTTGATAAGCTTTTGACCGAGGGTGAATCCCATTGCATGTCCTCCTACTTGTTTGAGTTTTTAACAATCTTTTTTTATTGTAGTCGTTTGTTGGATTTTTGTCAATGTTTTGGGCAATGATCCGGCAGAAAAGAAAGGGTAAAAAACACGCGATAAAATAGCCATTTTTACAAACGGACTTTCTCTAAGCACAATCTTATAGAACATAACGCTCGATCGCCTGCGCCACGCCGTCCTCTTCATTGGATGCAGTTTTGTACCGTGCCGCGTTTCGTGCCGGCTCATGCGCGTTTGCCATGAAAACGACCATTTTGCCCACCGCAGCATGCCGAGATCGTTGGTCGCATCGCCGAAGGCCATCACGTTTTCCGGCTCAATGCATAGCTCTGCACACAGCCTTTTCAGGCCCGCCCTCTTATCAACGCCCCGTGTATTTATCTCTATGTTTCCAATAATTGCGGAAGAAACCTCAAAAAGCCCTGTTTGATTCAGGGCGGTGAGCAGGGGGGTGTAATACTGTTTTGGCATGGAGAAAACGTTCACTTTTTCAATCGTCTGGCCAGCCAAGGATGCTTCCAGATCGTCCACAATGGTTAGACGGGCGGCCAGACGCTCGATAAAGGCAGCGGGCAGGCTTTCGTTATGAAAGCGGCCGATCAGGCGGCGCTCAAGGTAAGAATGCCCAGCGCAGTAGGTTTCAAAAACAGCCTCGTAACGGTGCAGAAGGGAGAGGAGCGTTTGAAAGTCCCCCCAAGGAAAATCAAAGGTGAAAAGCCGTTTGCCCTGATGCAGATCCCGCGCCGCAGCGCCGTTAGAGAGCAAGGCATATTGCGCGGAGGGAACTTGCTGCGCTACGCTTTCCAGCTGCACCCACGTTCTACCACTGGCAAGGACGAGATGAACGCCCTTTTCAGAGGCGTGTTGCAGCGCGTTACGGTTCCGCTCGGAAACGGTCATATGATCTGAGCGGAGAAGTGTTCCGTCCAAATCCATTGCAATGAGCTGAATTGGCATCCTGTTATCTTCCTTCCTATATAGAAAATATATTGACTGAAAAAATAGCGCCCGGGCCGGCTTCGGCGGACGCCGCAGAGATTCGATCAAGTGGAAAATCGAGTGACGACGCGTTGCAATCGGAAATTTGCCACAGGCGTTTTCTGATTGAAGCGATAAATACTCATCATTAACCCAATCCCGATATAGACGCAGAGGTTAGAAGAACCGCCCGCGCTGAAAAACGGCAGCGTGATGCCGATAACCGGCAGCCACTGAAGCACCATACCGATATTGATAATGACTTGCGCGGCGAGCATGGAGCCATGCCCATGCACATCAGGTAGCTTGCGTTGTCGTTAGCGCGCTTGCCGTTGATCACAATGCGCAGAATGATCGCCGCGAGCAACACGAGCACAGCAATCGCACCGATAAAGCCCAGCTCTTCACCCGCAACGGAAAAAACAAAATCGTTCTGGTTCTCCGGCACAGCGCCGCTTTGCGTATAATTCCCATTGAAAAGGCCTTGCCCGAAAAACTGGCCGGAGCCGATCGCACCAATTCCACGGTTCTGCTGAAAAGCTTCATTTTTTGCGTAGAGATCCGGATAGAGAATGGCAAGAAAACGATTTTTTTGATCCTGATTCAAAATGAATTTATCCCCCAGCGCCCAGATGGCGGGGAAGGCCACTGCAACCGCGGCAAACCCAGCGGCAAAATAGCCCCAATGCACCCCAGCGGCAAACATCATGCCAAGGAACATCAGCATAAAAATGAGCGCCGAGCCGTCGTCGCCCGTGGCCATGACAAGCCCAATTGGATCAGGGCATGGATACCGAGCAGCAGGACGGTCGTGAATTTGCTTACATGATCCTTCACTGCGTCGAGATGCACGGCAAAGGTGATGATGAACCCGATTTTCACTAGCTCCGAGGTTGGAAATAAAATATCTTGAGATCGAACCAGGAGCGTGCGTCAGGCCTTGCTGGCGGAGCAGAACCCCAGATGAAAAGGGCGCACATGATGAGCACACAGAAAATAGCAACCAGCGGCCATAGCCGGATAATCACTTCATAATCGAGAAACGAAATCAGCAGGCAAAGGATCAAACCTGCCGCCACTGCGATAATCATGGTTCGCAGCTCTGAGGGGATCAGCTTGGTCGCGCCATTTTTGTTGCGCTGTATACGAGCAGCATCCCAAAGGCGGATGCGCACAGACACAGAAAAAACAGGAGCTTATCCGTTTCCCTAAAATAGAGCTTAAACCAGCTTCGAAATTTTTGCACTGCTTCACCTCCAGGGTTTGGTTTGACCAATTGTTAAAATCTGATTCAGCCGAATGCCATTTCAAATGTTTTTTTTTGCTCTGGTAAATGGATAACATATCCTATGGGGATTTTGTGTTCTGTGGCCTCTATGATTTTTTTGGCTCCGTTTTCTCCAAACGCACCGCAAAGCTCGATGCAGCCCACGCCGTTGGCGGCGAGTTTTTTCGCCGCTGCGCAGGCTTCTTCGAGATTGGATACGCCGATGATCTGCGCCGTTTCGCCATGAATGGCTGCCGAATCCTGGGATATACGAATTCGCCCAAGATGAGATACGCAAATTTCATTTTGATCCTCCCTTTTTTGTGAATGGGATCAAAGGTGAGGCGTGTCAGAGCTCTTCCTGTTCGATCGCTGTAATCTGATCAATTCGGCGCTGGTGGCGACCACCTTCAAACGGGGTATCAAGGAATACGTCAACGAGCTCCAGCGCAAGGCCGGGGCCGATGACACGCTCGCCGAGGCAGAGCATATTCGCATCATTGTGCAGCCGCGTATATTTCGCGCCAAAATAATTGGAGCAGCACGCCGCACGGATTCCCTTCACTTTATTCGCCGCGATGGAGATGCCGATGCCCGTGCCGCAGCAGAGGATGCCTTTCTCACAGGCGCCGCTGGTCACAGCGCGCGCAGCCTCTGCGGCGATTGGGGCGTAATCGACCGATTCTGTGGAATTTGTGCCGAAATCTTGGTAGGGAATGCCCCGCTCCTCCAAATGCTTTTTGATGGTTTCTTTGAGCTGATATCCGCCGTGGTCGGCTCCAAGTGCGATCATGTAAAAATCCTCCCAATCATTCATTATTTTGTTTTTTTCTTAATTCACGCTCTGCCTGAGGTAGACGCAAGTAGAAAGGGGCGAGCGCGTCCGAGGGAATCCCCTCGCCGTGGAGAAGCTTTTCCTCCGCCAATAGCGCGGCGCAGGCCGCCTGTTGATAATAATGATAGGCCGGCGCAATTCGGCTGCCAGGAATTTGCTCTCCAATTGCATCCATGCAGAGCTTCGCGCCATCTCCCGCAAAAACAACCGGCAAATTTTTGCCTGTCAACAGGGGGGGGAGCTCTGTAATTTCATAGCCGCATCTTCCGTTAAACGCGAAAGCGCTCCGGCACGGCAGGAAAAAAGCGCTGTATATACCTGCGCACAGCGTGCGTCCATTGCAGCGCACACAGTGCAATCCCCGCCGGTTTGCCCAAAGGCGATCACTTCCAGCGTAGAGAGTGGGATACAGGGCTTATCATGCGGAAAAGCCAAACCTTTTATCGCCGCTACGCCGATTCGCACGCCGGTAAAGGAACCCGGGCCGTTGGTAACAGCAAAAGCGTCAATCTCATCAAGCGCAAGGTTCGCATTTTTTAAAAGGCCATGCACCAGCGGGAGTAGCGTTTGGCTATGCGTCAGGCCGGTATTTAAAAAAGCCTCGCCCAACAGCTTTCCGTCCTCAGCAATTGCGACGCTGGCCGCACAGGCGGAAGATTCCAGTGCAAGAATTTTCATGCAGATTCACCGCCTTTTTCAATTGTAATAATCCGTTCGCTTTCAAATGCTCCGTGCTGAAAGGACACGCGGATTGCGTCTTCCGGCAGCGCGCCTTCAATGTTTTCGCTCCATTCGACGGCTAAAATTCCACCCGCATCCAAATAATCAAAAAATCCGGTAGAATATAGGCCGTCCCAAGAGTTGACACGATACATATCAAAGTGGCAGAGCGGAGGCTGCCGCCATATTCATGCACCAGCGCGAAGGTTGGGCTGGTCACCTCCGCATCAATGCCCAACCCCTGCGCAAGGCCGCGCACAAACGCGGTTTTCCCCATGCCCATTCCACCAAAAAGAGCGACAACACAGCCACCGTGCAGCCTTGTTGCAAAAGCTCTGCCTACGGCTTCTGTTTCCTGTACGCTGTTGGTGTGAATGGTATGCATGGAGTTATCCGTCCTTTCTGATCGTTGCAATAAAGCGGCATAAATCGCTTTCAAATAGCTGTAAACTTTGTTTGAAGCTATCATACCACAAATGCAAAGCATTTAAATACAAAAAATGGCGTTGCCGCCTTGCGGCGGGAGGCGTTTCACGCGACAGACATTTTTCCAATGCTTCAAACTTTGTTTGAAGCTATTATACCACATTCCGGCGGGAAGGGAAAGCCGGGCGTTTCTCATTATTTCCTATTTTGATTTTTCATCTTGCGAATCACCGCTTTTCTTTCGCTATTGACGCAATTCGATTCCGTGATCTTTTGCAGCGCTTTCTGATAAGTAAAATCGTCCAGTTGAGTTTTCCTCTTTTAAATATTTCATCGTCAGCTCAGGAAATTGAACGAAGCAGATCGAGATTGCCCAAGCCACTGCCATGCGGGCGTAATACCCCTTTGCCGGAATTTGATTAAGCAGGGCGAGCACACGGCGGATATGCCGTTCCTCTATAAAATAGAACAGCAGCATCACCACCCCAAAGCGCGCTTCAAATTCCCGCTCTGTGTGAAGGTAAGGTTGTATGAAATTCCAAATCGCTTCAGGCTCTTCTCGGGCAATTTTCAAGCCGCTGCAAAAGCTGTCGCAAACAGACCAATTATCAATTTTTGGCACAAAGGCCGCGATCCTATGCAAAAGCTCCGGCAAATCCGCTCTAACGTAACCGATCACCATCCCTGGAGCATGATTTCTTCAAAGGATTGATCCTGCGCACTGGCAAGATAGCGCGCCAATCTCCCCTGATTATTTTTTGGCAAGCTTGCGTAAGATGGCAGCCGGACTCCTAAAATGTTGCTCGTACCGGGGAGAAGGCTACTGGAGAATTTTTGAAACTCCGGCTCTGATAATGCAAGAAGCTGTTCATGAATCGATGCCTCCACTCGTGCGCCTCCTTTCAAGATAATGAAATGAATTATACTATGAAAAAGCCAAATCATCAATTGCAATAAAGAAGGTATAAAAATTTCCAACATGGGTATGATAGGGATGCAAATATTTCAAGGAGTGATAATAAATGCCGAACCTTACATTCAAAAGAGCTCGACGCAATCAGCATGAGTTGACGTATGAGCAGGTGCTGATCAAAAAGTTTAAAAATTATGCGACGATGACCAAAGATCCCAAAATAAAATCTACCTGTGAGCAGATTGCCGCCCAGCATCAGAACCATTTTAATATTCTGATGGGCCATTTAACTGATAAGGAGGAAGTAAATATGGATACGATGGGCCAGCAAAACAACCAGCAAAGCTGCCTGAGTGATGAGGAAATCATGAATGATATTCTCAGCTCTCAGAAGCATATTACCGGCGTTTACAACACGTTCAGCAATGAATGCACGCACCAGGCGCTGCGCAATGATTTTTTGAATATCTTACGCGAGGAGCATAATATCCAAGTAGATGTATTTACAGAAATGCAGAAGCGCGGATGGTATGCACCGCCGGAAGCACAGCAGCAGATGATTGATCAGACAAAGACGAAATTTCAGAATGTGGCGCAATCTCTGTAACAATCGGGAATGACAGATGTAAATAGAAAGGGCGATGTCCTTTCCGATGGCTTTAGGTCTGATTGAGCAGGCAAAGCGATAAGGAAAAATTTTTCTAAAAAGCCTCTTGTCAAAAACAGATGGATATGATAGAATAGCTACCGTTGCGATGATTGAGCAAACCTATCCGGGTGTGGCGCAGCTGGTAGCGCGCTTGACTGGGGGTCAAGAGGCCGTGAGTTCAAGTCTCGCCACTCGGACCAAGGGTGAGTTCTTATGGGACTCACCCTTTTTGTTTAGATTAAAGGTTAAATAAAAAAGACAGCTACGCATGTAGCTGTCTTTTTTATTTCAGATCCCCTTCACAAATTCCCGGAAGCGGGGCAGCATGCCGATCTTATCCGGGGTGTGGGGCGGCATTTGCAGGATGTCATAGCCGGGCAGGTTGTTGCCCTCCACGAACACAGGGCCGTTGGGGGTGACGCCCACATCCCAGCCGATGTAGCGCATTTGGGGCACCCGGGTGGCGGCCTTGAGGCACAGGGCCTTGGACTCCTCAGTAGGGGATCTGGAAGCTCACCAGCTCCACCCCGGTGAGGGGATGGCGCTGTAGGTGACCCGCTCCTTGTCATAGCCGGGGGCGGAGATCTTGCCGGTCCCCAGATCGATGGGGGCGAACATGCCGCCGGAGTGGAGGTTGTCCACCGGGCGGTCGCTGTTGCCGATGCGCACAAAGCCGTAGACGATGTGGGGGCCTGGTCATTGAGGATGGTGACGATGCGCAGGGTGTTGAGGCAGTGGGGGTTCAGGACGTCCATCTGGGGGTGCTGGGTGATGACCTCCTCCACCACACCGATGTTGTCCTGCTTCAGTTTGGCGTAAAGGCTGGCAACATCGGGGAAATCGGCAGTACGCAGCTTCTCCACGCCCTTCCCTCCGCTCTCCGCGTCGGGCTTGACCATGAAGGTCTCCTTACCCTGGAGGAAGCGGGCCAGGTCCTCTTTGGAGGCCTTGGTGAAGTCCAGCCAATCCCGGCCCATACAGTCGGAGAAGGTGGTGTAAAAGTCCTTTTTGTTGTCGAACAGGTGGTAGTAGGCCCGGTCGTTTAAGAGGGCCACCAGCTTGTTGTTCACCTGGCGGGTGATGTAGGTGGCCCGCTGGGCATCGGTGAGGTTGTAGAACTCACACAGCAGATAATCGTTGAAGCCAGCACCATATTTCAGACCGCACTGGATCACATCCGTCAGGATGGCGGCGGAGTTCTTCCCGGGTCAGCTTGTGAACTTTCCCCACCGTGCGGAACAGCTCGGCGTAATCCATGTCTTTG
>ENA-OQEX01000274-OQEX01000274.1-human-gut-metagenome-genome-assembly--contig:-NODE-274-length-30005-cov-2.546288_pt1 | contig 30005 bp, 34 predicted proteins | sample MGYA00242802_ERZ504649 | MGnify/ENA primary metagenome ERZ504649 (study PRJEB26092, sample SAMD00036194) | human gut metagenome | host: Homo sapiens | study: EMG produced TPA metagenomics assembly of...
AGCCGCCAGTCAAACACTGCCATTACCGCAAGCAGCGCAATGGGCGTTGCGATGGAAACCGCCTTGTCCGGGAGGTTGTGCGCCAGATACGTTTCCGTGGCTGCGCTGGAATCCGAAACAATTTTCCGGATCTTACCCGTTCCCTCGCTTTCCACGTATCCCAGCGGCAGCTTCATAATGTGTTCCATCATGGCAATCCGCATATTCGCCTGCACCCGGAACGCCGCCAGATGGGAACACATCAGCGCCGCAATGTAAAACAGCATGGAAAGCAGAGCGCCTCCTACTGCATACCAGCCGTATGTTTTGATATGTACCGCCTGGCTGAAATCCGGCCGGACTTCCAGCACCTCTTTGATGATGCGCCAGATCTCATAAAACGGGATCAGAGCGATCACTGCACTCACTGCCGCAAGAGCCAATGAAAGGTATGTCAGATACTTTCGCTTTCCGGCGTACCCCATCAGTCTCTGAAACGAACTTTTTCCCTTTTGTTTCAATGTGATTCCTCCTTTAGAATTATATAGTTAGATTTCACTAACCTATATGCAAATTTTAGAACCTGTTCTCATAAAATGATTTTTGCTGAAAAACGTGCAACTTCATTTTTATGTGAACAAGCTCCTGTAACCGCAGTTCCGCAAAAACAAGCACAAGTCACGTAAGACCAAGCACCGCTTTCCAGCCGGCATAGCTGTACTTGCGGATATCATCCATAAAAAGCTTTGCCTTTTCGAAGTCCATATTGTGAGACACAAGTTCATAGACATACTGCCAGCCTGTCCGGCAGATCACATGGATGAAGAAGTCATCCACCTTTCCCCTGCCGAAAACTGCACGGCAAACTTCTTGTAATAGCTTTCTTCGATCTCCGCCAGCCTGTCGAAATAGGTCTCGTATTCCGTCCCGGCAGAACAGCAGAAAATGAGCCGGAAAGCGTTGAAATTCTCGTAAATATACACCAGGACATCGTCTGTTCCCCGGTTCCCGCAGGCAATGGCATCGGTGACTTCTGAAACATCTGACGCTGCCTGCACAGAATCCATATAAATCTGCATCAAGCCATCTGCCGCCGGCTTGACAAGCGTTTCAAACAGTCCTGCTTTGTCACCGAACCGGGTATAGATGGAATTGGTGCTGACGCCGCTTTCCGCAGAGATTCTCCGGAGGCTGGCATCGTGAAATCCGTGCGCCAGAAATTCCTGTTCTGCACTTTTCAGAAGTGCCTCTGTAATGCCGGCTGATTCTTTTCTCATTTCGCACTTCCTTTCTGTAACACTGTTATTATAACACTGTTATTCTAACTTGTCAAGAGAAAATTTGATACTTTCCAAAACTTTTTTCAGCGGAATCCTGTATCTGCCAAAATCGCATGAAATTCCGTCGGTTTCGTTGACTTTTCGGTACAAAACGTGGTATAATGAGCAAAAGACAACGGAAGGATGAACCATATGAAGAAAACACTTGCTGCTCTGCTGTCGTGCCTGTTCCTGGCGGCAGCGCTGCCGCAGCCGGCACTGTATGCCGCAGAAACCGATGCCCCAGAGGATTCCCGGATCACCGGAGATGTCAACGGGGACGGACAACTGAACGCCGCAGATATTGTTCTGATGCAGAAGTGGCTGCTGCAAGTCCCGGATGTCACACTTGCTGACGGGCAGGCAGGCGACTGCAATGCAGACGGCAGACTGGATGGTCTTGACCTTTGCCGGATGCGGCAGCTGCTGACCGCACCAGCACTGCAGAATCCGCTGGAACAGCTGGTGGGAATGTCCTATGCAGATGCAGTGAAAAACGGCTATATCTCCAGATCAGAATACAACTATCAGATCTCGGGTAATCTAAAGAGTACCATTGAAACCCAAATGGAACGTCCCCTGGACTACTCCATTGACCGGTTTTATCTGGTCAGCAATGAGACGCTGGGTCTGACCGGTGATACAAAATACCTGTACAATTCCAGCACGGCGGATGTTTATCCCATCACGGAAGAGACCAGCATGAACTGCGCCACCTGGTACTGGAAAGGCAAAAAGGCGGCGCTCTACGGCATTGATGACGACGCCGACACGCAGAGCAAGTTCCTGGATGCCATGGAGTTCTACGGTGTCACCGAGATCTACTACTCCATCGGTGCAAACAAGCTGGTAAACAGCGTGGATATGGTGGAAACCTTTGTCAAGAACGCCTACGCCAGAAACATGAAGGTCTACCTGCTGACCGGTGAAAAGACCTGGCTGTATGAGGACAGCTATCAGACCGCCATCTATCGGGTGTTCGACCGGGTGGCAGAGTATAACAGCATGGTGGATTATGATGCCCGGCTGGCTGGCGTATCCTACGATGTGGAGGTCTGGACAAATTCCGAATATAACTGGAAAAACAATGACGCCGCACGGTATCAGCAGGTAAAGTTCATCGAAACTGCACAGCAGTACGCCGAATCGAAGGACTTGTCCGTCTCCTACTGCCTGCCGTTCTGGATCGTCCGCTATGACTACACAGATGATGCCGGCGAAACACATAACGTATACGACTCTATCACCCAGATTGCCAACGAGACCATTCTCATGGCATACCGTGACAGTGCTGCTGCCGTGGAAAAGCTGGTGGCAGAGGTACAGACCGGTGCATCCCGGTCTGTCTACGACTACAACGAGAAAAACGACTGCAACCTGGAAATCGCAGTGCAGGCGGACGAGAACAGCGAGGGCGACCATGTCACTTTCTATGAAGAGGAAAAGGAACATCCCGGCTATCTCAATACAGAAATTGCAAAAATCAAGTCCGACCTGGAGACACATCGTTTCCACACCACATTCGCCATTCACCAGGCGATTCCGCTGTATGAGTACTACCTTTCTCTGGAATCATAAATGCCTGCTCTGTCTCTGACAAAAAGGAGGATTTCTCATGCCCAACCGCTGCAAATGGTGCAATCCAAACAACCCGAAGTACATCGCCTATCACGACAGGGAATGGGGTGTTCTGCGGACAGACGACGCCTATCTGTTTGAGATGCTGCTCCTGGAATCATTCCAGGCAGGGCTTTCCTGGGAGTGTATCCTAAACAAACGGGAAAATTTCCGAAAGGCGTTCGATGATTTCCAGGCAGAAAAAATCGCCGCCTATACAGCGGAAAAGTGCAGTGCTTTGGCTGCGGACAAGGGCATTGTGCGAAACAGGCGCAAGATCCAGGCAAGCGTCCGGAATGCGGCGATCTTCCTTGCCATTTCCGCCGAATTCGGCAGCTTTTATAACTATCTGTGCCAGTTCACACAGGCAGGATCTTTTACGAAACCGGAAAAGCCACAAGTCCCCTGTCCGATGCCATTTCCACCGACCTGCAAAAGCGTGGCATGAAATTTGTCGGCAGTACCATCATCTATGCGTATTTACAGGCGGTTGGCATCCTGTATTCCCACGATGCAGGCTGCGATCTGTACAGGCATTCTTAAATGCAAAAAGCATACAGTATCCGTTCCCGGAAATACTGTATGCTTTTTCATTTTCCAAAAATTATCCGGCAATGCACGAATCGCAGACACCGTCTGCTGATACCGGGTTTTCACTGCCTGGAAAGCGTCTGCGTAGTCCACCGAAAGGTCTCGCCCACGCAGTTCCTCGGTCAGTTCCGAGCTTGCCTGCCGCAGCGGTTCAAACCCCAGATTGAGGCAAATGCCTTTCAGCGTGTGCGCCATGCGAAACGCCTCTTCGGCATCGTGCGCATCCAGCGCATCACAAAGACCGGAAAACGTCTTGTCCTCCAAAAAGCGCAGGGCGAACTTCGTCACAATCCGTTCGCTGCCCAGCCGCTGTAACACAGGCGCATAATCTGCACCCATCTTTGTATAACATTCCTGTATTGTCATATGATCTCATTCCCTCGATTTCACAACGCAGCGTATTCATAGGCGTTCTTGCTCTGTTCCACCAGTTCCCGTTTCAGCGTGTCCTGTATCTCCAGAAGGCACTCCAGCAGAACCGGGTTAAACGCACCGCATTCCCCGTTCAGAATCATCTGAATGGCTCTCTCATGGGAAAACGCCTTTTTATATACCCGTTCGCTCACCAGTGCATCATATACGTCTGCCAGCGAAACCACCTGTGCCGAAATGGGGATCTCATCGCCCACAAGCCCGTCCGGGTATCCCTTTCCGTCGAATCGTTCGTGATGCCACCGGCATATGTCATGCGCCACACGAACCAGCGGCTCGCTCTGGTAGATCGCCAGGCTCTCCAGCATATTGGCGCCAATTACTGTGTGGGTTTTCATGATCTCAAACTCTTCCTTGGTCAGCCGTCCCGGCTTGTTCAGAATCTTCTCGTCAATGCCGATCTTGCCGATATCATGCAGCGCAGCCGCCAGCGGAATCAGCATCTGATCTGCACTTGTGATCTCATACTTTGTGTCTTTCCGTTCCAGCTGATCCAGCAGCAGTTCTGCAAGGCGCTTGATGTGGATGACATGGCTGCCGCTTTCTCCGTTCCGGAACTCTACGATCTGGCTGAGAATGCTGACCATCATGCTGTTGTTTTTGTCTTTCTCCCGTACCTGTTCGCTTATCATGGAGATCAAACGCCGCTGTTTGGCGTAGAGCTTGATGGTGTTGAACACACGGCGTAGACAACTCTCGCATCAAACGGACGGCTGATATAGTCTGAAACGCCCATTTCATAAGCTTTTTTCACAGAGGAGGAAGAATCCTCGCTGGAGATCATAATGACCGGAATATCGTCGATCCAATGGTTTTCTGCCATATGATGCAGCAGTTCAAAGCCGTCCATCACAGGCATGATGATATCCAGCAGCACCAGGGAAATGCTTGTCCCCTGCCGTTCCAGCAGATGCAGCGCCTCTTCGCCGTTGACCGCCTCGTGAATGATATACGAGTCTCCCAGCATTTCTGCCAGAATCGCACGGTTCATCTCCGAATCGTCCACGATCAGAATTTCCTGCTTGCTTTCCTTGTCCGCAACAGAATCTGCCTCAGAGATAATCACTGCATTTTTCTTGTTCTTCGCCTGGTACATCAAACATCCGCACGGTGTATTGCCTCATCCAGCAGGGTATTTTCGCAGTACACGCCGCCGATGCTGACCGAAAGGTGGATACCGGAATACCCCGGAACCGGAGCGTTGTGAATCTTATGGCGAATGTGGTGCAGCTTTCGGTAAAACTCCTGCTCATCCGCATTTGCGACAGCAGTACAAACTCATCGCCGCCGTAGCGGATCAGCACATCATTGCTGTCAGAGCTTTCCCGTATCACCTTGACCACCGTTTCCAGCACCATATCCCCGCATCGTGACCGCAGGTGTCGTTGTACACCTTAAAGTCATCCAGATCGATCATGCAGCGCCGCCGGTAAACTTCTTCTGTTTGGATCTGTCTTCCAGATACCGCCGGTTATACGCTCCGGTCAGTGCATCCCGGTACAGTTCCACATGATACTGCGACAGCTGCCGGATCAGCTTGTCCCGTTCACTTGCACCGATCAGCGAATCGCTGTCCAGTTTCCGGATCAGTTCCATCACACAGGGCTTTCCGTCCACTTCAACATAACGGGAAAAGACCTGGTAGATATCTGTCCCCAGAAATTCCAGTTTCGTGTGCTGCTGTCTGTCCCGCAGTGTCTGCATGGAAATGCAGTTTTCACACGGCTGTCCCTTGCCCCAATAGTCATAGCATTCGCAAAAAGACGCATCTTCTGTACTTTCCCGGATACCTTCCAGATCTTCGCCCTTCAAAAGGCGCACCACGGTAAACACATTCCGGAAAAAGCGCATCTGCTCTTTTGCCTGCTGTGAAGTCAGCTGATAGTCGGACTGTGTCTCATGGTCTGTGCTGAATGTTTCTAAGATTTCCACTGCTGTATCTTCCTTTCAGATCGGATGGAAAAGGCAAACCGCAAAGAAGTGCCGCTGCGAACCCCGTTTCATTTCTTCACATACCCTAAATCATAAGCAATACCGTGCAAATCCGACAGGCGGACTTGGTTCGGTTCTGCCTATAGTATACCATAATTTATCATCATTTGTCAATCATTGTTTTCTTCTGTCATCAATATCCCTGCACGCCGGATCTGAAACCGTTCCCGGCGAGTGAGCGTCTTTCGCTTTGGGTCAGATATCTTTTTCAGAAACGATGTCAGCACACGGACTTCATAGGCTGAAGCGCCGTTTCCCCGTAGATGTACTTTTCCATCAACTGGTTGACACGCTCGTATTCTCCGTCACGCAGTTCCGGGATTTTTTCTTTCATCCGCTGTTCCGCCGTTTCCGCCTGCCAGCCGATGTGCATTTCCACGCCCATGCAATGCAGCATTTTCGGGATCATCATGCAGAGAATATCCTGTTTTTTTCGTTCATCAGCTTTCCGGTACCGGTTCTGAGAACGAACCTGCGTTACCGTAATGCGCACTTCCAGGACAGCAGTTCCCACAGCCGCCAGAATTAGCAGCAGCGCAGCGATTCCCAACAGCAGCACCGCCGCATTTTCCACCGTATCCAGACACTTCCTCCGGAAGTATCCCGTTTGCTCTTGTTCTGCACATTGCCGGTCTGTGTCTTGCTGTCATCGGCGATCTTCACCTTTTCCACGTTCTGCGGCTGCTGTACCATCTGCATCAGGGTATAGACATCGTGATAATACCCCGGTGTCGCATCAATGGGAATCCAGCCCATGCCGTCCATGTAGACTTCTGCCCAAGCGTGGGCATCCTTTGCCGTGAGCTGTGCGCTGACCTTGTCCCGCACCAGCGTACCATTAACGTAGTAGCCCTCGGCATACCGTGCCGGAATGCCAAACGAACGATACGCCAGAACTGCCGCCGTTGCATAAAAGGCAGAGTTTCCCGTTCCGCCGTTCAGAAACTTTTCCAGCGGCTCTTCGGAATCGGTTCGCCCCGGCTCCATCTGGTAGGACGAGGTGTTTTCCAGAACGTCATGGATGTGCTGGGTCACCTGGTAGACGGTGTTATCCGTCTCCGTATAGGATGGATCATGAAACTTTTCCTGTATCACAGAGCGCAGTTCTTCCGGGATATCCAGGTAATTCTGGTACACGAAACTGCGGTAGATCGACTCGCATTCCAGATACGCCTTTTCTGCTTTTGTCTCCGGGTGCATTGCCCAGTCGTCCACATAGAGCAGTTCTCCCGGATAGTCGTTGGCGTATTCCGTGAAATCATACTGCTTTGTGCCGAACAGCCCGGCAGACTGCACCGCCGCATCCCGGTGGACTCTGGTGGAACAGTCCGGCTGGCCTGCCGAATAGGCAGGTAGACATACCGCCGGTCTGCGCCGTTGTTTTCGACGGAGACACGGTTTTTCGGGAACTGTTCCCCGCCGGCAGTGCCGTATTTGCAGTACTGCTGAAACGGTGAAAACTGATGTTCCGCAAACCAGGACTCGATGCCGTCATTTTCTCCCCGGAAGTCCGAACGGTTCAGTTCCTGCCATTTGCCGTTGTCGTAGTCTGCACCCACAAATCCACGCAGGTACAGATCTTTCGACTGGGTCTGGCGCACCATGAGCCGATCTTTATCACCCCGGTTCATCCGGTACGCCTTGGACAGATCTCCTTTCGGCAGTGTGTCCTCGCCGTAACGCACCCGTGTGATCGCTGCACGGACATTCTCACGCAGCACATTCACCGTGTGGAATTCCCGGCTGCCGGATGCCGCTGCCGCACTCAGAATCGCCGCAGACGCTGTGACGAACCATCCCACCTTTTTCCAGCTGAAAGAACGCTCACAGTGACAGATGCGCTGTAAGAGCCAGCCGATCAGATACAGCCCCACGCCGATGCCGGAAAAGCATTGCAGGAGCAGTGCCGGCAGCGTCAGAACCAGCAGAACGAAAAAGCTGACAGTTGGTTTGTTGATCTGCACCAGGAGATATCCCCAGGCGGCGATCAGCAGAATGGTAAAGATCAGAGAGAAAACGCCGGCTGTGCCTGTGCCGCCCAAAAGCGAGACTGCATCATGGCTCACCGTGTTCCATCTGGAGATCACGCTGTTGAGAAAAAGGATCGCTCCGTTTTTGCAGTCCGGGAATCCGATCAGCAGCACCAGCAGTGCCAGCCCGTTCGGAACCAGCAGTGCTGTTTTGCGAAACGGTTTCCAGAGGGACAGCGAATGGCACAAAACCGCCGCAGCTGCACACAGCAGTACCCAGAAAAGCGGTACCTCTGCCGTTCCGTAGTGCAGGAATGACACACAGAACCCGGCAGAAAACAGCCCGGCGCAAATACATTCCAAAATCATATTGTACACAGGAGCTGCTCCGTAAAAACTGGCATGGTCTCCGGTTTCTTTTTTGGTTTTCGATGCAGCTGCATCTGGATACACCTCCTCAGCACAATGTCCGGAAATGGATTCTTATAGTATAATGCGGAAACTCCGGTTTTTCCGCAGATATGTCACCGGTACTTCGACCAGCACTTTCGCCCTTGCCGGCTGTGTCACAACAGGTACGCCATCCTTGTCCGTGACCACTACGGCATCCAGGTTCACATCCGCCGGGATCAGCGCCAGTTCCTTGGGAAAGCTGTGTATGGTAAAGTACACCATACTCTCATAGTTCTGCTGGATCTGCCCTGCCAGGAAAAACTGACAGGCGATGCCGCTGTTCTCCGCCAATGGATAGGACAGCAGCGTATAGAGAAATTCTGCGGCATCTGCCTCCGCTGCAATGGGTGCGGAAATGATGCGGCTCTGAAAGACAAACGCCGCCATATGCGGAATTCCGGCACGCACCAGCGCACGGCTCAGACTTTCCACTGCGCCGATGGATGTGGAAAGCAATGTCTTGTCCACATCCTCGCCGTTTGCCTTCAGCGCAATGTCATACAGCACGATGGTGTCATACCGGGTGGAATCGCTGTATTCCCGCACGATCAGCCGATCCATCTTGCTGGTCAGTTTCCAGTGGATGGCTTTCAGCTCATCGCCCTCCTGATACTCCCGCAGTTCGAACACCTCTGCGGTATCGTTTCCCTTTTGGTAGACCCGGAACGAGCCGACTTCCGGCTTTGCCCGGGATGCCTGGTCGGTCATGATGGTGATGTCATTCTGTTCCGGCATCACCTTGACACGGCAGAACAACTCGCAGGGTACTGCGGCGGCACAGAACCCAAAGACGTCCAGGCACTGCACACCAGATGCCCGGATAAACCATTCGCCGCACATATCCGGCGTAAACTCCACATGAGAGCTTTTCCGGGAAGAAAGACCGATCCGCAGCCAGCGTTCCTCCTGTGTGTGAAACAACAGGTTCTGCATCTCCAGGGTCATTTCCACTGCAGACACCGAAAACAGCGGACGCTTTGCCTTATAGGTGATATCCAGCGCAAGCGGCGCATTGACATTGCTTGTCACCGGTGCTTGTAACGAAAGGGTCATTGCAGCAATATCCATCCGGAGCAGAACGAGTGCCAGAAGCGGCAGGGCGATCTCCAGGAACAGCACTGCCAGCAGAATCGGTTTCGGGAAGAAAAACAGCAGCACCAACACGACTGCGATGGACAAAAAGTAGCTCACCTTGTGCCGGATCATGACAGCTTTCCTCCGATGGTCACCGGCGGTTTCACCTTTTCCAGGATTCCCTGCAAAATCTGCACCTTGTTCACGCCCTCGATCAGTGCCTGGGGACGCAGAACAAGACGATGGACGCAGACATCCAGATACACGCTCTGCACATCCTCCGGAACCACATAGTTCCGCTGTTCTACCAGAGCGTTTGCCTTTGCCATGCGGATGAGTGCGATTACGCCTCTGGGGCTGATGCCCAGTTCCACAAAGGGATGCACCCGGGTCTCCTCGCACAGACGGATGGCATAGCGCATGATATCCTCTGTCACCTTGATGGCGGAGAGATAGTCCTGCACCTGCATCAGACTCTTGGCATCGCAGACCGGCTTGATCTCATGGAGCGGATTGGTATAGCGTCTGGCGTTCAAAATCTTGATCTGATCCTCGCAGGACGGATAGCCGATGGAAAGCTGTATCATAAAACGATCCAGCTGGGATTCCGGCAGCGGATGCGTACCGGATGCGCCCAGAGGATTCTGCGTTGCGATGCAGATAAACGGACTGGGCAGCGGATGGGTCACGCCGTCTACGGTCACGTTCTTCTCTTCCATGGACTCCAAAAGCGCCGACTGGGTTTTCGGTGAAGTACGGTTGATCTCATCTGCCAGCAGCAGATGGCACATTACCGCACCGCTGTGATACTCGAACTGATTGTTCACCCGGTTGAACATGGAAAAACCGGTAATGTCTGACGGCGTGGTATCTGTGGTAAACTGGATACGCTTAAAGTCCAGCCCCAGCGCATTGGCAAACGCCAGCACCAGCGTAGTCTTTCCCACGCCCGGACAATCCTCCAGCAGAATATGACCGCCGGCATAAATGGTCATCAAAACTTTCCGGATGATCTCATCCTTTCCCATAAATGCCTTTTTGACCTCTGTAATAATATGTTCTGACTGTTCGATCACCATTGCCGCATATCCTCCTCTGCCTGTTTTAGTTTTTCCAGGACTTCCTCCCGGTCCGGTTCCGGTGCTGTTTCGCTGCACCCCAGCAGATCCCAAAGCGTCTGCCACTTGGGCAGGAATGTATCTGTGATCTCCTGTGCGATCTCCTCGATGGATGTACCGTCTCCGGCTGACTCTGCGTAATATTCGCTGCAAAGACTTTCCAGGTCGGAAAAACCTGCATAGGGATACTGCCACGCCGCCGCATAGGTTTCCCGGCAGCCGTCCGGCACAGCCAGCGGCACTGTGTTGACACTGCCGTCTGACTTGGACTGGAACACAAAATCACTGCCCTGTCCGTATCCGATCAGATTCGGCGGTGTTTCTCCGGCAAAGCGAATCTCTTCCAGCGCATCACAGCCGCCGAAAATATTGTAATAGACCTCGTTTGTGGTCTCCGGGAACGTAAAGCTGTGCAAAGCCGTTTCTGCAAATGCACCGTCATGAATGGATTCCACGCAGCTGTTTGCTCCAAAGGTCACCTCAGAAAGCGCTGTACACCCGGCAAACGCATTGGACGGAATGGAACGCAGCGTGGAACCAGTCTCAAAATGCACGGCGGTCAGATTGCAGCAATCCCGGAACGCATTGCTGCCCAGCAGTGAAAAGGCATCTGAAAATGTCAGTTCTCCGCTGATACCCGAATTCCGGAACGCCGCATCGTCCACAAACATGACTGACGCAAAGCTTTCCGGTGCAATGAAAAACGCATTCTGACACCGGGAGAATGCGCCCGATGCAATTTCCACGGTGTTCGGTGCTAAGGTATACGTTCCGTTCAAGTTGCCGGAAACGGACAACAGGTAATTCTCTTCCCCGGAACTTCCGTAGACGCCGGCAACACCGTCTGCGCCGGTCTCCATTCGGTACCGATAGGTAAATTCCGCAAAGCAGCCGGCGTATCCATAGGAATCATACGGGCGATAGAAAAAGCTGTTGTTGCCGGGCGTGTAGTTTCCCTCCATCACCGCAGATGCCGCATTGCAGGCAACGCAGTAGAGCATCATGCAGTTGTCGAATGCGCCGTCGCCGATGGTCAGTTCATCCTCAGACAAGGAAACCACCGATTCCAAAGCACTGCACCCGGAAAAAGCGTTCTGCTGAATTTCTTTGGTCTCCTCCGGCAGTTCTGCGGTCATCAGCCGGAACAATTCCGGAACGCACGGCTGCCGATGGTTTTGATGGAAACGCCCGGCAGACTCTCCGCACTGAAATGCACAGTATCCGGCGCAGCGGTCAAAAGTGTTGCACCATCCTGCTCCTGGAAATAGACATTGCCGTCCGTTTCACAAATGGCATACGCCTCGGCGGCGATGGGAATATCGTAGGTATTCCATTGTTCCGTATCAAACTCCATGCTGAACGCCGGAATGTGCAGACCGCCGATATTCTCAGAAAAGCTGTCCGCCTGCGCAGCCGGAGCAGTCTCACCCTGGAAGTAGATCTGCGTGCCGTCCAGCCCGTTAAATGCACCGCTGTCCAGCGTCTGCAGGGATACCGGCAGGATCAGTGTTTTCAAGTCTCTTCCCTCAAATGCGCCCTTCCGAATCTCGGTCACGCCCTCCGGTACGGCATAAGTACCGGCTACCTGTTCTGTCAGACCGTACAGCACAGTGCCGTTTTCTGTATTTAGCAAAATGGCGTCATCCTGGGTATAGAAATCCGTGGGATTCTTGTCGCTCTGGGGAACGAGCTGGTTTGTGCCAAGACGCATTGCCCACTTTTTCAGATAGTCGAAGTAGGCATCATCCGGCACATAGATTTTTGCATGATCCAGCCGGCGTAGTTCAATTTCCGGCGGCTCTGCGGACTGAAAAGTTAGGCTCTGAATCTGATTTTCTTCCGGAAAAGTCACCTTTTTCACCGTCTCCGGAACGGTGATCTCCGTTTTCGCATACGGCACTGCATACAGTTCCGTGCAGGCTTTGTTGTACAAAACGCCGTCCCGGGACGTGAGCGCCGGATTCTTTTCTGAGACATCGTAGGAATCCTTTACCTTCAGCGTGCTGGTGATTTCCAGAACGGATGCCGGAACGGAAACACGGTCTACGTCTGCCTCCAGGGCAACCTTTTGCAGCCCTGCCGGAATCTCCAGATCACGGCTGGAACCGGTATATCCGGTCAGTGTCTGAATGAAATAGTAGTGGTCATCCTCCGACCACATGGAACTGATCTCCGCCGTAAACTCCTTTGGGAGTTCTGCCGTTCCCAAAGGGTACAGGATATTCAAGCCTTTTTTCGTTGGGGTATAGCGGTAGTAGACGGGGTCGCCGCCGTTGTTCTCCGACCATCCCAGAAGATCTGACGGATGGATCTCCGAGTTTAGGGAACGAATGATCCGAATGATACATTTTCCCGTAGTAATTCAGCAGATCGACAGACTCGTTTTCTGCCGGATACTGGTCACTCTTGGGATTAATGAAATCCGCATGGTTATAATCCGAAAGCACCGTCTTATAAGGATACACTTCAAAGCTGACATCTTTTCTGACCCAGTCACTGTTGGCATTCAGCCGGAATGCAAACGATGCCGTGAAGTCTTTCTCTGCCTTTTTGGGGTAACCGGTAATTTTGAAATTGTCGTTCAGTGAGGTAATGCGGTAATATGTGCCGTTGTACTTCACGTGAACATTGCAGGCACACAACAGTTTCCAGGCGTCCAGTTCTTCCCCGTAATAGATCATATCCGCATCGAACGTCTCATTCAGCGGATTTACCATCAGCTCCGGCACTTTTGCGCTGTCGGCATTTTCCAGTCCCTCTTCCGGCATGGGACGTACCGGAATCAACAGGTTTTCATAAATATCGCTGGGCTGTTCCGGCGTTTTTTCCGTGTAATTGTTGTCATAGGACGGTGCGGCGGGCTGCTCCGGCTGTGTATCTGTTCCAGGCGTGTCCGTCTGACCGCCGCCGTTATTCTGGCTGCCGCCGGAATTGTTTCCGTTTCCGGAAGTTCCGCCTGCGTTGCCCTTTCCGTTCTGATCGCTTTTCCCGGCTGTACCGGAGTTTCCGGATGTTCCGCCGGAAATCACTGTACCGCTGCCGGATGCAGACGGAATGACTGCGACCGGACCGGATGCACTTCCGCTGCGGTCTCCCACCAGGTAGGATGTCACATTCTGTGACGCCTGCTGCGGAGAGACAGCGGCGCCGTCTCCGCTGCCGCCGTCGGTATCCTGGGTAATCAGTGCCGGCACATTCAGATTCTGCGGCGTCTGGGATTCAAACAGAATGGCATTGTCACGCTGTTCTGAAGGCGTCTGCGCCTGGTCAGCATTGTCATCCTGTTCCAGCTGACGGCTGTCCTCTGTGGTATCATCCTGCTTTTCACTGTTCATGTATTCATCGTCTGTTTGATCGTCGTCAAACGTGATCTGATTCCGGTTCCAAGCCGAGTTTCGGGTGTATTTTTCCGGATCAAAGGAATTCCCCGAATACCGCAGATAGGTAGCGATGCCGGAACCCGTAATTGTCAGCGAAACGATCACGGTCAGAATCCGTTTCTGCACTTTTTTCATTTTTTCCACCTCCACAGGCTTTCTGTGCAAAGCCCGAAACACTTACCGCTTTTTCTGCCGGATGATTTCGCCGATCTCGGTCTTCATCTTCTGAAAATCCACCGGCTTTGCAAAATGCCCGTCCATGCCGTAAGAACGGGACAGCCGCTTGTCTTCCACATAGGCATCCGCAGAAAGGGCAAAGATCAGAACCGTTTTTGCATCCGCTCTGTCCAGGCGGCGGATATCGCTTGCCGCCTCTCTGCCGTTTCGCTCCGGCATCTGCACATCCATCAGAATCAAATCGTAGTGATTGACCGGGCTGTTTTCGAACATCTCCACGGCGATCTTTCCGTTTCCGGCAACATCGACGGATGCACCCTCCTCCTCCAGGATGTCCACGGCGATCTCCGCATTGATCTCGTTGTCTTCCGCCAAAAGAATCTGTTTTCCTGCAAAGGCATAGTCCGCACTTTCCTGTACCTCCTCCGGCATCTCTTCCACAGGAATCTGCCGGATCTGCTCCTCTGTTGCCAGCGGCAGGGACAGGAACACGTTAAAGTCTGAGCCGTTTCCGGGCATACTATTAATGACGATCGTTCCGCCCATGATGCGGACGATGTTGTCCGTAATCGCCATGCCCAGACCGCTGCCGCCGTACTTCTTGGTAATGCTGCGGCTCTCCTGCTCAAAGGGCAGGAAAATCTTTTCCAGAAACGCCGGCTCAATGCCGATGCCAGTGTCATGCACTTTAATCAGAAAGTCCATGCGTTCCTTTTCCTGGAGCATTTTCTGAAAGGTCACTGTGATCTCGCCTTTTGCAGTAAACTTGACCGCATTGGAAACCAGATTCGTCAGCACCTGGCAAAGGCGAATATCGTCTGCAATCACATAGTACGTGTCAAAATCCTGGAACGTCACGGAGAAACGGACGTTTTTCGCCTCTACAGTCTCCTGGAACATATTGCGCAGCTTGTTGGCAATACTGCGCAAATCCAGCGGCTTTTCTTCCAGTTCCAGCTTTCCTGCCTCGATACGGGACAGATCCAGGATATCGTTGATGATCGACAGCAGATACTGAGACAGGTTTTCCGCCTCGCCCAGATATTCCAGCGCTTTCGGATTCTGGCTGCACTGTTTCTTCGTCAGAGAAAGCATTCCGATAATGCCGTTCATGGGCGTCCGGATCTCGTGGGACATCCGGGAGAGAAACTGCGACTTCGTAAAGCTCTCCTTCTCGATTTTCCGCATCTGCTCTTCCAAGGCAAAGCAGGCGTTTTTATAGGTTGTGATCTCATGGAACAAAAACAGGTCACGCCGGGCAGCCTTGTCCCGTATCACATTCAGACAAAACCAGCGTTCCTGCCCCGGCAGCTGAAAGTCATAGGAAAATGCCGCCGTGCGTCCCACTTCCGGTACTGCTGAAACAGTTTCTGGTTTACGTCCAGCTGATTCAGCAGGGAAACATCTGCACACAGCGCCGCATAGGATGTGCCGAACAGCGTCTCGAAATTATCGGACGCACCCACCGGCAGCTGGTCGTCTGTCCGCAGTATCAAGACAGCCTCCTGCACATCGTGAAACGAAAACTGCGTCATGGGGAGTTCCGATTTTTTCTCTTTGCCGCATCCGCTTTTTCGCCGAAAGCCGCTGCAAACCAGCACCACTGCAAACAGGAGTTCTGCCAGCAGAATCAGAATGAGCCAGAAATGTTCCCCGATGGTTGTTAAAATATCCCGAATCATACCGCACCCATACCTCCATGACTTCCCGGCACCTGTCTGCCTTTTTCGCAGTCGTTTTGACAAAATAACATTTTTCTCTACTTTTATTATACTATTTTTACCTGAAAGCGAAATGATTATAAAGTTTCAAAAAATTAATTTTCTACTTTTTTCCTTTTTTATTTCTGACAGAGAAAGCACCTGCCCGATTGTTTCCATCAAACAGGTGCTTTTCCATATGGTTTCGTCAATTTTGCAAATGTAAAATGTTACGTTTCGGATGTCCGGACAAACTCCGCCGCCTGACGAATCGCCATGGAATTCGACGGTCTCCCGTAGACTTCCGGGAAATAGTGGTTCATCTTGTTTTTGGTGTAGGCGCTCTCGATGGCATAGCGGATCAGATGCTCCACGCTTTCTGCGTTGCACCCATGCCGCAGTCCGACCAGCTCATAGAGTTTCATCATAGAAACGATGGGATTCTGCACTGCAATCTCGATCGCCTCTTTCAAATAAGTGCATCCTTTCAGATGCTTTTCGATGCCAAATGATTCTCTACAAGGTCTGCAATCAGTTGTTCGCAGTCTGATCTATGCTCCACAAAAAACTCCTTTCACAAAGCCACAAGTTCCATATGTTCTATCGCAGCACGATTCCGTGCATGAAATTCAGGCGGCACACTTTCGTATGCCGTATTTGGGAAGATTTGGGTGAAAATGTTTCAACATTGCCGCACCCAGAGCAAATATTCGCCCGGTGCAGTGCTGTTTGTTACTTTTTCAGATTCTGCAGTGCTTTCGGTTCTTTCGGCTGATGGAAACCAGCGCAGGAAACGGAACCTGCTGCCTTTACTGCTGCAAACTTGCTGACAGATGCCAGCTTGTCCAGCATAGACTTCTGAACTTTTTTCATGACTCGTTTTCCTCCTCTCGGCTTGGATTTGCTATGACTGCCATTAACGCTATGACAAACAGCGTAAGGGCAATTGTTGCCGATATCAATACCCATTTCTGATAGGCAAAGCAGCTGATCCCGGAAAAGATCACAGCCACGATCATACTGATTCTGTGATTGCAGATTTTCTGTTCTTCCGACAGCGGCTTATTTTCATTTTCCACCGGAGTTTTGAACCATATTGCTACAAGAGAAAAAAACAGCAGCAGTACATGAAAACTAATGGGATAAGTTCCATATGCTACAATCTTTGCCATCCCGAAAATAAACGTCGTCGGTGCGGCAAAAATCAGATTGCACTTCAAATATGTGTTCGCATGATATCCGCCGGTAAACTGGCGCAGTGCAACAAATGCAAAATAATACACCAGTGAAACCAGAAACATTCGAAAAACAGCGCCGATCGCAATGGTGATAAAGAAACCGATCAGTGTGGAAAAAATGATTTCAAACCCATACTGATAGACCTCTGCCATTTCCTGCTCGACGATTTCCTTTTTGCATAAAAAAGCGACATTCTTTTACTAAGTTCAGCGATCATTTCGCTCACCATCCATGTAAAAAGAATATCGCATTTTATATAGGAAGTCATTATTTTGCCCCCACCGTCTCTTCTTTCGTCCCCAAGTTCCCGATTTCATCATTTGCTAATAAGACACTTACCACGAACATTCCGTTTTTCTCGTTGATATCCAGCCCTCCGAGATGCCTTTCGGCAATTTCAGCGACAGAACGCAGTCCCCAGCCGTGCAGTGCCTTGTTTTCTTTGTCCGATTTCAATTCCCTGTTCTTTTGCAAAACGGATTCCCGAATCGTATTCTTCACCACAATGCGGTAATATCCATGTGTTTTCTTTATCAGCATCATGATCTGTGTGGGAGATTCCTCTTTGGCACACGCCTCAATTGCATTGTCCAGCAAATTGGAAAGCAAAATGCTCAGGTCATATTCCAGGTACTCCGGTATCGTGATCAGAATCTTACAGGTAGTTTCAATTCCTTTCTTTTCCGCCGCCGTAAACTTTTCATTTATCACAGCGTTCAAAACGGAATTGGAACAGTGAATATGACTGGAAAGGATATCGCTCTGACTGCCGATGATCTTTCCAGATACGCTTTCGCCTCGTCAAAGTTATTTTCTTCGATCAGCGTCCGCAGACAGTTCAGCTGGTTTTTATAATCGTGGCGCAGCATGGACATTCTCTGATACTGGGATTCGATCTGCTGGATCTCATTTTGCTGGTGTTTCAATTGTGTTTGCAGCTGCTGTTGTTCCAGTTCTTTTTGATTGGCACGGTTCATTTTTCCCATGAATACAAAAATGATAATGTCTAACAGCGATAACAAAACAGAAACGCTGATATATATGTATTCTTGATACACATTTCTCACAACTAAAGTATAAACACTAAAGCCAATCACTAATGTAATGACAAATGCAGATATAATTACAATCCATTCATTTATCTTGAAACGATAATCCTCTTTTTTCCGAACCAGCAAAATCACTTGCGTTGACACAAAGTAAAGCAGCTTGGTAATAAAAATTCCGAATACACGACTTAACTGTTGACTTGAAATACTTACGATTGCCGCTGGTGCAGACTCTGAAAGCGAACTGAGAACTGTTAAAACCGGAAGGTTGATAAAATAGAACAACATATAAGAAATTGCGGCTACCACCATTTTTTCGAAGAAGTTTCCCCGCAGCAATATGGCAGCATAAATAAAATTGGTAAGCACAAATCCGGCGACCAGAATTATCTCATTCTGAATCAGAAAACTCCCCAAGGCATCAATGCAGACGAGTATCCCCACCAGGATGCCCCATTTCAGCAGACGTTTTTCCGGAGAACGAAAGCCGAAATACCGGATCATAAGCCGTGCCACCATAAAGCATTCTGCCAGAATTGCGATCCATTCTATCACTGTCCAGATCATGTATCATCTTCTCCTCTCATAAAATACTGATACCGTTTCCGGACTGCCGCACTTCTCCTGTGGCTCAGCGGCAGTTTTTTCAAGCGGTGCGGCGTAAGTTCTACTGTGTCATTCCCGATGTGGTAGACATAGCGGTAATTCAGCAGATACGACTTATGGATGCGCAGGAAACCGGAGCGGCTGAACTGCTCTTCCAGCTTTTCCAATGTGTACTCTCTGGCGCTGAGTTCTGCGGTCTCCTCCAGCGTCACCAGATAAATGTGATGGCGAATGGAAAAGAAATACACGACCTCCACCAGCTTTTTGGTGACGATGCGCTTGTCGTCCAGCACAAGTTTGGCGGTCTGTCCGCTTTTGGCGTAGTTTTCACAGTACGCCTTTACCGCATCCGGCAGTTCCTCGGCGAGCCATTCCTTCCGGAGAAACCGAAACGGCTGAAACTGAAACGACTCAAAGACAAAGTCGCTGTGACTGGAAACGAAAATCAAAGCTGCCGCAGAATTCATGGCTCTGATCTCTGCGGCAAGTTCCATGCCGGACATCTCCGGCATATCAATATCCAGAAACAGCAGCTGGAATTCTTCCTTGCGGTGCGCCTGGATCAGCTCCGGCGCATTGGTGTAGACAAAGCATTGGAACTCCATGCCCTGCTTTTCGAACAGCGCCTCCACCATGTCACGCAGACAGCGCACAAAAATAACTTCATCATCACAAACTGCTATCCGTATCATACACATTCGCCTCCCGGTATCATCATACCACAAATTTTGCCAAAAAGCAAGAAAAAACCTGCCGCCTTGCCAAGCCGCCGGAATCATGGTATAATAGGTTGCAGACAACGACACTGAACAGGAGGTTGTTTCCATGACATACCGCATTTTTCTGGTGGAGGATGACCGCAGCATTGCAGAGGGACTTCAGCACCAGCTGGAACAATGGAACTTTGAGGTTCGTGTGGTGCAGAATTTTCGTGGCGTTCTGGGCGAATTCACCGCATTCGATCCCCATCTGGTTCTGATGGACATTATGCTGCCCTGCTACGACGGCTACCACTGGTGCCGGGAGATACGCCGTGTCTCCGAAGTTCCCATCATCTTTCTCTCTTCCGCATCGGACAACATGAACCTCATCATGGCAATGAACATGGGCGGTGACGATTTCATCCCCAAGCCTTTGACTGGAATGTCCTGCTGGCGAAGATCCAGGCGCTGCTGCGGCGCACCTATGACTTCGGCGGACAGGTCTCACTCCTGGAACACCGGGATGCCATTCTGAACACCGCCGATGCCGTCCTCACCTATCACGGCGAGCGCATCGATCTGACCAAAAACGAATACCGGATTCTCCAGGCGCTCATGGAGCAGAAGGCAAGGTCGTCAGCCGGGAAACGCTGATGGAACGGCTCTGGGCAACGGACAGCTTTGTAGACGAAAACACCCTCACCGTCAACGTGAACCGCCTGCGGAAAAAACTGGACAAGGCAGGGCTGCACGACTTTATCCGCACCAAAGTCGGCATGGGATACCTGGTAGAATAGGAGCTGTGACCCATGAAAATATTCCGGAGTTTTTTCAAGCTGCATCAGAGCGGCGTTCTTGCATTTGTGCTGTGCAGCATTGTGTTTGTTTTGATTTTCTCCCTGTACGACCTGCCGGTCGGTGCCGTGCTGTACAGCGCCGTGCTTTCCGCCGTCATCTGTCTGGCACTGTTTCTGACAAGCTTTATCCGCTATTGCAAGCGATGCCGTATGCTCCAGAAAATGCAGCAGGAGATCACTGTGACCATACAGCATCTCCCCCAGCCCCAGGACTGCAAAGAACAGGCATACCAGGAACTTCTGAAACGCCTTTTTCAGAAACAGCAGGAACAGGCGCAGGCGTGGCAGGTGCGGTGCAGCGATATGATGGAGTACTACACTGCCTGGACACATCAGATGAAAACGCCTATCGCAGCCATGCAGCTGCACTTACAGGCGGAGCATTCACCGGAAAACCGTGCCTTGCTGGATGACTTGCAGCGCATCGAACAGTATGTGGAAATGGTGCTGTGCTATCTCCGTCTGGATTCCGACTTCACGGACTATCTCTTCGCCAAATACGACCTGGACAATATTGTCCGGCAGGCGGTGCGCCGTTTTTCCTCCCAGTTCATCCACCGGAAGATTCGTCTGGAATACGAGCCGCTGAACTGCGAGGTGCTGACAGACGAAAAATGGCTGCTGTTTGTACTGGAACAGGTGTTGTCCAATGCGCTGAAATACACACCCTCCGGCGGCACGATCTCCATTTTCCTGGAATCGCCGAAAACGCTCTGCATCCGGGACACCGGCATCGGCATTGCCGCAGAAGATCTGCCACGCATTTTTGAAAAGGGCTTTACCGGATGCAACGGCAGAACGGACAAAAAAGCCAGCGGCATCGGACTGTATCTGTGCAGGCGTATCTGCAGAAATCTGAACCACACGATCACAGCGCAGTCCCAGACCGACCAGGGGACCACCATACGCATCGGAATGTTCCGGAAATCACGCATGATCGAATAAAGGCAGCACCGAAACACAGCAGTGTGACAAAAATGTAAGACTTCAGCGGGAAATGTAAGCCAAATCCATGGCGGCGCATTTCCGCTTGTGGTATAATATCATTGTCAACAAAATATTGAAGGAGGTCATTGCAATGGCAATGCTGGAAGTATCACATCTGAAAAAGGTTTATACCACACGTTTCGGCGGAAACCAGGTCGAGGCACTGCGGAATGTTTCCTTTACGGTGGAACAGGGCGAATATACGGCGATCATGGGAGAATCCGGTTCGGGAAAGACCACCCTGCTGAACATCCTGGCGGCTCTGGATAAGCGACCGGCGGCACAGTCCTGCTGGACGGAAAGGATTTGACGCAGATCAAGGAGTCACAGATCGCCGCATTTCGCCGGGACAACCTGGGCTTTGTGTTCCAGGACTTCAACCTGCTGGACACCTTTTCCCTGGAGGACAACATCTATCTGCCGCTGGTGCTGACCGGAACGCCTTATGCGGAGATGCAGCGCCGGCTCGCACCCATTGCGCAGCAGCTGGGCATTACAGAACTGCTGCAAAAATTTCCCTATGAGGTATCCGGCGGTCAGAAACAGCGTGCCGCCGTGGCACGGGCGCTTATCACCAACACGTCTGATCCTGGCAGACGAACCGACCGGCGCATTGGATTCCCGTTCCACAGACGAACTGCTGTCCCTGTTTTCTGCCATTCACCAATCCGGGCAGACCATCGTCATGGTGACCCACTCCACCAAGCGGCATCCAGCGCCGGACGTGTCATGTTCATCAAGGACGGCGAGGTGTTCCACCAGCTATACCGTGGCAACGATACCAACCAGCAGTTCTACCAGCGGATTTCCGACACCCTTACCCTGCTGACGACCGGAGGTGAGGTTCGATGAAAATGAATCTGTATCCGAAACTGGCATGGCACGGCATCAGCAAAAACAAGAAAACCTATGTGCCGTTCCTGTTGACCAGCATCGGTCTGGTCATGATGTTTTACATCGTGTCCTATCTCACCTACAACAAATCCGTCAAGCAGATGCGTGGCGGCGACGATATGCAGATGATCTTGTCATGGGGCGTGCCTGTGGTGGCATTTTTCGTGGTGATCTTTCTGTTTTACATGAATTCCTTTCTGATGCGCCGCAGGAAAACCGAGTTCGGACTTTACAACATCCTTGGCATGGGAAAAAGCAACATCGCCCGTATTCTTCTGTGGCAGAATTTCATGCTGCTCGTTGTCTCCGCAGCAGGCGGTTTGGGCATGGGTATCCTGCTTTCTAAGCTGGCAGAACTCTGTGCGGCAAAAATGCTGTCCAATCAGGCTTCTCTGGCATTTGTCATTGAACCTTCTGCGGTGCGAAATACCCTGTTTCTGACGGTCCTGTCTTTTGTGCTGATCCTGCTGTATTCGCTGGGACAGATTCACGTGGCAAAGCCGATAGAACTGCTCCACGGGGAAAAGACCGGCGAAAAGCCGCCGAAGGCACGCTGGATACTGCACTGATCGGCGTGGTACTTCTGGGTACGCATATTACCTGGCAGTGACCACCAGAGAACCGGTACAGGCGCTGCTGGTGCTGTTCGTGGCGATCGTCCTAGTCATCGTCGGTTCCTATCTGCTGTTCATCTGCGGCTCTGTGGCGCTGTGCAAGATGCTCCAGAAAAACAAAAAGTATTACTATAAGCTGAACCATTTCATTTCCGTTTCCTCCATGTCCTACCGCATGAAATGCAACGGCGCAAGCCTGGCATCCATCTGCATCCTCTCCACCGGCGTACTGGTGATGATCTCCTCTTCCCTCTGCCTGCGCATCGGCGAGGACGAAAGCCTGCACGCCCGTTATCCCAGAGATATCGAAGTCAGCATTCTCACCAAAGACTATGACCAGAGCATTGCGGCTGCATCTTACATCGAACAGCAGGTGGATGCGGTATTGCAGGCATCACACCAGACCAGAAAAAACGAACTCGCCTACAACAATTTGAATTTTGCGGCGTTAAGGCAGGGCGGCGACATTTCGGTAAAACAGTACACAGAAGTCAGCGGCACTCAGTATGCGGAGAGCATCGACAAACTGGTCATGCTGAACATCGTGACACTGGACACCTACGAAAAAATAACCGGCACAACAGAAACACTGGGCGAAAACGAAGTGCTGCTCCATATGTTCCGCGGAAAATACAGCGATGATTCCCTGAATATCGACGGCCAGTTTCAGTTCCATGTGCAGAAGCAGGTAGATGCCTATATAGAAAGCGGCGACAATACTGCTGCGACCTATCCGACCATGTACCTGGTCGTTCCAGACGGCGACACCATGAATCGTCTCTACGAGTATCAGTATTCTGTCTACGGCGAAAAAGCAGCATCCAGCCTTCAAACCTGTATGGGATTCGATCTGAGCTGCAATGCTGATGCGCAGATACAGCTGACGGAAAAGCTGATAGAGCAGTTTGCAAGTGGTGCGGAAACACATCTCGATTATTTTTATGAGGTCAAGGGTCTGGAGATGCAGCGGTACAGCTTTTACTCTTTGTTCGGCGGACTGCTGTTTCTGGGAATCCTGCTGAGCGTGGTATTCCTGTTCGGCACGGTGCTGATTATGTACTACAAGCAGATCTCCGAGGGCTATGAAGATGCGGCACGGTTCGAGATCCTGCAAAAAGTGGGCATGACTCGAAAAGAGATCAAAAAGAGCATCAATTCTCAGATACTGACCGTCTTTGCGGCGCCGCTGCTGGCATCCGGCGTACATCTTTGCTTTGCATTTCCGCTGATCCAAAAGCTGCTGCTCATGTTCGGCTTATCCAATACGCCGCTGCTGGTGGGCGTTACTGTGGGCAGCTATCTGATCTTTGGCGTGCTGTATGCCGTGATGTACAAAGCGACCTCCCGCAGCTATTACCAGCTGGTGAAATAATGCGGCAGCGAATCGTGCTTGCTCTGGGACTGACCCTGCTGGCAATCGTTGCTGTACCGCTGGCAGTGTTCCTGGGCATTGCCGGACTGATCTGGAAAATCATGAACTGGCTGCTGGAAAGGAGCGATGTCCAATGAAATGCAGCAAAATCCTGGCGCTGCTGCTCTTGCCGGTCCTGCTGTGTACCGCCGGATGCAGTGTAAAAAGCGGCATCCGCAGCGGCTATGAAAAGGTGATCTCCGCCATGGGAACGCTGACACCCACACCGGATGATGCGCTGATCGGCGTGCGCACGCCCGGCAGAGACGACTGTACCGGCGCATATGCCGCCTCCTGTGAAAAGGCACGGGGCAAGGATGTGGTCTTTGGCGGATGCGGTTTGCAGACACGCCGGCTGGAGATCACGGGTTCTGTCTCCTGTCAAGCCGGATTTGTACAAATTCTGCTGAAAACGGCAGCAAGGAGATCCGGCTGACGCCCAACAGCAGCGGCAGTATTGCAGAAAGCATCTGCGGCGCCGGCGGCGACTGGTATCTGTCTGTGGAATATGCAGACTTTTCCGGCAGCGTGACACTTTGCAGCAGAGACACAACACAATAAACCATACAAAAAGCGTACCAATGTATATGGTACGCTTTTTCGATACTGTACTTTTTATTCTGCACTTTTCATCTTCCGGCGGTACTCCGTGGGTGAACATCCGGCGACTTTGCGGAACTGCCGGTTGAAGTTGGAGATATTCCGGAATCCGCAGTCGAAAGCAATTTCCAGGACGCTCTCTTTTGTGCTGGTCAGACGCTTGCACGCCTGGTTGATGCGGAAGTGGGAAATGTATTCTATGGCGCTGAATCCCACATATTTCTGAAACTGGTTCATAAAGTAGCTTTCGCTCAGATGCACCACCGCCGCAAGCTGGCGTATCGTGATGTTCTCCCGGAAATGGATGCTGATATATTCCAGCGCCGGTCGTATCACTTCGCTTGGCTCATGAAAATCCGCATCCACTTCCGACTCCGTTTCCAGCAGCCAGAAGAACCGGAGCAATTCGCTGCGCATCAGCATATCCAGCTGTGGCGCATCCCCTTTGGCGCAGGCAAAGATGTTCTCCATCATCATTTCCAGTTCGTGATAGTAGTGATGCGCTGCGGTAATGTGCATGGGAATCCGCATACTGCCGTTCATCAGCGGCTTAATGCACTCGTTGATATAGCGGTCCGTTTCCGAGCGCCCGAAGATCTCGTGGCTGAACACCAGCGTGTCATAGACCTGGTGCGCATCGGGACAGGGATAGACCGAGTGCATCACATTTGGCTGTATGACAATGATATCCCCTGCCGAAGAGACAAACTTTTCGTCTCCGCAGTTGAATTCGGCAAATCCCTCCCGGACGAAGTTGATCTCGAATTCGCTGTGCCAGTGCATGGGCGCATAGGCAAATTCGTCCGGGATCATACACTGATAATAGCTGAACGGCTTGACCTTTGAGCTATGCACCCGATTTTCTCTGTAATTCATATCGTCTCCTCCAATAAAATAGGATCGTATCAGAATATCGTAGAATAACAATAGATTTTTGTGCTTTTTTATTGTATTATATCATATAGAAAGAAAAAACGCAATGACCTTTTGAAAGGAAGTGCTGTTATGATTCAAAAATATGTATACGGACACCCATTCCCCACCGACGCTGTGGTAAAGGAGATCGAGACCGCCAAAGAACCCCTGCCGTTTTTCGAAACGGACAACCAGGGCAGTTTTACCTATACGCTTGCGGAAGACGACATTGTATACGGTCTGGGCGAACAGATCCGGGGCATCAACAAGCGTGGCTGGCAGTATGTCAGCTGGAACTATGACAACCCCAACCACCACGAGGACACCCGTTCGCTCTACGGCTCGCACAATTTTATCATTGTCTGCGGCAAGGTCACTTTCGGTGCATTTTTCGATTATCCCGGAAAGATGGAGTTCGACATCGGCTATACCCGGAGAGACACCATGCAGATCAAGGCGGCGAAAAATGACCTCACCGTCTATATCATCACCGGTGAAAACGAAAAGGATATCGTCAAGCAGTTCCGTGGGATCATCGGCAGAAGCTATATTCCGCCGCTCTGGGCATTCGGCTACGGACAGAGCCGCTGGGGTTATAAAAATGAGGCAGATATCCGGGAAGTCGCTGCAAAGTACAAGGCTGCCGGCATTCCCCTGGACAGCATCTATCTGGACATCGACTACATGGAGCGCTACAAGGACTTCACCGTGGATGAAGAGCGTTTCCCGGATCTGAAGGGACTGGCTGCCGATATGCAGGCAGAGGGCATCCATCTGGTTCCCATCATTGATGCCGGTGTCAAGATCGAGGACGGCTACAGCGTCTATGAAGAGGGCGTGGAGAAAAATTACTTCTGCAAAAATGCAGAAGGCGGCGATTTTGTGGGCGCAGTATGGCCGGGTCGGGTACACTTCCCGGATTTCCTCCAGCCGGAGGCAAGAGACTGGTTCGGCAAAAAATATGCCGTTCTGACAGAACAGGGCATTGACGGTTTCTGGAACGACATGAACGAACCGGCAATTTTCTACACCGAAGACCGTCTGGCAGACACCTGTGCCGAGATCGAAAAGCTGACTGCCGGAAACATGGGCATTGACGAATACTTTGCCTTCACCGGAATGGTAGCCGGGCTGAACGGCAACATTGGCGACTATGACAAGTTCTATCATAACGTCAACGGTCAGATGGTCAAGCATAGTGAGGTACACAACCTGTACGGCATGAACATGACACGCTCTGCAAATGAGGCACTGCGTGAGATCTGTCCGGACAAGCGTACCCTGTTCTTCTCCCGTTCTTCCTATGTGGGTGCGCACCGCTACGGCGGCATCTGGCAGGGCGACAACAAGTCCTGGTGGTCGCACATTCTCCAGTCCATGCAGCAGCTGCCGGCGCTGAACATGGCAGGCTTCCTCTTCACCGGCAGCGATACCGGCGGATTCGGCTGTGACACCACAGAAGATCTGATGCTCCGCTGGCTGCAGTACTCCCTGTTTACACCCCTGTTCCGCAACCACTCGGCTGACGGCACACGGAGCAGGAACTCTATCGTTTCAGCAACGCAGACGCAGCCGGAAACATGATTCGCATCCGCTACAGCCTGGTTCCGTATCTCTACAGCGAATTCTTAAAGGCTGCCCTGCAGGATGAGATGATGTTCCGTCCGCTCGCCTTCGACTTTGCAGACGATGCGGATGCCAAGCAGGTGGACGATCAGCTCCTTCTGGGCAATGACTGATGATCGCACCCATCTACAAGCAGAATGCAAAGGCAGATATGTTTACCTGCCGGAAGAGATGATGCTGGTCAGAATGCGTTCCGACGAAGATTACGAGACAGAGATCCTGCCGAAGGGTCACCACTATGTTCCGGCAGAGCTGAACGAACTGGTATTCTTTATCCGGAATCAAAAGGCGATTCCTTTTGCAAAGGCGGCAAAGAACACCGCAGAAACCGACTGGAACACAGTCCGTCTCCTGGGCTATTCCGGATGCAGCTATGAGATGTACGCAGACAACGGCACTTCCCCGAATCCGGAGGACAGTCTGACCGTTTCTGTCATAGAAAAGTAAAAGTCCAAAAGGCATACGACACAAAAGGCAGCTGGGAAAAAATCCCGGTTGCCTTTTGCGTTTTGGTGAAAACGACGATCAGATAAGGATGCCCTCAAAGTGATCCATTTCGTGCTGAATGATCTGCGCCTCAAAATCCCGGAATGTCTGCTTTTTCCGTTTGAACTTTCGATCCAGATATTCTACCACGATCACACTGTACCGTTTGACCGGACGCTGTCCCGTCAGCGACAGACAGCTTTCTTCGGTCTCGTAGCACTGTTTGGAATGATCGACGATCTTCGGGTTTATCATGACGAGATAGTCTTTCCCGATCTGTGCCGCCAGAATGGTCTTCCGCTCCCCGATCATATTCGCCGCCATCCCTACACAGCGGTCGGCGTTCGCACAAATGGTATCCAACAGGTCCTGTACCACGGGCAGATCCTGTCCGGTTGCCAGCTCGGATTTCTGGCTGAGGAAAAATGTGTCTTTTACAATTTCACGAATCATCTTGGCATCTCCTACTGGTTGATTTTATCTCTATTATACCACACCTTTTGCAAATACGCAAACAAAATGCTGCTGCACCCATACAACAGGTACAGCAGCATTTTTCCGATTTGAACGGATTCCGTTTTGCCTTATTTCCGCAGATCCACATTCCGCACAGCGTCCCGTACTTTCAGCACGAACGCCGGAGAAACGGAAAGTTCGTCGATGCCCATTCGCAGGAATGTTTCCGTCAGCGTGGTATCCGCCGCCAGCTCGCCGCAAATGCCGATCCACGCACCGTTGGCGTGGGCATTCTTGGCACTCATTTCGATGAGCCGCAGAATCGCCTCGTGGTGGGTGTCGATAAACGGTTCAATGTCCGGATTCTGCCGGTCGCAGGCAAGGGTGTACTGGGTCAGATCATTCGTGCCAACACTGAAAAAGTCCACCATGGGTGCCAGACGGTCGCTGATAATGGCAGCTGCCGGCGTTTCGACCATGATGCCCAGTTCCATGGTGTCGGAATAGGTCACACCCTGCTCCCGGAGTTCCGCCTTGACTTCCTCGCAGATGGCAAGGATCTTTTCCAATTCAGAAACGCTGGTAATCATGGGGAACATGATGCCCAGGTTACCGTAAATGGATGCCCGGTACAGCGCCCGGAGCTGCGTCTTGAAGATCTCCGGTCTGGTCAGACAAATGCGAATGGCACGGTAGCCCATTGCCGGATTATCCTCTTTTTTCAGATGGAAATAGTCCACCTGCTTGTCTGCGCCGATGTCCAGTGTACGGATGATGACTTTCTTCCCTGCCATACTCTCCAGCACACGCTTATACGCCAGGAACTGCTGTTCCTCATTGGGATAGTCCGTATTTTCCAGATACAGGAATTCACTCCGGAACAGTCCGATACCACCGGCGTCGTTAAGCAGCACTGCACCGATGTTGTCCACACTGCCGATATTGGCATAGATGTTGACCTTGGTGCCGTCCTTGGTGATGTTTTCCTTGCCTTTCAGTTCCAGCAGCAGTCGCTTTTTCTCCTCGTCTGCACGCTGTTTTTCCAGCAGACGCTGACGAGTTTCTTCGTCCGGTTCCACGAAAATTTCACCGGTAAAGCCGTCTACAATTGCCTCGGTGCCGTCCTGCACCTCTTTCAGAAAATCGCTGCCCACGCCGATGACCGCCGGAATGTTCATGTTCCGGGCAAGAATCGCTGTGTGGGAGTTGGACGAGCCGTGTGCCGTCACAAACGCCAGCACCTTGTCCTTGTCCAGAGAAACCGTTTCGCTGGGTGCAAGGTCGTCGGCACAGATAATGCGCTTTTCGTCGGAATCCTCCTGCACGGCAACATTCCCCGTCAGATTGGCAATGATGCGGTCGGAGATGTCCCGCACGTCAGCCGCACGTGCCTGCATATAGGCATCGTCCATGGCGGAGAACATCTCGGCGAAGTTGTCCGCCGTAATGGAAACCGCATACTCGGCGTTGACCTTCTGGGTGTCGATGATGTTTTGGATGCTCTCGTTGTAGTCGTCGTCCTCCAACATCATCATGTGAATTTCAAAGATCTGGCGTTGGTTTCGCCCACCTCTTTCAGCGCCTTTTCATAGATCGCCTGGAGTTGTTCCGATGCCGCAGCCTTTGCCGCCTCTACTCTGGCTTTTTCCGCCTCGGTATCTGTGACAGAGGTGCGCTGGATCACCGTATCCTGCTTTTTGAACAGCGAAATTTTTCCCATTGCAACAGCGCCGTACACGCCTTTTCCGGTAAATTGTTTCAT